>Ga0081519_100053_pt1 | contig 24465 bp, 32 predicted proteins | sample ConSprmetagenome_FD_70987 | JGI IMG/M metagenome (GOLD analysis project Ga0081519, IMG submission 70987) | Hot spring microbial streamer communities from Conch Spring, Yellowstone National Park, USA - C T=80-84 v2 (version 2) | ecosystem: Environmental > Aquatic > Thermal springs > Hot (42-90C) ...
CCCTCTCAAGGCTTTACACCTTGGCTTGGGAACTTGGGCTAAAGACTGTGTATTATTGCAGGAGTAAGTCCATAACAGACATAGAGGAATGCGAAAGCTGTGCGACTTGACATTACAAAAGGTTTGATGTAAATTAGAAGTTAAGGGTCCTTGGGTTGTTCTCCCTTCCTGCATGGGCTTTCCCTCCTCCCTTTTTTCTTTTTTTGCCAGCTATAATAACTGCTATGAGGGTGTTTGTGGATAGGAAAGAGTTGGAGGAGGTGCTTACAAAAGCCAAGCCTGCTACAGAGAAGAGGGCATCTTTACCTGTTCTAAACAACTTTAAGCTTTCTGCACGAGAGGACAGGCTAAGCATCTATGCCACAGACTTGGAGAACTTTTTGGTTTTGGAATTGCCCGCAAGGGTAGAAGAAGATGTAGAGGCATCTGTGAATGCGGACAAGCTAACCTCCATAGTGAAGGAGTTGTCTTCTGTGGAGGTTTATATGGAGTTGGTAGAGGACAAGCTGTTTGTCAAAGGAGGGAAAAGCCAGTTTAAGCTGGTCTGTGGCGACCCATCGGAGTTTCCCGAGTTTCCAGAGGTTCAGTGCAAAGCCCGCATTCCAAGCAATTTGCTTTTGAAGGGTATTTCAAAGGTAGGTTATGCCCTATCCAAGGAGGACCTAAAGCACGCCCTTCAGGGTATGTATGTGGCAAGCAAAGAGGGAAAGCTTCACTTTGTGGGTTCTGACGGCTACAGGCTTGCCCTGTATATGCATGAGGAAATTTCTCTGGAAGAAGACCTTCTCTTCCCTCGCAAAAGTCTGAAGGTTTTGGAAAAGCTTTTGAAGGACGCTTTGGGAGAGGTGGAGGTGGGAAAAGATGAGAACTTTGTCCATGTGAAGGGAGAGGGCTGGCGTCTTTCTGCAAGGCTTTTGGAGGGAGAGTATCCCGACTATATGGCGGTTATTCCCACAGACTACACGATAAAGGTGCTACTTGACAAAAATGAGTTTGAAACTGCCCTGCAGAGGCTTTCTTCAATAGCATCCTCCAGTGCCTTTCCTGTGAAGCTTAGCTTTTCCTCTGATGTTGTGAAGGTGGAAATTTCAGACCCTGAGTTTGGAGAGGGCAAAGACGAGGTATATGTTTTGGAAAGCTTTGGAAACGAGGCTATGGAGATAGGCTTTAATGGAAAGTATCTGTTGGAAGCCCTTGAAGAGTTTGACTTTGAAAGGGTTTATCTAAAGGTGATAGACCCAGACAGCCCTGTGGTTCTTGAGAGTGCAAACTTGGAGAAAGACCCATATCTTTGCATAATAATGCCTATGAGGTTATAGTTCCACTCTTTTCATGGCCTCCACCGCTATACCTACAATTTGCAGCTCTGCAGAAGGTTGAAGTGGAGGATACTTTAGGTTGTCTGAGGTTAGCACAATAGCGTTATCCACTCTCGTAAGTCTTCTTACAATCAACTCTCCGTGATGATTCCGCACTACCACCACCTTTCCGTTTGGAATATCTGTCCCATCCCCCACATAAGGTTTAAAAATCACAAAATCACCAGCATGCAAGGTGTGTTCCATGCTATCGTCATACACTTGCACTGCGAACCTCCCGCCTCTTTGGAGTGTTTTCATATTAACAGTGATCCAATCTACAAAATCCATGTTGGTAGGATTTTCTGGATCCACACGTGCCACAACAGGAATATACACGAACTCTTCTAACGATGCTTTCTCTCTTTTCTGCCACATGTTTCCTTGTCCTGTCTTTAACCATTCATAGGAAACGCCAAAGGTGGAGGAGATGAGTTTGAGAACTTTCTCGGACGGAGTATATTTTCCTCTTTCGTAAAGCCCAAGCATTTTATAGGTGAGGCCTATTCTGGAGGCAAATTCTGTTTGTGTTAGTCCAAGGGCTTTCCTGAGATGTTGTATCCTCTCCCCAATTGTCATGGTAAATGTAGGAAGCTATTGCAATTCTCTTTGTCTCTCTGGATCATAACAGCCATAAGCGGGAAACCATTCATTACCCTTGAACCCTCTTCCTCATTTAACCACTTGAAAACCTCAGCGTAAGCCCTTAGCACATCCTCCCACTCATCACTAAAATCGCTAAAGTCCTTTGCCATCATCTGGGCAAGCTTTGGCAAAACATCTTTAAGCGTTTTGTTCCTGTTTCTCATAGCTTACCCTCCTCGTTTTCATACCTCCACACTATGCCGCCAATCTTAATTGCCAGTCTCCAGGGATCAGCCCACCCTTCAGTTTTCCTAAACCTAATAAACCCTTCTATGGTCTTCACCGCCTCATGTTGCCCCTTCTCTGGCAGTGAAAAAACTTTCTCAATGGTATTAAAGAGGAGGACATATCCACTAAAGACATCCAACCAGTCAAGTTCAGAATCTCTCAGGTCTTCAACAAATATTTGCCCAAGTTCTGGCATAAGGTCGCTAAGTTTTTTCATCACACACCTCCTTCATTTTATACCACAGCCAAAAGTTCCTCCTCCTCCAACCGCTTTCTGATGCTTTTTACCTTCTGCCAGATGTAAGTCCTTGACCTTTTAAGCTTTTTCGCTATTTCTTTGAAAGTATAGCCCTCTGCAAGCAGCCTGATTATCTCCTTTTCTTCCTGCGTCTGTGCCACCTCCTCCAGCAAAACTCCTAAAACAGCCCTCTCCTCCACATCCTCATCCGCCCTCAACAGGTCCTCAAAGCTTGTCCTTTCACCATCCTCATCCTCATACTCATAATCCAAAGATAAACCTCCCTTCTTCCACTTCTTCCACTCCTTGTAGGCATACCCTTTCCCATACGCATAGGCATACGTGCTTAACTTCACTCCATAAGATGGATTAAACCTTTTTATCGCCCTCAATATACCCTCCACCGCAGCAGAATAGACCTCCTCCCTCACCCACTCGGGAAAACCCAAACTTATCTCCATAGCCATCCTATGAACATCCCTCTCACTCAGCATGCCTGCCTCCTCCTCTATTAGCACAATATAATACAAAATTTACTATTTGTCAAGTCTTACCTTACATTTTGAGTTGTAAGATAAGACACACTTATAGGTTTATCTTCTTACCACATCACAAATTAGAAGTGTTTTTCGTAGACTTCGTAGATGCCCAGTGCCCAGTGAGGTGGAAGTCGGACCTCAAGGTCCTTTAGTCTGATGAACACTTTGCTGTCAAAGGGAATGCCCGCTTGTCTTAGGAAGGCCTTTACCATTGCGTTGGCGGACTTGTTTGCCTTTTTGGCGTTTTCTCTTACATGCTTTACCCACTCTTCTATGGTTTTTGTCTCCTTTACCGCAGACCCATCGGGACGCCTCACCACCACATCAAAAAGCTTCTTAGTATCATCCTTTATCTCAACCTTTTCTCCCACCGTCAAGCTTTTGTCCTCTAAACCTATCTGCTGGACTATCCTTTCTCTTCCGAAGCTACTTGCAAGCATAGAAGCGAAAAACCTAAATATCTGCGACCTGTCGTGCAAAAAGGCTTCCTCTCTCTTGCCCAAGCTGTCTTCAAGTGCCACAAAAAGCCCTCGGTCTGTAAATTCAAACTCAAACTTGTTTTTGTTGAACTCTATGTGGCCCTTTGTGTAGCCCACCGTCTTGGCGGTCATCTTCCCAATGTAGATGAACTCCTCAGGGTTCAGTGGTATAAACGCCCTGTCTCCTTCCATGCCCTCCTTTTCTACCCGTATTCTTTCGGGTTCCACTTTTGTTTTGGATACCACCTCCGCAGTAAAGTCTGCCATTCCATAGCCAGCCGCCAAACACCCACCCACGAACCTAATCAGATTGGAAGAACTCAACATATCGCTTGCTTTTAGCCCTCTCCCAGTAAGCACAACAGAAACGCTCCCCTCAGTAGGGATAACCCTAAGAAGCATATCAACGCTTGCAACCCAAACTTGGTTTCCTTCTTCTACCCTAACGACACCCATAGATAGATATTTTAGTGAACTTTTTGGACTGTTTCAAGTAAAATATTATAGGAAAGCAAAACCTTATGAAAGGAGGTAAGCATGCAGAAGACAGCTGCTGTCCAAGAGAGGTTTTCAGCTAAACCCTTAGCCCTAAGGCATGGCAAGATCGCCTTAGAGTTTGAACTCTATCCTGCGGAGGCCCAGCAGTTTTATCTGCTGCCTGTGCCTGCCCCGAGGTATTGGAGGCAGAGGCTGACGGTTGCCACCACGACGCCCTTTTACCTGCCAGAGGAGATGGAGGTCTCTGAGGATGGGCAGAAGGCAAAGCCAAAGGACAAGGTTCTTCCCTACAGCGGCGGGCTTTGGGTCCATCCTGCTACCATGTGGGAACTTTACAAGCACCTGTCCCTGCTTGTGGATGGAGAGATAAACGAGTTTTCCCTCGTGTGGTATGATGATGCAAGTAAGGAACCTAAATTTTTCTGGAGGGTTCCTGAAAGTCAAGACAAGGCGTTGCTTTACTTGGTGGCGGAGGGCAAAACCAGAAGCAAGGAGATGAAGCGTGGGCGGATAGGCTTTAACATGCAAGAACTTTACTCCTTTTTGAGGTATATAAGGGCCTATTCTCAGATGGAAGTGCATTTTGTGGATGAGGGCAGGACTGCGAGGTTTTACCGCTGGACGGAGGACCACATAATCTACGATGTGGAGACGGTGATGGGAGTGATACATATGCAGGCGAGGGAAAAGCTGCTTGAGATGCTGTCAAGCTACTTGCAGGGACAAAAAGAGATAAAGCCCTTCTCCATACACGAGAGAATTCTGTTTAAGGTGGACCATGAGTTGGACAAGCTTTTGATAATACCTCTGATGAGGTCTCCTCTCGCACTCTCGCACAAGGAAGTGGCGGACCTGTATCTGTTTCTGAAGTAATCTTGGCGGGCCTTTGCCCGCTTTGAAACCATGTTTATTTCAGCTAATCTCTACGGCAAAGAAATAAAGCCTCTCCCGTGGCAACTGGAGGCGGGAAGCTATGACAACCTCATTATCTCCGCACCCACGGGTGCAGGCAAAAGTGTAGCAAGCTATATCTGGGCAGGTCAAAAGTCTGCAAAGAGAATAATCTTCACCGCACCCACAAAGTCCCTCTCAAACGAAAGATGGCTGGAACTCAAAAGGGCTGGGCTTGATGTAGGGCTTCTCACAGGTGATGTGAGGCTAAACGACAAAGCTAAAGTCCTTTGCATGACGCAGGAGATATACACCTCGGAGTTTTCTAAGCTTCCAGACCAGAGGGTAATCATAGATGAAGTCCATTACATGTTCCAAGACTCAGAAAGGTCTCGGGCGTATGCTTTAGGCATCCACAAAACCCATCCCAGTTCTTCCCTTTTGCTTCTTTCTGCCACCATCACCGACAAGGGCATAGAGATTTTGAAGATGCTAAGCGGGAGGGAAATGCACGTTATCAAGGTCAAGGATCGGCCTGTGAAGATGGAGTTTATACCGCAGCCCTTGCAGCTAAGCAAAGGGCTTTTAGAGTTTCTCCCAGCCATATTTTTTGTTTTTAGCAGGTCTTTGGCGGAAGACCTTGTCCAGAGGTTGAAAAAACTGTTTAGGTCTTTAAAGGCGGTTCCGACAAAAGAAGAGTGGGAGAGGGCAAAAGAGTTCGCTAAAAGGCTAAGCATAACAAACACTTTTCTTTTGTCTGCAGCAAAGCATGGAGTTGGGCTTTACTTTGGAGATATGAAATACAAGGAAAGGGTCTTTGTGGAGAAGCTTTTCAGAAACCAGCTAATAAAAGTGGTGGTTTCTTCCGATGCTTTGGCGGTGGGTGTGAATTTCCCAGCTAAAAGTGTTGTGTTTTGCCAGCTAAGCAAAGCGGGAAGGCCTCTTACTAAGCGGGAGTTTTTGCAGATGGCGGGAAGGGCAGGTCGTCCTGGGCTTTGGGACATAGGCTATGTGGGATATTTAGCAGGAAAAGGAATGAAGGACGCTTTCAATAGATTAATTGCCAGCCCACTGGAGGAGGAGGTTCTTCACATCCAGCCAAGCCTGAAGGGAGTTTTGATGGAGTTGGAGTATGAGGAACTGTGGGATGATGCAGCAGTAGAGGCGGTTTGTGAAGAGGAGGCACAGCTGGTGGAGGAACTCTCTTTGAAAGTCCTCAAAAAAGGAGTAGTGAAAGAAAAGCTTATGGACGATGTGCGGATGCTTAGGTATTTTCTAAGCAGGACAAAACAAAGCCAAAAAGTTTATGAAGTTCTGCGGGACATCTACTTTGAGGAGTTTTCCATGCCCACCAACTTTGCCATTGCCCAAAGGCTTGCAAAAAGCGAACGGATTGATGCCTTTCAGGTTTTTGGAGAACTCAAAGAAAAGGGCACTCAAAGAGAAAAGCTTCAGTTTTTGAAGTTCTTCATGCTTATTCGTGAAAGGTATGAGGTTTTGAACCTTGTGGAGTTTATAGAGAAAATCCGCAAGGAGGATGAGTTTGTGCTAAATCCTGAATTGCTTCTAAGCGTGGAGGGTTAGGGCTTATGATAAATTTCGTGCTATGGATGATGCGGAGTTGATGCGGAGGATTAGAGAAGATGTTAAGGATGTGGTTTTAGAGTCGGTATTGATTCAGTTAGCGATTTTGAGAAATACGATGCGGGAAATTAGCAACCAGTCAGTGTTGGTGAAAGCGGTTTCAGTTGTTCCGCTGAGAAAGGTAGATTTAGATGATCTAAAAAGGTTTATGGAGTCTGTAGAGGACGAGGAACTAAAGAAGGAGTTGGGCTATTTGTTGAACTTAGCAGAGGACATAAAAAGCGGGAAATTGCTGAAGGATTTACTTTACTTGTCTGAAATGGAAGAGAGGCTGCACCTCCTTGGTTATTTCTTAGTGATTGTAGCAGGCTTTGCCGCTTTGGCTTATTGGTTTTCATTCCCAAAGATTAAACCGCTTGTTTTAGCATTAGCTTTCATTATCTTCTTAGCCTGCGGGTATGTGTTCCATAGGGCCCTCCTCTCCAAAAGAGAAATACTCAAGAATTTGACCCTGAGATACAAGCTAAAATAACCTCCATGCTTGCGGAGGAAATTAGAAAGCTTTTACAGCTTTTGCGGGAAAACCCAAGGGAGTATATGAGACAAATTGCCAAAGAGAAAAACCCTCCTTTCAACCCAAAGTATGAAAGGTTCTTTGCAAAGAAAGAGGAGATTGACCCTACAAAGATTGAGTTCGAACTTGAGATGGTCAGCAGTAAAACCTCTTCTGAGATATTCAGAAGTGGGATGAGTTTTTGGAGTGTTCCCATTTCTGCGGGCTATGGAAGGCGTATGAGGTTTATTGTGTGGGATAAAACCCACAACAAGGTTTTTGGCATTTTTGGGCTTTGCGACCCACTCATTGGGCTAAAAATTAGGGATGAGGACATTGGCTGGAACAAAAAGCAAAGGGAAGAAAGACTTTATAACATGATGAGTGCTTACATCTTGGGTGCGGTTCCTCCATACAATGAACTCTTTGGTGCAAAGTTGGTGGCGTTGGCGGTAGGATGCAAAGAGGTGTGTCAGGCTTTTGAAGAGAAATACAAGGGCAGGAAAACCATAATAAGAGGAAGGGAACCACTTGCTAAGCTTGCGGCGGTGGATACGATGGCCTTTTTTGGCAAAAGCTTGATTTATGAAGGTCTTCCCGAGTGGCAGTTTTTGGGCTATACTAAAGGTATGACACATGTTCACTTAAATGGACTTTGGGAGAAATGTTTGGAGTTGGCGAGGGAGATGGATGCAAGGAGTTTAGAGAGAAACAAGTTTGGGCATGGACCTAATTGGAAGTTTAGGGTATTAAACGAGGTTTTCTCTCGGCTTGGGCTGTCTGATGAGTATTATGAAACGGGTATAAAGAAAGGGTATTATTTCAGACCGTTGGCGGCGGAGTGGAGGGAGTTTTTGAAGGGAGAGACGGACCAGCTTAGCTATGTGAATAAAAGCTTTGAAGAGTATGTGGAATTTTGGAAAAGCAAATACTTGAGAAGGAGGTTAAAAAGATGGAGTGGGAAGGCTTCTTAGAGGGCTACAAGAGGATAGAGGAGTTTAGCGATAAGAAGGAGAAGCTTTTGGCGGAACTGGGAAAGAAGAGGAAGGAACTGAGGGAGGAGGTCCAGAGGATAACTCCCATAAAGAAGGCAAAAGAAGACGGAAGCCTATCTGTAGCGGCTGTAGATTCTGCTTTTGATGAGGTGTTTGGAGATGATTGGGGAGGAAGGTTGTATGCGGTTTGTGTGGTTGGTGCATCCTTTGTGCCCAGGGAAAACGCTTTGGAGAGGGTGGAAAGGAGGCCTGATTTTACGTTTGATGAGTGTGTGTTGAGTTATGAGGAGGAGGCTGATTATAAGAGGATTTTGGAAGGGCTGGCTATTGCGAAGGAGATAGAGAAGGCAAAAGGGTGGTTTTCTGAGATGGATTTGGTGGTGATAGATGGAATGGCCAAAAGCGTGGTGATAGCTATCAATCAAGGTATGACTGTGAAGGACCTTGAGAAAAGCGGGATGGGGAGGGAACTCAAGGCTATGTATAGGGATACTGTGCGGGCTTTGTATGACCTTCTCAACTCGGGCAGGGTTCTTTTTGCCCCCAAAAGGTCTGGAGAGGTGTTGTTGGCGGACAAGATCTCTTCTTTGCCTTTCAAAAACGACTATGCTTTGCTGTCTGTGGTTTTAGAGGAAGGAGAGTATGTGGCTTTAAGGGTTCCTCCTCAGCGATACTATCTTCCAGCGGAAGGAGTGGAGGATATTTTGCCCAAGCTTTTTGACCTTTTGAACCATTTGAGGGTGATATATTTCAAGGCGCCCTCTGGGCAGGTTAAGAGGGTGGAAACCCGCCAGCCCTCGCCCGTGTCCGCCATTGAAGACTTTTTTGTTTTTAAGGGAGAGAACCTGCTGACCTATTATGCGGACGAAGTGGCGAAGTTTTATTTGAGAGGCTATAAAGAGTATGCAAATAAAACCAATCCATGGAGGTATAGGCTGTGAGGGGCATAGTTTTTGGAGACATAGCACCCTCTCGTGTGCAAGCTGTTCTGGTGGAGTATCAGGAGGGAGAGGCAATTTTAGGCAGGCTTGTGCAAATCAAAAACGGAGACAAGCTTGTTATTGGCAGGGTTGTGGATTTTTACAGGAAGTCAAACCTTCTCAAGGATTACGACCAAGCTAAACACTTTAACAAGAGAAAGGATTCTGAGACTGCACAGGAAATTCTAAACCTCCATGAGGGAATTGTGTTGGAGATAGAGCTGCTTACCGCCTTAAGTGGAGGCGTGAGGGCGCCTTTGAATTTTCCTATAAAGCATCTTTCTGAGGTGGAATTCCTTGAAGAATTTCCTCTTGAACGCACCGCTTACATGGGCTACTTAGGGCACTTTTGGGGCACAAACATGAATGCACCTCTAATCCTTCAAGACTTTCAGACGCTAAAAGAAGCCTATCACTTCTTTGTAGCTGGGCAAACGGGTTCTGGAAAATCTACCCTTGTTCAGATGCTTTTAGCCCTTTACAACAGGCTTAACCCGAGGATGAACTTTTTGATTTTGGATACAGTGGGAGAATTCACCGCCAGCTTTAAGGGAGAAAGGCAGCTATTTTTGCATCTGAAGGATGTGTGGAAGGGACAGGTAGAAATTTACGCACCACCTGAAAACCTTGCCTTGGAGGGATGGGAACTTTTCAAAGAACTCTGCTTGGAGAATGAGGTTATGAAGCATTTAGACGTGAAAAGTGTGGGAAATGCAAAGGACGGCGTAGATTATATCGTGGAGAAACTGATAGAAAGAATTAGCCAGCGGAAGAAGAAGCAAACCAACCTCTTCCAACTTACAGAGGATATTACTACGAAAGACCTGGCCGATGAAATAGCTAAGGAAGTCGTCCACGACTTAAAGAACGACAGGAACTTTGTGGAAAGAGTATACAAGCTAAAGGACGCCAGAGAGAGTTTAATATCTGCCCTTAGCGACCCAGTCAGAGTTAAAAAGTTCGCAGAGGCCATACAAGGAGTAGTGGGACATTTCACTTTGGTAAAGCCCGATGGAACTACTAAGAAAACAATCAGGGATGTGGTTGATGGGTTTTTAAGGTTTGTTTTGAAAGGGTCTTCAGGTAAGTGTGTGGTTTTGAACCTTACCCTCTACAAAGCGGGTGGGAACCTTGCGGGCATGCGGTCTAAGTATGTGAGGGAGATCTTAAGACAACTTTACGAAGTAGGATTAGACCTATATCGCAAAAACGAAGACCTAAACCTCAACACCCTTGTGGTTTTAGAAGAAGCCCACAACTACGTTCCCAAATGGACAGATGAAGATGAAACCACTACCCTCTCCAACGAGATAGTCAAATACTTTATTGAAACCAGAAAGTTTGGCATAGGCTGGATGTGCATTACAACTCGCCCATCTAATGTGAGGCGGGAGGTCTTTGACCACTCAAGGGTCAAGTTCATCGGCATGGGTTTAACCAGCGGACCTGACGCAGAACTGCTAAAAGAAGCTTTCGGGACAGAGTTTCTAAACACCTACAGACTGTTTCCAGACCCATCAGACCCACTATCTCCAAAAAAGGAAGTTTGCTTTGCTATCTCAGGTCCCATTACCATCCTCTCCAGACAAAGCCCAGACTTCATAACCGTCTTCAGTAGCAAGGAGGAGTTCATAAAGGCTAACTGGGAGTGATAAAAAGTGTTCTCCGATACCCGGGCGGAAAATCAAAGGTAGCCCAAAAGATTGTTTCCCTTATCCCTCCAAACATCAAAGAGTTCAGGGAGCCCATGGTGGGAGGAGGGTCAGTCTCCCTTGTGCTAAAGCAAACCCTCCCACATGTAAAGGTTTGGATAAACGACCTAAACTACGACCTTGTGTGCTTTTGGAAAACTCTCCGAGATCATCCCGAGGAACTGATCAAGGAACTCAAGCGGATAAAAACCCTCTACAAAGATGGGAGGAGGCTTTTTGAGGAGTTGTCTTCCCAAGAGGGCGGGAGTGAGTTTGAAAGGGCAGTGAGGTTTTTCGTGCTAAACAGAATTAGCTTTTCTGGAACGACCTACTCGGGAGGGTTCTCCCAGCAGGCTTTTGAGAAGAGATTTACCGAAAGCAGTATTGAAAGGCTAAAGAAGGCATCTGAGATTATCAAGGACTTTAAGATAACGCATGGAGATTATGAACCGCTTTTGTTTGAAGAGGGAGAGGGTGTGTTTATCTTTTTAGACCCGCCCTACTATAGCACTGCAAACTCAAGGCTTTATGGCAGGAGAGGGAATTTACACACCAGCTTTGACCACAAAAGATTTGCAGAGAACATGAAGAAATGCAAACATCTGTGGCTGATAACTTACGATGATTGCGAAGAGGTGCGAAGACTTTTTAGCTTTGCATACATTTACTCGTGGGAACTTCAATACGGAATGTCTGCAAAGAAGGGTAGGGAAATTCTTGTTTCAAACTTTTCACTCAAAGAAAAGGCTTAGCTTCTGAACTTGTTCTTGGGAGAGTTTGATGTTTTCGTTGGGAGTGGTAAGCAGAATTCCCTCCTGAGGGATGGGCTTAAAGCTGTAGAGGTCTTTAAAAACCACGGGCTTTTGGTATTCACCCTTTAGCAAAAGCTTTGCCTTTTTTACCTTCTCTGGAGGGAGTGTGCTGACAATGGGATGAAGAATGAGGAAGCTTTCTTTCCATCTTTGAAACCACACGGTTTCTCTATGCCCTGCCACAATCACGCATAAAAGGGCAGAACCCTTCAAAAAACTCATAAACGCCACCACATCATCGTAATCCAGCAAAAGTTTCCCAGAACTCCTCCCGTCCTTGCTTTCCACAATCAACATTAGCACTCCCTTCCTTGACCCTTCAACCCTCTGCATCCTCAACACGCTTACATCGTCCGCAAGATAAAACTCCTCCTGCGTTCCCGCCAAAACAAACCTGTGAAGAAAAGAGTAAAGCAAAAAAGCACTCTCACAAGATAACCACAGACTTCGCCTAAAGTCTCCAGCAGATAGCCAAAGCTTTTGCTTTGCAAACTTCACCCTCCCAGCAGGAACTTCTATGCCCTTCTCAGGATAGCTAAAAAACTGAAGCCGAACTTCACCGACCCTAAAGTTCAAAAACCCAGCCTGAACAAACATTCACCTCACAACAATCACCACATCCGCCTTCTTCGCCAACTCCTTCTTTACCTCCTCCTCCCTGTCCGCTACCGCAACAATATAGCCCTTCTTTAAAAGCCTTTCGCTTAGCTTCTTAGCCCTCTTCTCATCCTTTACCTTCAACACCCTCATAGGAAATATTTTAGCTTAAAAGCTTCCCAAAAACAAGGGCGAGCTTCTTACCTTACATTTCATCGTGTAAGGTAAGACTTGACAAATGGAAAAGTTTGATGTAAATTCCTTTAGGAAGGAGGTGTCCGCCATGAAGAGAGGGAAGTTAGAAATTTCCGTGTATTGGAAGGAAGACATAGGGCAGTATTTTAAGCCCTATTTTTACAGGAAGTTTGTGTTGGAGGCGGAGTTGGAGGTGAAGGAGGGATTGGTTAGGGTTTACAGGCTGGGCAATGGAGAGGTGTATCTGGGCATAGTTTTTGTGGATGGAGTGAGGGATGGGCTAACGGTTGTGAGGGAGAGGAAGAGGAACGATCGGTTGCCCGTAGGTTATGTGGATGAGGTAGGGAATTTTGTGGTGGCGGAGTGGGAGAAGGAGAAGCTTCTAAGCAAGATTGCAAGGCTGGGAAGGTATGTGAAGGAATTCAGGGACAGGAGTATGATGCCGCTGAAGGAGGGTAATGTGGACCCATTGGATGCGGACATCTACTGGAATCTTTTAGACCTTGGAAGGGATACCTCCCAAGAGGAGTTAGTCCCTTTCTTGGAATTCAGAACGAAGATGGGTGTAGTTCAGTTCTATTTGTTAAAGAGGATGGGTAGAGACAACATTGACTTATACATAGGAGTAAATCCCGAGAAACGCAAAATTTTGGTGCAGGGCAAGGCGGGAGAAACCTATCTGGTGCCTAAAGCCAACATCCCTCGTATAGCCAGCTTGGAGTCTGCCGTTCAGTTTTTGAAAAAAGTCAATGAGGACTTTGGCATTGAGGAAGTCTTTGTCTTGGATGAAAAGACCTTTGCCAGAACGGGACTATCTTCCCATCTGTCAGGAATAGCAGAAATGGTGGCTTAATAAACAGTATGGAGGTGGTAGGCATGGATGTGAAGGAACTTGTAAGAAGATGTGCCCAAGAGGTTTTGAGGACCCTCTCTTTAGGAGAGGATCTTGATGCCTATGAAAAGATGAGGGCATACGGAAATGCCCTCATAGAGTGTGTGAGGAGGCACTTTTTGAGAAGTTGCGTTCCTGATGAGGTAGGTTATAACCCTGTTGAGAGGGTGTATTGGGCAAAAAAGAAAGTGTTGCCTACTTACGATGTGTGGGGAGAGAAGGTAGAAGAGGAGGTGGTAATTCTGAAGGTAGATTGGTGTCCTCAGGATGTGGAGGGAGAGATTGAGAGGTTAAAGAAGGAGGAGGTGGTTTTTTGCTTTATAGACTGGGAAACTCAAAAAGCACTTGAGGAGGAACTAAACAGGTATGTTTGCCTTGATTGTGATGAACACAAAAGCACGCCCGCCATAATGTGCTGGTGTGCAAGCTATATGGAGGATTATAGCCCTCTGGAGGAATGGAACGAGGTAGCACGGAAACTCAGGAAAGAGTGGGAAGAGGAGAGGAAAGCTTGGGAGATGGAAAAAGCCAAGAGGGAGGAAGAGGAAAGAAGGAAAAGGGAGGAAGAGGAGAGGCTGGAAAGGGAAAGAAAAGAAAGGGAAAGGCAGGAGAAGAGAGAAAAGCTTCTGAAGGGAGAGGCTTATGTTGTGAAGGACAAGTATTTCAAAAGGTGCTACTACTTGGAGAGGGAAAACGGAAGGCTTGTGCTAAGGGTTCCCAAGTGGATGGCAGGGCACATCATCGGAAAGGGCGGGCAGAGGATAAAGAGTTTGCAGGAGTTTTTGGGAGAGAGGGTGCACATAGAGACCTATGAAGATGTGGTGCCCAGAAAAATTGAGTTGAGTTTTGGGTGGTGAGGCTAAAATAAAGGTATGGCCTCCTCCACATATGAAGAAAGGGTAGGGTTTTTAAAAAGGTGGGATAAGACTATTGAGATCAAGAGGGTTATTTCTTTTGCGGGACAAAGAGTTAATTACTATGCTGTAGGCTTAGACTATGTGGCATTTATTGATTTTGAGACTATAGAGAAGGCAAAGAAAACCGAGAAGGGCGGTTATCCTACGCCCTCTGCTGTAGAGAAATGGATAGTGCAGAAAGTGGCGGAAGGGTTTAGGTTGGAGTTGAGGTTATGGAATATTGAGAAATATGACTTAGAAAGTAAGATTGGCGGGATACCGCAAAAAGCATGGTATGAGAGTTTTTTCAGGTTGTTTGAGGCAGTGCAGGGCAGGTCTTCATAACCAGTCTCTGATTTAATGTTCTCCTATACAAATCTATTGACAAATTTACCCTTTTGTTTTATGATATTCCTATGAAGTTATCGCAGTGGGCAAAGAAATTAGGCATAAGCTATAGGACCGCTTGGAGGATGTATCAAAAAGGGCAAATTCCAAATGCTGTCAAGTTGCCAACGGGAAGCATTATAGTTTTAGAGGATGACTGTGCTAATAAAAGTATAGCCAGCGAGAACAATACAGTTGCGATTTATTGTAGAGTGTCGGACAATGCAAGCAGGGATAATTTAGAAAGGCAGGCGGAGAGGCTGAAGGAGTATGCAATAGCGAGAGGGTATCAGATAAAACATATTGTGAAGGAAATAGGGTCGGGAGTTAACGACGCAAGACCTAAATTAATGAAGCTACTCAATCAAAATGATTACAAAATTCTACTTGTCCAACATAAGGACAGGCTTACACGATTTGGTTTTAACTACATCAAGGGCTGGCTTGAAAGCACTGGTAGAAGGATTGAAGTAGTAAATGAAGCGGATGATGATAAAACGGATTTGATACAGGATTTGGTTTCCATAGTCTATAGCTTTTCAGCAAGGTTGTATGGGCTTAGAAGGGCAAAGAAAAAAACAGAGGAAATAATGAGGGTAATCCAAAGCGATGAGTGAGGTTAAAGAGGATAGGGTATTCGGTTCTTATCTGTTTGTAAACTATGCAAATAAAGGTAAGCTGGAAAAAGTTAGAAGAGTTCTACGAGAATACAGAAAACTGCCGAGGCAATAGCTAACTTTCTGTGGAGAGAATTCTTTGAGAAAGGCTGCTTTCCACATAAAAAGTCCATAAAAAAGGAACAGATGCAGCATATACAAAGCAAGCTATCTGAACGCTACAAGTATGTGTGTTTATGGCAAGTGTATGGGGTGTTAGAAGGCTACATTGCCAACCTGCAGAATCAGTTTGCCCGAATTGTTTGGAGATCAACCCTATCACGGGAAGACAAGCTTATCCTCTTGGCACTTAATAACATCAAAGGCTGGTTAAGATACGAAAAAGAGAGTATAACCATTTACGACAATGGAGAACAGAGGGAAGTTGAAGTGAAAGCGTGGCATAAGCACTTGGCTAAGAAGATTTTCAAGCACCTGCTTGGCAAAAACAGGGGACCAAGGTTTGAAGGCATTTCTCTTCACTTAGATGGGAAAGTGGCTAAACTTGAACCGAGGAGAGAAAACAAAGCTAAGGCTTTTGATTATTGGCTAAAGCTTTCAACCTTGGATAAAGGCAAACCCGTGCTTATTCCACTTGAGAAAAATCCTTATGCCGAGAGTTTAGAAGGAGAGTTTAGGAATTTCTACCAAATATTGGAGGAAAACGGAGATATTAAAGTTAAAGTGGTGAAAGAACTCAAAAAGAGAAACTATGTTCCTGCCACAGACACCATAGCCATAGACTTAGGGCTAAATCCATTGATTGCCACAAACAATGGAGATTTAATGGGCAGGCGGTTTTTTGACTTTCTAAAGAAGATGGACGAAAAGATTGTTAAACGCATGGCACAGGTTCAGAGAAACGGTGGATTGCCAAGCCGAGACAGCAAATATAGGGAGTATGTGAGAAGGCTAAGGGAGTTTCTCAAAAACGAAATAAACAGATTGTTAAACAGGCTTATAAACCTTTACAAGCCAATGAAGATTATCGTAGAAAAGCTTGACTTTAGAAGTCCTGAACTATCCAAGAGGATGAACAGGCTTATTCAAAACTTTGGCAAGCGTTATGTAAAGGAGAAGTTGGAACGGCTGCAACAGCTATATGGCATAGAGATAGTAGAAGTCAATCCTGCCTATTCAAGTCAGGAGTGTAGTAGCTGTGGGTATGTGGATAAAGAAAACAGGAAAAGCACGCAAGAGTTTGAGTGTAAGTTCTGTGGCAACAAAATAAACGCACAAGTAAATGGTGCTAAAAATCTCCTTGAGAGAAGTTCTCTCAGGGAGTTTCACCCAAACCTGCCAAAAAAGGAAGTCCTTAAGGTGCTGATAAAAAGGCACCTTGAGAGACTAAAGGGGTGTAAGAGTGCTCCCCTGGATATTCTCAAAGGCAATCCCTATTACAGGGAGTTCCTTGAGAATATCCTAAACCCTCGGCAGGGCCCACTTGGGTATGTATAGACAGGTATCTCAATAATTGGGATATCTGCCTATACAGAGGGGAACTCTATTGTGTGGCATACCTACGACGAACTTCATCAATCACTTGCATTTATCAATATTTCAAAGAATGCATGGCCAGATTATTGGGCTTTGCTTATATGGGAGAGGGAGGAGTTAATAGGTCGCCTCAAGTGTTTTATTTCCGAAATCTGGTTTTTGACGCAGAAATTAATCTACAGGGTAGCGGAGCGGATGGAAAAGCACAAAGGAAGGATAGTAAGGGAAAAACCTCTCCAAGTTGTGATGGAGTATATGGAAAAGAAAAACCCTATAAAGGCAATCCAACACATGCTTGCAATTGACCTCAGCATGTATGACAAGGAACAAAAAGAATGGCTATCCTCCATCGTATGGCAAAAGCTTCTGGACGCATCAGAAGAAAACCGCCACATCACACTTGATGAAATCTGTATAAACCTCGGATACGAAGAGTGGGAAGAAACCTGACAAGCGGTGAAATTTGCTTAAAATTTTCTGTGAGGAGGTGTCCGCTATGGAGAAGTCTTTAAAGGAGGTATTAAAGGAAGGTGGAGAGTATGAACTGGTAGGGTTTTTGGTGGGGCGTTTTGGTGTTGCACAGATGATGAGGGTAATTTCTCCAGAAGGGAAGGTTTACTACTATTACGCTTTGATAGGGGACGATGAGGAAGAGTGTTTTGTTGAGGTTCTTGACAAGACGAAGAAGGGAGAAGAGGGTTATTCCACTCCTTCTCTTATGGAGGGAATGATATTAGGGACGCTGGCGGAGGGTTATCTTTTCTACTTAGATTTGTTGGAGAGATACAAGTTAGATGAGAAGGTGGGAGGGAGGACGCTAAAAGATTGGTATGAGGGCTTTCTCAGGTTTTTTGAGGCGGTGCAAGGCAGGACTATAGCCTGGCAAACCCACGCTGAACTCTATCAAACCCTTTACTCCATTGAGATACCAAAGGATGGGTGTCCAGAGTATTGGGCTTTGACTGTATGGGAGAGGGAAGAGTTAATGCGGCGGTTTGAGAGTCTTGTTTCTTCAATTTGGGCTTTGGTATGGATCCTAATTCAAAAAGTGGCACTGAAGTTGGAAAAACAACAAGGGAAAACGAGATTCACCCTTCAGGATATTGTGGAATTTTTAGGAAGAGGAAAACCCGTGAAGGCCATTCAAAATCTGCTTGGGTCTGTGCTTTTTAGTCTGAATAAAGAACAGAAAGAGTGGATATCCTCCATTGTATGGCAAAAACTCCTTGAAGCAGCAAAGGAGGATAAAGAACTCACCCTTCACGACGTTGATGTATACCTCGGATATGAAGGCGAGGAAGAATAAGTCGCCTCTCCTGTCAGGAAAGTCCAAGCTGGACGGTTAATAAACATTATGGAGGTGTTAGCTATGGATTTGCAGGTAAGTGATGTCCTTGAAAGCAAGACTGTTTTTGAAACCAAAGATGGAAAGGTTGTGGAGACCTCTGCCTTTCCCTTCTGGAGGTTGGCGTTCAGGGTAAAGCATGAACTCTCTGATAAAACATGGCGGTATGCTGCGGGCTGGAGTGAGGAGTATCCGCTAAAGTTTGCAGAGGTTCGTGTAGAGAAGGACTTGGAAAAGGATGAGTTTGCGAACGGGCGGGAATTTCAGGAGTTTGTGGAAAAGCTTACAGATGGAGTTTTCTACGATATGACCTTCACATGGACAGGTTCTGAGTGGATAAAGGGCTATTTCAGACTTGAGGAACCTTTTAACATGAAGGTGGTCTCTTTGTGGATAAAGGGAGTGCTGATAGGTTTGAGGTTTGTTCGCTTTGGCAACTCCACCTACGCATCAAATATCAAAAAGTTCACCATAGAAACACCCAGTGGAGTTCTCTTTGAGAAGGAAAGGCCGCTTCTACAAATCCTCCCATATCCACACAAAGACTGGCATATCATCCACGAGGTCTCTCAAAAGTCCCTTGTGAGAAGGGCAAGGCTGGAGATGGCACACAGATACGGCAATGCGGTGGGCTTTCATACGGCGGGTTTGGCCTCAAGGCTTTTAAGGGATAAGGGAGTGCTTGGAATTGTTCTTCCTCTAACACCCTTTGAATTTAGTCCCTCTAAAAAGGAAGGCTTCATTGTCCGAGGCTATGGCAAATACATCATCACAGACTCCAACAAACTTGGCTACTACCTCATCACAAAGGAACTTGAGAGGGTAAAGATTGCTAAACTTGTAAAGGAGATAGATGATGTGGAAGAGGAAATAAGGGCTTGGGAGAAGGTAAAGGCAGAAAGAGAGGAAGAACTAAAGGAGAAACTTCTAAAAGGAGAGGCTTATGTAGTGAGTTTCTCTTATGTGATGGGTGATAAGAAAATCACAAGGTTCTACTACTTGGAAAGGCAAAATGGCAAGCTTGTTTTGAGAATTCCCAAATGGCTTGCAGGACATGTGATAGGGAAAGGTGGACAAAGGATAAAGAGTTTGCAGGAGTTTTTGGGAGAGAAGGTGTATATAGAGACTTACGATGATGTAGCACCTCGGAAGATAGAGTTGAGTTTTGGAGGCGAGGAGGTATTGCCATGTTGGACGTAAAAGAACTGAAAACTTCCCTTAAGCTTTACAAAGACAGCTTGGGGGACGAAAGGCTAAAAGTCAAAGAGAGTGCGAGGGTTCCTGTAGAGGTAGGGCAAATCAGAGTTCTTTTCTGGATGCCCGAGGAATACGTGCTGGTCTTCCATGTAGAAGAGGACGGGCTGGTTCATGCGGTTCCTCTAACGGAGTGGGTAAACCTCACCACCTGTTCCCTCAAAATCCACATAAGGCATTACACCTTTGCACCTTTGCCTTTTATTGCGTATCTCAGAAAGGAACTTCTGGAACAGGAAAGCTACCCGATAGCAATAGTAAGACCCGAGACAATACAGAAGGTCCTCAAGGACGTGGAAACCTCTCCCACCTGGTCCGCAATAAAGCCCATAAGGGACTTTCTAAAGCTTGTCTGGAAAAGATACGAGGACATAACACTGGGTTCTCTGTTCTACACCCATACCCTAAGGGAAAAGAAAAACCAAAAGGAAACCTAAACACAAGCCCGCCATTCCCCCTCCGCTAAAAGTCTTACCCTACAACTCGCAATGTAAGGTAAGACTTGACAATTAGAAAATTTTGATTTAAAATCCTCTTACAAGGAGGTGTTGGCGATGAAGACACTTAAGACGAAAGCATTAGAACCGCACACTGCAATAGCTTTTACAGAGAGGCAGTGGAAGAGGTGGAGAGAGGTAGCAAGGGATTACTTGGTTGAAAGGGACATAAGCCTTATTATTACAGGGTTGCGGGGGTATCTTCCTTTTGCGAGGGTTGTTATTATCACCTTTGGAGATGTTGAGATCACAGACAGTGAGAAAGAAGCGGTAGTGGAGGCGGTGAAAAGAAACAGGTCGTTTAGAAGGCTTATGGAAAGGGCTGGTGGTTTTGCTGGTGTGGTGTGGGAGAACACATATGGGGATGATTTTGTAATGGATGAAGAAGGCCATGTCCGTCTGAAAGGCAAAACACCGCCAGTTTTTTATGTGATGGTGAATGATACAGAAAAGCCTGTAGAGATACCAGTTTAGGACAATGGGGGCGTGCTATGAGGAAGGTTTGTGGGCTTCAGTTTTATAGCATTAGGGATATCCTTGAAAAAGGGGGGACTGTATGTCCCCCTTGGGGCTTGAGGGTTTATAAAGTTAGGTTTAAGCATGAAGTAGGGGCTGGAGTGCCAGAACTGAAACATGTTGCAATGCTGGAAAGTCCAGACAAACGGCGTGCTTGGATTTACGAAATTGATGGAGAGGTTTTTCTGATTATTTACGAGTTGGAACCCTGCAATAATTATAGACAATATCCGATAGTGGTGGTAAAGGATGATTATGCCTTTGCTTTTCCTATTGAGTTAGGATTTGTGAAACTCTCTGAAAATCAACTCTTAACACTTACAAGAAGCGAAGCATGGGTCAGCTGGTTTGTAGGAAAGCTTTTAACAAAGAACTGGATTATCAGGTTTTCGTCAGGTTCTCAAGTGCGGGCAGGTTATTAAATCTTTAGGAGGGTTTGTCATGAAGGTTTTAGGCCAGCTTTGTGGATGCAGATTTTGTGCCCCAGGAGACCCGCAGGGCTATTGGTATCCGTGTGGTTGTCCCATAGGGAGGGAGTCTGAAGACCACGACAAGCATAAGGTAGAGGGAGTGCTGGTAGAGGGACAGGTTTATCCGTTAGACAAGGTGGTGGATACTGGCGGCAGGAATGCGGTTTGGATATATCTGGAAGATGGAGAATTTGTGGAGTGGCTACCTGCCCGCAGAGTTGGAGAGGAAATAACCGAGTGGGACGGACAGCCCGTTGAAGTAATTGCCCGTTTTCCAGCCTCCGTGCATGGGTGCTGGAAAGTGGTAGCAAGGCAAGAACTGGTGGTGCTTAGGAAGAAGAAATGAGGGCTTACGAGTATCTCGTGAGATGTCCAAGCTTTCCTTTGATAGCCAAAAAATTTCCCGACTTTGTGGAGTTTTCCAAATCTGTTGAAGTTGTGCCTTGGGATGACGAATATGCAATTGCAGACAGGAATCCAGAAGTAATAGACTACCTTGAGTTTTTGGAAAAGCTGTTAGAGATGCGGGCTATTTCTCAGGAGGAGTATGAAAGGGAACTCTCTAAACTCCCTTCCTATGCCAGCAAAACAGGTGGCGTTGCTTTCATACAAGACAATGTAGTCTCCTTTAGAGAGGAGAACCCTCCCGAACACATCATAGTGCACGAGGTGGGCCACTGCTATTTCAAGGAAAACGATCGGATATGGAGTGCAAGCTACGGCGGAGGAGAAAGTCTCTTTTGGCTGATTCTCAGAAAAGACCTGCCTCTCAATGAACTCTCTATCTTTCAATATCACTCGTGGCTAAGAAGGGCTTTGGAAGGACAAGTCCAAGAAGTGGCAAAAGAAATCCTCAAAAAGCTTTCTAAACTGAACTTGCCCGTGTTCCCACACATATACACATACCAGCTGTATGCGGGAACTATGGGCATAGATGCAGGGAAAATCCCAGGGCGTCTACTTTTTGACTTAGAAAGCACAGAGTGGGAAAGGGTAGAAGTCTCAAGGGAAGGGCTTTTGTCCTTCTTTGCCAATCTCATCGTGGGTGCAAGCCTAAACGATAGCGTGTATCTTGCTTATCTAAAAACCCTGTTTATGCTATAAAACTTTCCATTCTCCGTCTTTTACACGAGGAAAACCTTTCACACTGCCGTTGTAGATGTATGCCCAAGCTTTCAGAGAAAACCCATCCTCAAAAACTACATCAATGAGTTCTCGCCTATAAAGCACGGGCACACCCTCCACCCAGTCAAGGGCTTGAAGGGCTTCCTCAAACACCTCATAGACCTCTCCATAAACCAGGCCAGCACCAGGAACCATAGCAGGATAAGGTCCCAAATCATACAACACAAAGCCCTTGGCCTTTGCCCGCCCTAAGAAGGGAAGGTTCTCTATAATCCAATGCCTTGAACCACCTCTCTTGAGGGTGCCATAGACAAAGAGGTGGCTTCTCATCTCCACACCTCCTTTTTCACCTCAATCCCTCCGTAAACTGCATTATCTCCTCTATAGGGAAAGAGTGGAGGAACTTCCCTTCCTGGACGTTCTTCATATACAGCTTGGGAAATGCCAGATAAAACACCTTGTGAGACCAAAGCCTTGCCTTCCTCTCACTGGGCCCTAAAAGCATGTGGGCTACCTCATGCAAAAAAGTCATAAGAGAAATCTTGTAAAGGTATATCCTCCTCTCCACAGGAGAATAACACCCTCCACCTGTTAGTCCATACTTGTGAGGGTCAGGGTCAATCACCAACTCCTCTCCCTTTTTCCCATACAACTGGCAAATATCCCTAAACAATTCCTGAAGCACACGCTTTTGTTCCCTCAAACTTAACACCCTCCAAAAAACCTTAGGGTCAATATGCTTTCTCACAAGTTGGACAACCTCCAACTCTTCCCTCATGACTGCCACCTCCTTGTTTAGTATTTTATGCCAAACTTTCCCATTTGTCAAGTCTTGCCCTACAGGTTGAGATGTAGGGTAAGAAATGCTTTTCAAAGTTCCTACGCTTCGAACTCCTTTACAATCTTAACGGCGACTCCCACAACTTGCACGCCCTCTACTTTCGCCTGTTGTGGGAAGATTGGAGGGTATTTAGGGTTATCAGACGCCAATAAAACAGTTTCGTTTATCTTCAATAGTCTTTTTACGAACAACTCCCCGCTATGATTTCTAACTACAACTATTTTCCCATTTGGTATATCCAAGCTTTCTCCCTCGTGTGCTTGAAACAAAACGTAATCCCCTTTAGCAAGACTTGGATACATAGAGTCTTCATTCACTTGCACTGCAAAAACCTTGCCTTCCTTGAGATGCTGGTTTTTATTAAAAAAGATTATGCTAACAACCTCTATATCTTGGTGGCTATGCGGAAACTCAGCACCCACTTTCCTAACCACAGGAACTTTTATCTTGCTTTGTAAAAACTTTCGTTGTGCTTTTTCTATAATTTCCTCAAGAGTAGACTCTCTTTTCTCCCATATTTCTCCCTGTCCTGTTTTCAACCACTCGTAGGAGACGCCAAAGGTGGAGGAGACGAACCTTAAAGTATGATCAGGAATGCTACTCTTCCCCGCCTCCCAGTCTTGTATTGTTCTTAAAGATTTCCCTATTCTTGTCCCAAACTCCTTTTGCGTTAATCCTAAGAATTTCCTAAGCCGTTTAATCCTCTCTCCAACACTCATGATTTCATGGTAAGAGACGTCTCTCAACCTCCTTCTCCTTCATGGATAAAAAAGGTAGTATCCCTCCTTTATGCCTTTTAGGTATATGTTGTGGTATAGCTTGCTAAGTTCTGAATCTTGCAACAGGTCTTTGCCCTCTTTAAACCGGGCATTTTGCAAAACCTCCTTGGTTTCCCACCATTTTTTACATTTCTCAATCCAATCCTTTGGTAGATTTTCTTCAAACACGCCCATGTTCTCAAGCCTGTAGCCCTTAAACCTTACTGCACCAGCCCAGTATTCAGATAAAATCTCTGCTAAATCTTCCTTTGCCCACTGGAATACCCTATACTTCTTCCTTCCCTTTACATGCCTGTGCCTCTCCTCAATGACCACAACCTCATCACCATTGGGCACAAAAAGAAGCCATATAAACACAGCACCCTCTCCCGCATATAACCAAAACATAGCACGCTTTTTGAGTTCTAAAACATCCTTTCTCATGCCTTCACCTCCTTATTTTTCGTTTCCGCTTCATCTAACTTTACACCCAATGCGGACAGCATCTCCTCCATAGTCAATTCTCCGCTTAAATAATCAAGGACATACCTCTTTCTCTGGGAATCGGTTGTCCTCGTCAGCAAATACAACTTCCCTCCATACACAAGATACCAGTATCTATAATCATTCTTCCACGACGCATCCTCCCTCATCTCTACCACATCTCCGTCCTCCGCAGTAAAATGCCCCCATACAGTTATACTCTTCTTCCCATACGTCCTCTTCAGATTGTAAAACTCCCTCTCCAATTTCCCATCCCTCCATATAAGCTTAGCCACATAAGGATAACCCTTCCGAGGGTCAATCGTCGCCTCGTAATAGAACTCATATTTTGCCATGACCAACACCTCCTCATCCATCATTTTAAGCTAAATTTTCCTATCTGTCAAGTCTTCAAAACTCTGCCTGCCAGCCTGCATCCAAAAGCATAGGAATTTCCCGTCCCAGTTCTTTTTCATCCAGCAAAAGCACATACTCGTTATTAAACATCTCAAACTGTGCTATCACTTTCCCATCCTCTTCCACTAAGAATTTCACGCCATAGCTT
>Ga0081519_100055_pt1 | contig 24019 bp, 22 predicted proteins | sample ConSprmetagenome_FD_70987 | JGI IMG/M metagenome (GOLD analysis project Ga0081519, IMG submission 70987) | Hot spring microbial streamer communities from Conch Spring, Yellowstone National Park, USA - C T=80-84 v2 (version 2) | ecosystem: Environmental > Aquatic > Thermal springs > Hot (42-90C) ...
CCAGAGGGAATCCGCACAAGAGGTAATCAAGAGGGCTAAAAGGTTTTCCAAGAAGGTTGTGGCGGGTGGTCCTCTCTTTACTGTTTTCTATCAGGACTTTTGGGAGGATGTGGACCACTTTGTGTTAAACGAGGGAGAAATAACTTTGCCTCAATTTCTTTCAGAGCTTGCCCAAGGTAACCCCAAGAAGCTTTATACCACCCAGGAGAAGGCAGACCTCAAAAAAAGCCCTATCCCAAGGTATGACCTGATAGACTTTAAGAGCTACACCACTATGTGCATTCAGTTTTCCCGAGGGTGCCCTTTTAACTGTGAGTTCTGCGATGTCACCAATCTCTTTGGGCATGCGGTGCGAACTAAGTCCAAAGAACAGATCATAAACGAGCTTGAAAACCTCTATCAGCTTGGCTGGAGGGGCTCAGTCTTCTTCGTTGACGACAACTTCATCGGTCCAAAGAGGATAATAAAGGAGGAAATACTTCCCGCTATCATTGAATGGCAAAAAAAGAGGAATTACCCTTTTTATTTTTACACTCAAGTGTCCATCAATTTGGCCGATGACGATGAGCTTATGAGGCTTATGACCGAGGCTGGTTTTAACTCAGTCTTTATTGGGATCGAAACACCTAATGAGGAGAGTTTAAAGGAGGCAAACAAGCGTCAAAACATGAACCGGGACCTCGTTTCTTCTATTAGAAAGATTCAAAAGTCTGGTCTTGAGGTAATGGGGGGCTTTATCCTTGGCTTTGACAACGACCCACCTACCATATTTGACACCTTGGTCCGCTTCATCGAGGAGGCACGGATCACCTTCGCCATGGTTGGCCTACTTAACGCTCCCCCGGGAACAAGGCTTTACCATAGGCTCCTTGAGGAGGGAAGGATCCTTGCCAGGTTCATTGGCAACAACACCGACTTTACTACAAACATCATTCCCAAAATGGGGTTTGAAACTTTAATCGAAGGCTACAAAAAGGTAATACGGGAGCTCTATTCGGTGAAGAACTACTATAGGAGGATTTCAAATTTTCTCGACGACTACTACCCCAAGGCTAAGTTCAGCTTATCTTTGTCTTATTTTAAGTATAATTACGGATATCTCTTAGGTATTCCTAAAATACTTTTCCATTTCGGGCTAAGGGAAAAGGGAAGAACCGACTTTTGGAAGCTCCTTTGGAAGACTGTCGTTAAAAAACCAAAAGCCTTCTCTACCATCCTTGCGCAGGTGGTAGGCGGATACCATTTTAGACAGATCTTCAAGGAAGCCTTTTAGATTAATGTTAAATTTTTCACTAAACATTTGAAGAAAGAGCTCTTAATGTTTAAATTTTTACTATCAAATTAAAAAGGAGTGCCTATGGAGATACTCATCAATCGTGCCATTCTGGAAGAGGGTTTGAAGGACCTTTTAGACTATAGCGAGGTTGATGTCCTTATTGCTGGGGCAGGACCATCGGGGCTTACCGCAGCTAAATACCTTGCCGAGAAAGGTTTTAAGGTTGTAGTCTATGAAAGGAGGCTCTCCTTTGGAGGTGGAATAGGCGGAGGTGGGAACCTCATCCCCAAGATCGCCGTCCAGAAGGAGGTTCTGCCTATCCTTGATGACTTTGGCATCCGCTATAAAAAATACAACGACGAGGTTTTTACCCTTGACCCAGCAGAGCTCATCGCGAAGCTTTCCTCCAAGGCCCTTGATGCCGGGGCTAAGATCATCCTTGGGGCAAACGTTGACGATGTTATCGTTCGGGATAATCCTCCAAGGGTTGTTGGAGCCCTCTGGCATTGGACAGCCATTCAACTCTCCGGTCTTCATGTAGATCCAATCTACACGGCAAGCAAAGCCCTGGTTGATGCTACCGGACACGATGCAGAGATCATCGCCGTTGCTGCAAGGAAAAACCCTGAGCTTGGCATAGACATTGCGGGCGAAAAGTCTAATTGGACTGACGTTGCAGAAAGGCTTGTGGTGGAACATACTGGGAAAGTGGCCGAAGGTTTATATGTAGCCGGGATCGCCGTCTGTGCAGTCTATGGTCTCCCTCGGATGGGTCCAATCTTTGGTGGGATGCTCATGAGTGGGAAAAGGCTTGCTGAAATCATAGAGAGGGATTTAAAAAATGCCGCAGGAGCTTAAAAGGGAAAGAAAAAGGTTTGTTAGGTGTTCCTGGTGCGGAAAAACCATCACCTCAGAACCGATATCTGTTAAAACCTGTTGCGTAAACAAGCCTTGGTATTTTTGCAGTGAAGCTTGCTACAAAAGCTTTACCCAGAAGTGGACAGCTAATCAGGACGCCTTAAAAAAGGGAAAAAGCATACTAAGAAAGGGAAGCTTCTAAAGCCCTAAGCAGTTCCTCTATTTCAAAGGGTTTTACTAAAACCTCTTTAAATCCTTCTTGCTTAGCCAAGACCACCGTTTCAGTCTGTCCGTAGCCTGTTGCCAAGATGGCTTTAACCACGGGGTCGACCTTTTTAAGCTCCCTTAGAACCTCAACGGCGTTCCATTTCCCGGGCACCGTACAATCAAAGCGTTCGGAAAGACAAAAAAGGGGAGCCGACCCATTAGTCAATTCTTTGACAAAAGGTCAAAGTTTAGAGATTTGTTCGCCACACAAGAGGAAACTTTTTCCAGAAAAAGATAAGGGAAAAATTTTCCTTTTTCCTAGTTAAGTCTACGTTAGGTCTACAAGGGGAATCTTAAGCCTCCAAAGACTAAGCTAACGAACAAAAGCTACCTTTATCAAATTGGCATGTATTTTGAATAATTCTTTTAGGAGGTAGCGATGGCTAACATCAGGATAAATCCTCAGGTTGGTTTGCTTGAGGCTTTAGAGGCGGCTCAGCTTCTTGATAGACGCTTGACTGCAACGGCAAACAACTTAGCAAACGTTGACACGCCTGGCTATAAGGCTGATGGTCTTGCCTTTCATGAGGTGTTGATGCGAAAGATTGGACCAAGGTATCGCAGAGCCTTCAAGGAGACGATGCCTTTCTTGCGGGATAATCAGGGATTTCTTGAGCCTACCGGCTCTCCCCTTCATTTAGCCATCGTAGGAGAGGGCTTTTTCAAAGTGCAGACTCCTCAGGGCATAGCTTACACGAGAGCTGGAAACTTTACTATAGATGCCCAAAGGCGGCTTGTTACGCCTCAAGGCTATCCTGTTCTTGCTGACGGAGCTCCGGTAATCCTTGACCCAGGGATGGCTGTTGGCGGGCTTGTCACCATGGAAGACCTAAAGCTTCAGGTCTCGCCCGATGGGTTGCTTTCCATAGATGGCACAGAGATTGCTCGCCTTGATGTGGTGACCTTTGATGACCCAACCAAGCTTAAAAAGGTTGGGGAAAACCTCTATGTGAGCGACGGGGCTCAGGAGATGCTGGCGGTAAACTATGAAATTAGGCAGGGATTTGTCGAGAAGTCAAACGTTGAAGTTATACGGGAGATGGTTTCTCTCATTGAGATCCATCGAGCTTTTGAAGCGGTGCAAAGGAGCATAAGAGCCTTTGATGAGGCAACAGAACGACTAAACACTGCTATAGGGAGGTAAGGTATGATACGATCCCTTTGGAGTGCAGCAACGGGAATGCAGGGACAACAGCTCCAGCTTGATACCATTGCTAACAACCTTGCTAATGTCACTACCCCGGGCTTCAAGAAGAGCCGAGTAGAGTTTGAGGACCTTTTTTATCAGAACTTAAAGCTTGCCGGTGCCTTGACCGCAGACGGAGTTCAGGTCCCGGTTGGTATGCAGATAGGGCTTGGCGTAAGACCGGTAGCCATAACCAAGCTTTTCACCCAGGGGGAGTATCAACTGACAAACCAAGAGCTTGACCTCGCCATTGAAGGAAGGGGTTTTTTTAAGGTGCTCATGGGTGGAGAGGAATACTATACTCGAGCTGGAAATTTTAAGCTTGACCGTGATGGCTACATCGTAACCCCTGGCGGAGCAAGGCTTCAGCCAGAGTTTGCCGTCCCAACGGGCACAGCCCGTATAGAGGTAACACCGGATGGAGTCATAACCGCCCTTTCTCCTACGGGTGAAGTCTTGGCTCAGGCTCAGCTTTTACTTTACGATTTTCCAAACCCAGCCGGGCTTTATGCGGTAGGAAGAAACCTATTCAAAGCCACGCCAGCTGCCGGAGATGTCATCGAGGGAATTCCTGGACAGAACGGCTTTGGCACCATCGCCCAAGGCTACCTTGAGATGTCAAACGTGGATGTAGTCGAAGAGATGGTAAAGATGATCATCACTCAGAGGGCTTATGAATCTAACTCCAAAGCAGTAATAACCGCAGACCAGCTCCTTGAAATAGCAAACGGGCTAAAGAGGTAAGGTATGGTAAGGCTTAAGCTTAAAGGCCTAATCCTTGTTCTTGGTTTGCTTATTCTTTCTTTAATGGTTAGCCTAAAGCTTGGCTATGCGAGACTGATTTCCGAGGATGAGCTTAAAGGGATCTTTCTTAAGGAGTTTAAGGCAAGGCTTGGTCTAAGGGATGATGAGGTTCGGCTTGAAAAGTTTCGAGTTGAGCCAAGGACATATGAGCTTAAGCGCAACCAGCCCTACCGTCTTGACTGGATCACTATGCCCCGCCCAGGCTCAAACACAGCCCTCTTAACCTACTCAGGATCAAACGGAAATCTTCAGGTCTTAAGGCTTTGGGGCTTTGTGGAGGTGCTAAAAAAGGTTCCGGTTGTTGTTAAGCCCCTTCAGGCGGGTGAGGTCTTAAGGGAGGAGCATGTAAGCCTTGAGTTAAGAGAGCTTTCTCGTCTTCCTCATGATGTAGTCTTTGATGTAAGTTCAGCCCTAGGAAAGGAGGTAAGGATGAGCCTAAGACCGGGCATGGTTCTTAGGACCTCTCATCTTCAGCTTCCAGTGCTAGTTAAAAGGAACGAAGAGGTTGAGCTTATCGCTCGGGGAAAAAACTTTATCGTGAAAGCAAAGGGCGTTGCCTTGGAGAACGGAAGGCTTGGTGAGGTCATAAGGGTTAGGAACAAGGACAGTCAGAAAGTTGTGTTTGCTAAGGTTGTGGGAGAGAGACTTGTGGAGGTGAGCTACTGATGAAAAGAATGGTTATGCTTTGTCTTTTGGTGCTTTTACTTTCTTCCTGCTGGGAGTTTGACCCAAAAACCCCTCCACCTCCGCCCCCGCCCCCAAAGGTAGAAATTCCTCAAAGAATGGATCAGCCTGCATCCCAAGGTTCTCTTTTCAGAGAGAACAGCTTTCTCTTTGCCTACTCAGATAACCGAGCAAGGTTTGTCGGAGATATCATAACCGTTAAGATCGTGGAAACATACCAGACTTCAAACAATGTAAGACAGGGAAGCTCAAAGCAATCAAGCGTAAGGGCTGGAGTGAACAACCTTTTGGGTTATGAAAGGGAAGTAGGCAAGCTTTTACCGTTGCCTCAAGCCTTTGACCCAGCTCGTCTTGTTGATGGAAGCATGGCGAGCAGCACAAGCGGGCAGGGTCAGCTCCAGAGGGATAGCCGGATCGTAGCCACGGTTACCGCAAGAGTGGTTGAGGTTTTGCCAAACGGAAACCTCGTAATCCAAGGCGTAAGAACCATAAAAAGGAATAGAGACCTTGAATACATCACTCTCACAGGTATTGTGAGACCTCAGGATATAGACTCCGATAACTCTGTTCTTTCATCCAAAATTTCTGACCTTTACATAGAGTATAGCGGTAAGGGACCGATCAGCGAAGCCGCATCCGGACCGGGCATTATAACAAGGCTTCTTCAACTTTTCTGGCTCTTTTAGGGGGTAGGCTATGAAAAGGATTGTGCTTACTTTGTTAATTCTTCTTTTTCCTTTAGAAGTTTTTGCAGTGAGGCTTAAGGACCTTATGGAAGTTGAAGGAGTGCGGGGAAACTTTCTTGTGGGGTATGGAGTGGTCGTAGGTTTGAGAGGAACGGGTGACGGAGACCAGACTAAGTTTACCGTGCAGTCTGTCGTTAACATGCTTGAAAAGTTTGGGATTAGGGTCCCTAAGGATCAGGTGAAGCTAAAGAACGCAGCCGCGGTCATGGTTACCGCCTATCTTCCTCCTGATGTTAAGCCTGGCCAGAGGATCGATGTTCAAGTTTCAGCCATAGGAGATGCCAAAAGCTTGCAAGGAGGAACTTTACTTATGACGCCTCTTATTGGACCTGATGGAAAGGTTTATGCGGTGGCTCAGGGTCCGGTCTCGATAGGTGGATTTGCCGCGGGTGGTGCCGGAGCTCAAGTTGCGGTAAATCATCCAACGGTTGGACGTGTGCCAAACGGGGCGATCGTTGAGAGGGAAGTCCCCGCAGGAGACTTAAATTCCTTAGACAGGATAACTTTAAGCCTTCGCACCGAGGATTTTACGACTGCTCAAAGGGTTGCCGAGGCTTTGAATCAATATCTCCGGGGGGAATATGCCAAAGCGGTAAGCATGAAGACCATTGAGCTTGAAGTGCCGAAAAACTATAGAGGTAGAGTTGTTGCCCTTCTTGCTGAAATAGGAAACCTTGAAGTAAGACCAGATATTCCAGCAAGGGTGGTGATAGATGAGCGGACGGGCACAGTGGTCATAGGGGAAAATGTTAGAATTTCTAGGGTTGCTGTGGCTCACGGAAACCTTAGCGTCGAGGTTAGAGAAACACCCCAGGTTGTTCAACCCTTCCCCTTTGGTCTGGGTGAGACTGTAATTGTCCCAAGGACTGAGGTTATAGCCAAGGAGGAAAAGGCAAGGATAGTGGTTCTTGAAGAGGGGGCTACGCTCGGCGAGCTTGTGAGGGCTTTGAACGCCGTTGGAGCAACGGCAAGGGAGCTCATAGCTGTGCTTCAGGCGATAAAGCAGGCTGGAGCCCTTCATGCAGAGCTTGTGATTATGTAGGAGGTTATAGACTATGACCGCAGACATTAGCGCTTTAAACTACCAAAGTTTAGAAAAGCTTAACGCCCTTGCTAAACGGGACCCTAAGCTTGCCTTAAAGAAGGTCACCTCAGAGTTTGAGTCTCTGATTTGGTATGAAATCTTGAAGGGGTTTGACCGGACAATTATGAAAAGCGAACTTCTTCCTGAATCCTTCGAAAGGAAGCTATATCAAGAATTTTTATATCAAGAGGTAGCAAGGGCAGTTTCCGGAAGACCTCGTGGCTTTGGCGATTTTCTCTACCAACAACTTTTGAAAAGTCCTTATTTTAAGAAAGCAATCGAAAATCCGAATAAATAAAAGGGGGTATAGTTATGCCAAAAAAAGAACTTTTAGTCCTAAAGGAGGTTTTATTCGAGGAGAGAAAAGCACTTCTTTCTTGTGCTGTTGATGAGGTCTTAAAATGGGCTAGCTACAAGGCAAAGCTTGTGGAAAGCCTAAAGGGAAAGGAACTCACCGAGGAAGATAAAGAGCTGCTTTTAGAGATTTTGAAAGAAAACGAAAGAAATAAAAGGATCATTCAAGCTGGACTTTCTTTCGTTGAAGAGGCTTATCGGTTTTTACAGAAATTTTTCGTCGAAGGGGAGACCTATTCCCAGGGGTTGGTTAAGGGGAAAGAAAGCTCGCCCAAAGTTTTAAGCAAGAGGGTTTAAAGCATGGCAGGGTTAACCTCAGCTTTAAACATTGCTAAGAACGCCCTTCTTACTTTCCAGACGGCAACTCAGGTGATAAGCCATAATGTGGCTAACGTGAACAATCCAGATTTTTCTCGGCAAAAGGTCGTTGAAACAACCTATCCCCCGAGCCCATCCCCTGTAGGTCCCATTGGTTCTGGGGTAAAGATAGAAAAGATCCTGCGCTACTTCGATGAATTTCTTGAAAGAAACATAAACCTTAAGCGCACGCTCTACGGCATGGTTAGCGCCCAATCTCAGGGCTTAACCATCCTTGAGTCTCTTTTTAACGAGTCTCAGGATACGGGTTTAGCAAAGATTATGAGGGATTTTTACACCGCCTGGCAAAGCTTGGCAAACTACCCAGAAAACCTTTCAGCAAGAACCCAGGTTGTCGAGACAGGTAAGCTTATCGCTGAAGCCTTAAAATCAAAGTTTGAGGGGATGAGGGACCTTGAAAACCAAATCGGTCTTAAGCTAAAGAGCGTCGTTCGCGAGATAAACAGGCTTTCCTCAGCCATAGCCGACTTAAACTATCAGATAGTGGCTCTTGAGGCCGGAGGAAGGACGGCAAACGACTTAAGAGACCAAAGGGATAAGCTAATTGGGGAGCTCTCTCAATACGCTCAAATTCAGTATTTTGAGACTAAAGAAGGTTCATACAATGTTATCCTTGGCAAAGGCTATAATCTTGTAAACCTTAACTACAACTGGAAGCTTGAGATCTCCGGGACAACCGTCTATTGGGTAGGGTCAAACGGAGAAAGAGTTCCTTTAACCAGTAAAGAGGTGCCAAGCGGCGAGCTTGGCGGCTGGCTAAAGCTTTTAGAGCAGCTTTCAGATGGCTATAACTTTGAGTATGTATCTGGGAATAAAGTGGTCATGAACCCTTTAGCAAGAAGGACAATCTCTGAATCTGACACCTTCGCTGAGCTTGGGCTTTCAACGGGCACGATAAGCTTTCGAGGTAAAGACCACTTTGGTAAGGAGATATCTGGAAGCTTTACCATTTCGGCAAGCAAAACCATAAGAGAGTTTCTTAACGAGGTAGAGAAGGCTTTTAGCTTTACAGTGAAAGCTTACATAAAGGACGGAAGGCTCTTTGTTGAGGATGCCTTTCGTGGACCTGGAAAGCTTGAGTTTAGCATAACATCAAGCCCTGCTACTCTTGATTTTGGAAGGTTTGACGACCCGGCTTTTCAACGGAGGGTCACCGAGATAAACCTTGCGGGAAAGTTAAAGCTCTTTGGTGAAGAGCTAATTCGGGCGGTAAACGAGCTGCATACTCAAGGCGTAGGGTTGAGCCTCTTCACCAAAGAGCTTGAGGGAGCCTACTCGGCAAACCAATACCTAAAGGAACTTCCATACTACTTAGACTTAAGGCGGGATGGCTTCTTTTTTCTTTGGGTAAAGAATGAAAAAGGCAAAGTCTTTCCCATAAGGGTCGACCTAAACCTTAGCGAGGATGCCACGCTTGATGATTTAGCAACTACCATCAACGATGCCATAAGAAGCGCTGGCTTAAACCCCGATGACCCGACAAATTTTGATATAAGGGCGGTCATCCGTTCGGGAAGGCTTGTCATCCAAGCAAGGGATGGTTTATCCTTTGCCTTCTCCAATGACACCTCGGGCATCCTTCTTTCAACTGGGCTAAACCTCTTTTTCCACGGAACGGACCCAGCAGACTTTGAGGTTAACCCCCTCCTTGTGCAAAAGCCGGAGCTTATCGCCACGGGACGCCTTGATGTGAGCGCCTTTAGAAGTGAAGCTCCCTTCTTCGGTGCCTACATCACAAACTCAGCCGTCAACCCTAACCTAACCTTTCTTGTGAAAACCATTTATGTAAGACCATACGATGCTCAAGGCAAGGCTTATCAAATTCCACCCTTAGCGGTATATGCCGGGACTCTGAGCGGTGGGGTTTTGACAGGCGACCTAAACATCTACCTTAAAGATGCAAACGGCTCAACCTTGCAGACCATAACCATAGGAAGCGGAACAAGCATCAGTCAACTTCTTGAGAGGTTAGACGGCTCTCAAGGGATAAAGGCTTACTATGAAGACGGAGTTTTGAGGCTTGAGCTTATCCCTGCTAATGCCCCGCAAGGTTCAGCCTACTTCACCGTAGATGAGGGAACCTCAGGCGTTGCTCATCTCTATTCTTGGGATGATGCTGTGAAAGCCTATAAGGTGTCCGTAAATTCTGGAGCAACCGGGGACACCTTGCAAGCCATGCTTGAAAAGCTTGATAGACTTCCCTTTCTTAGGGCTTATATAGACCCTTATGGTAAGGCTGTCCTTTCCCTTGAGCCAAACCAGACCAAAGTCTACGGGTTTGAGCTTGGCGAGAGCTTAGAGGCTGGAGCTATTCCTTCCTCTTCTGCGGATAGTTTTCTTATATACTTAAGAGAAAAAGGCGTTATTCCACCTGCCTTTCGTGTTTCAGGAACAACAGAATCTCGCCTCTTCTCCGGGCTTGAGCATATATATAAGCCCACGGTGTATGAGGGCGTAGCAACAGGCTTTACACCTCTCCCAGCGGTAAGCTATACGGTGAGGTTTTATGACAGGGCTGGAAACTTTATCTCTTCGGCAAACGTATCCGGTTCTTCTACATTATCTGGGCTACTTTCAAACTTTGACGGGGTAGCAGGTCTTAAGGCAAGACAGGCTGGAGACCGGTTCTATATCTACCTTGACCCAGAGGAGGCAGGCGCCCCTTCAGGTGCAGTATACTTTACCATCTCAGCAGATGATGATGGCTCCTTAGGGTTGTTAAAAGGTGTATCAGGTGCTCTTGGTTTGAAGATGGGCGAGCTTTCAGCCTACCTTTTTGACAAAGAAGGAAAAGCCATCGATGTCTTTGATACGTTAGACGGAGTCGTTGACCCAGCAAGGTTTGAGCTTTGGACTGACAAGCCAATGTTCTCATTACTTCAGAGGATAAACGCTCCAGATAGCGCAATCTTTGGGCTTTCAGCAACCCTTGATAGACAGGGTAGGCTGATCATCAGTAAAACCGGGCTCTATCAAACGGAAAGCTTCGTCCTTGCCGATGAAAGACCAAACTATCCCTCAGCAAGCATCCTTATAGCAAACACCTACCGGCAAAACACAAACACTTACGCCTATGTATCCTCAGAGGGTTTAAGCGGAGGGACTACCTTTAGCGATCAAACTATAACCGTTAGGCTCTTAATGCCAGACGGAAGCGTAGCAAGCTCAGCCTCTCAATCTTTTACTTCTCCAACCTTAAACGACATCATTAACTGGCTAAACAGTCTTGACCTTGATGGGGATGGAGCTTTTGACCTTAAGGCTACTCTTCATCCTCAAGGAAAGCTTATCATAGAGGTCAATGACAAAATCTTAGACTCAACGCCGATAAACAGCTTTGAGCTTGAAAGCGATGGTGATTTTGTGTCCTATCTTTTAGCTAAGGTTCATGTTCAACCAAGCTTTACTGAGGGCTTGATCAATGCTTTAAAGGGCTATGAGCTAAAAAGAGGAGACAACCGGACAGCCCAAAGGATAGCCGACTCTGCGACCAATCCTCGGACAGCCTTGAACCTTTCTTCTCTGAACGACTACTACGCAAGCATGGTCGGTGAAGTGGGAAACGCAACCAAAGCTGTAAGAGACAACCAAACCTTCCTTGAGGACCTGCTTCGCCAGATGAGAGCGCTGAAGGACAGCATATCCGGGGTTTCCTTGGATGAAGAGATGGTAAACCTTGTTAAGTATCAGCAGGCTTTTATCGCTACATCTAAGATTCTTTCTACCGTGGAAGAGATGTTTGAGGCTTTGATCGCAGCCAAAAGATAGGGGGTTAGCCCATGAGGATAGGCTTTAACACCAAGTTTCAAAGCTTTCTTGCCGACCTAAATAGACTATCCTCGGAGATAAACGCAAGCCAGCTCAAGATATCCTCTGGGAAGAAGTTTCTTAGACCATCAGATGATCCCCCATCTGCGGTGATAACCTTAAACTACAAACAGGGTATCTCAGTGATAGAGAGGTATGGGAAAGCCATCGATGAGGGATTAGCTTTTTTGCGAGCTCAAGAGAGCACCCTTGCGCAGGTTGAAGACCTTATCGCCCGGGCTAAAACCTTGGCTATAAACTCTGTTAACGCCACAAACGATGTTAACGCTCGTCAAGCTATAGCAAAAGAGATTGATTCCATCGTCTCAACCCTCCTCTCCCTTGCCAACTCCCAGCTTGGAGAAAAGTATATATTCTCAGGTAACAAAACAACAGGCTTTGAGGAGGGGACAAAGCCTTTCATGCTCATTAAAGAGACCCTCCCAAACGGGCAGGTCATAGAAAGAGTTGTGTATAACGGGTCAGTTGAGCAAGCAAGCATCGGCTACGACAAGGACATGAAGCTTACTCTTGGTGAGACAGGTCAAAGGATCTTTATGGAAACTGGCGTCTTTGAAACCCTCTTGGCGTTAAAGCGAACCCTTCAGGCTGACAACAACATTGACTATCAGAAGGAGCAGTATTACCTTCAAAGCTTCATTGAAAAGCTTGATGAAATTTTTAATGCCATCTCAGGCTACCGCGGAGAGGTAGGAGCAAAAATTAGCCATCTCGAGACCAAAAGAGACTTGTATGAAGATTTCAAACAGACCATTCAGAAGAACCTTGCAGAAGCAGAATCCGCAGACCTTGCTGAGCTTGCTATAAAGCTCCAAAGCTTGATCATAGCTTACGATGCAGCCTTGAAAGCCGTAGCTATGGTCTCCGACCTTTCGTTAGCCAAGTATCTGTAAAGCCTTAGTAGTTTACTAAACTCGGTCGCGAACCTCCGCCATAAACAGCGTCAAGCACAGAAACCTTAATGAGAGGAGGTGTGACCTCGTGCCGTTAGGCAAGATATCTTGTGCTGAGTTTGGGTAGGAGGCGGCTGATTGCTTAAAAAATTAATCAAACCAATGGTTGACGGGTCTTCTTACGATTGAGATTTATTGCTAACTTTCAACATTTTCAAGAAGGTTTTATAATATCTATTAAACTAACGCATTTTAATTTTTCTAAAGGTTAGGAATGAAGGTTAAACCTAAAAAGTACATTGTATGGTCTGTAGACCGTCCTTTAGATTTGAGCAATCCTTGGATAAAAAAGTGGTTTATAAAACAGGTATTAACTAAAGGTCGAGCCGAGGACGTGGCTCAACTTGACTGGGAAGAATTAAAAAGGCTACTTCCTGAACTTGACTTACCAAAAAACATTAAATCTTTATGGGAAGACTACTTTGATTCTCAAAGGTAAAGGTATAATTACAAGTTTGCAAAGAAAAATTTTATATATATTTTCTACGCTACCAGATAATAAATATTTTTACTTAACTGGCGGGACTGCCTTAGCTGAATTCTATTTAGCTCATAGAAAATCTTATGACCTTGATTTATTTACAACTGAACAAAAGCTCATTTTGCCTTTTTCTTATTTATTTGAGAAAGAATTGAGGAAACATCTCGATATCAAAATAGTGAGAAGGTTTGAAACATATGTAGAATTTGAAATTTTAGATAAAAACGAAAATACAAAGGTTCAATTTGCGCTTGATTCTCCTTTTAGGTTTGAAGAACCATTAGATTCAGAAATTGGGATAAAAGTAAACGATTATAAAGATTTGATAGTTGATAAATTGCTTGCCTTTTTTGGAAGAACTGAACCAAGAGATGCAATAGACCTTTATTTTATCTTACAAAAAGAGGATTTTTGGGCTCTTACAGATTTAGCTAAACAAAAAGACCCTGGATTTGATTTATATTGGATGGCAATTGCCTTACACAAGGTTAAAGAATATCCTGATGATCTGATTGATTGGCCAGTTGATATGATTAAGGAAATTAATATAAAAGAAATGAAAAAGTTATTTTTAAAGCTTTCTAATGAAATATTGAATAAATTGAAGAATAATAAGCCTTTACACCATACTTAACACACCATTTTCAACAGCGCATTAACCACCGCGCAAGCTGCGGAACTTCCGCCCTTTCTGCTTAAGTTTGTTATGTGAGGAATGTCTTCTCGAAGAAGCATTAGTTTTGCCGAAAGGGCTTTAACAAATCCTACAGGCATACCAACAACCACTACATCGTCCCTTTTTTGTTCGCTTAAAACCTCTATAGCTCTGATCAAAGCCGTCGGAGAGTTGCCAATCACAACCAACCCAAGGTCGTTTTCGTTTTTTAATGCCAGCTCTATCGCTTGCTCGGTGCGTGTGCCAGTATTAACCTCTTCAACTCTATCTAAATAGCAGACCACTTTTTCTCTCGGATAGAGCCTTTTTGAGATGCCTGCTTTTGTCATCTCTACATCAACAAGGATCTTCTTTTTATCCCTCAAATTCTTAAGAGCTAGCTCAATAGCTTTTGGATGAAAGACCATGGTTTCGATGTACTCCGGGTCAGCCGTCGCATGAACTACCCTTTTTACAACTTCTCTCTCAAGGGGCAGAAACCTGCTAAAATCGAACTCCCTTTCAATAATACGAAAGCTTTCCTCTTCTATGCTCTGTGGGCTGTAGGTTCTTACCTCGTCGATCCGCTCCTTTACAATTTCGGCAAGTAGTTCATGCTGACCAATGGGCTTGGTTATTAATACCTCTGCCCAAGGGAAATCAGCCTTAACTTTCTCAACAAGCTCTGGTAGGTCCTTCGTTACATGAACGCCAGCTGAGAGAAAAAGAGGATGAAGGATCACCGTTTTTGCCCCATTTTTAAGACACTGCCTTAGGGCGGACTCCACATCCGGCTCCCCAAATTGGAGATAGGCTAACACTACGTCATCTTCGGGCACATCAAGAATTTTGGATAAATAAACCCTAAAGGGCTCCCAAGCATTGGCAGACCTCTTTGGGCTCCCATGCAAAACGAGCACTATCTTCTCTCTCTCGTCCTTCATCCTAAGGGGACCTCCATGTTTAAAATTGCCTTCCCGCTATGACAGGAAAATCTTGCCTTTGTCCCAAAGATTAAAGGGTAATTTTTTTTACCATGCCCAAAGGGAAAGTCAACCCCTATGGGAATATTTTCTGGGAGGTTCTGCTGAAGGCTATGGAGCAAGGCTTCTGAAGATATCTCGCCTAAATCTCCAAATAGGATGCCTTTTATTCGTTGAAGAGATATACTCAATATAACCTGCATAAGAGATCGTTCCAAGCGATGTTGCGCTTCGTTCACATCTTCAAAAAATAGGATCATCTCTTCCTCAAACGGGAGATAACCGGTTCCACAAAGACTGGCAAAGGTGGTAAGGTTTCCCCCAAAAAGATACCCTTCAGCTTCTCCCTCTTGGTAGGCTCTTCCTTCAAGCACAAGCTCCATTCTTTTGCGGTGAAGGATTTCTAACAGAAGGTTAAGACAATCTCTCTCAACCGTAGGTAAGTTGACAACCATCGGGGCATGGATGCCAATGCTTCTAAATTTTTTCCAGAAGTAGGAATGAAGGGCTGTGATGTCAGAAAAGCCAATTATAGGAGGGATTTGATAGGGCTTAAGGTTTAAATTTTTTAAATACTCATCTAAGAAGGGAAGTATTTTTATGGCTCCGAAGCCACCGCGGACAGCCCATAGATAATCAAACTTTTGCGTAGCAATTATTTCTGCTAAGAGAAAAGCCGTTACCGAAGGGATAGAAGGTGTAGGGTCGGCAAAAGATTTAAACGAAAGTCCGAGCTCCTTTAAGACTTGAAGCCCCTTTGCCAAATCTTCTTCCTTCGGGGGGCTTGAAGGCTGAACTACCGCGATGCGTAGCATTTTTTCCAAAGAAGATAGAGCCCTTCAAGCGTAAGAAGGGGCTCAACTCTTTTTAGACGCTTACTTAAGGGAGAAATAACCCTAGCAAGCCCCCCTGTGGCAATGACCTCAGGGTTGCTCTTCATCTCTACGCTAAGCATATCGATCAAGCCATCAGCAAGGCAGGCGAACCCATAAAGAATTCCGCTCTTCATGGCTGAGATGGTATCTTTCCCAAGAGGAGATTCTGGAGGAGAAAAAAGGTCTATCTTAGGGAGCTTTGCCGTCTTGGTAAAAAGACTCTCTGATGCTGAAAGAACACCAGGTGCAATAGCTCCGCCAAGATAGACTCCCCCTTCAGAAATACAATCAAAAGTGGTAGCAGTTCCAAAATCAACAACGATGCAAGGCTTTTTAAACTTTTCCCAGGCAGAAAAGGCGTTAACAATCCTATCTGCCCCCACCTCAGAAGGATACTTAAGGTCAATTTTAATGGGGACAGTCTCTGAGCTTGCAACCAAGACTTCCCTTGCAAGCCATTTTCTCCCAAGCTCAACCCAAAAAGGGGTTACGCTTGGAACAACTGAGGAGATAGAAAGCCCTTTAATCTGATGAAGTTTAATTTGGTATAGGTCTAAAAAAACTTTTAGCCTTACTAAAAGCTCTTCAGTTGAAACAGGGGTTTCAGTGCGAAAGCTTCCGCATGCCTTTAGCGCTCCATCAAAATGAAAAATCGCAAAGCCGGTTGAGGTGTTTCCAACATCAACGGTCAATAGATATTCAGGCATGGGCTAAAAGATAGCAGACCCAGTTATCCTTTTCCCTTTTTTCAAGGATTTTAACCGGTGCTTTGCCTAAGGCGGACTCAATCTCCTCGCACATGGTGTAGACAATGCCCGAGAGTATGTAATATCTTGCAGAAAAAAACTCTTTTTTGCTCAAGAGCTCTAATAACAAGCCTTTGTAAAGGTTTGCTAAAATGAGGTCTCCTTCATAGGGTAGATGCTCCCGCACATCTCCCTCTATGACCTCGGCAGAGAGGTTGTTTAAGGCAAGGTTGTGCTTTGCTACGCGGACGCAAAGAGGGTTGTAGTCAAGGGCAACAACCTTCTTCCCAAGCTTTGCCCAAAGAAGGGTCAAAATCCCGCTTCCGCAGCCAAGGTCAAAGACCTTCTCAATGGTAGGGTCAAGGTTGTATAGATCCCAAGAGGCGTTGAGCACCATCTCCGTTGTGGGATGCCTGCCTTCGCCGAAAACAACGCTCGGGTCAAACCGAAGGTCATACTCTCCTTCATACCAAACGGGGGCAATCCTTATCGGACCTACATTGAAAGGACGAGGGATCCGCCTTTCGTTCCACTCAGAAAAGGGGACAACATCCTTTACATCAAGGATAAGGTTATACTTTTTAACAAGGCTATCTACAAGCTCATCCTTTGGCTTGTGAAAGAAAAGAACCCCAATTCCATCCTCTTCCCAGTAGCCTATAAGGTCTGGGTCATCAAAGTCTCTGAGCTCAGGATGGGTGTTCCTAAAGCCGTAAATATAGAATTGAGTGTATTCCTTGTAGGGTGGTCTAAGCATCCTTTTAAGCTTACTTAGTTAAGGAAAAATTTCAACAATCTTTCAAAAAAGGGAGCACCAAGATATTGAAAAATAAGCCCTAAGAAAAGGTTAAGTAGGAGCCAAATAAGAATGAGCCACCTTAAACGCCTTTTCCTTTTTACAAAAAATTCTTTACTTAAGCCTTCCTGAGAAAACAACTTCCTTAAAAAGTAAATCCTCTCATAAAGACCGTAGTGATGCCAGGATTTCTCAAAAAGTTGACCCGTTGCTTCACCCACTTTGTAGAGGGCTTTAACTAAGGGGACCTCTGACCCAAGGTAATAGCAGGCAAACATGTCAGCCTCCCTCTCGAATGACCTTAGAAAATAGGCAAAAATATAACGAAAGAAGAGAAAAGCAAAGATTATGAGGTAGAGAAAAAGAATAATTTCTAAAATTTCTTTGTTTTTTTCAAAAAATTCAGAAAAAGCATCAACATCATCAAACATAAAAACGAAGGGGAGAAAGAAAAGGAAGAGCGAATTCAGTAGATATAAAAGGAAGCTAAAGAGTAGAAGAAATAGCCATTGCCCATGATGATTGCGCAGATGGGCGACTTCATGCGCTGTCACACCAAGCAACTCATCCTCATCAAGCACCTTAAGCAGGGGCTCGCTAAAGAAAAGATATCTAAAGGGGGGGAAAAAACCTAAAACCCCTGCGGTGTAAAGCCTTGGTCCTATAGGCTTAAGGACAAGGATGTTTCGAAATTTAATCTTTAAAGCTCTGGCGAAACTTTCGAGTAGATTCCTTAAGTAGGGAGATGAAAGCTCATAAACTGGAAGGATCTTTACCATCAGAGCTGGCGCAACAACAAGAATAAGCAAAATAAAACTGACGGTCCGTAGAGGATAATCAAAGCTAAGATAATCGGCGGTTTCTTCAAGAAGGTATAGCAAGAGAAGAGGAGAAAGCAGGGCAAAGAAGAGCCTTAAGTACTTTAAGTTTAGATTGTAGAGAAGAATTCGGGTAGGCAAATAATAATGAAAAAAAAGCAAAAGAGGGGGTATCAGCCCAAAATACCTATCTTCAAAAAGGCTTTTAATCTTAAAAATACTTAAGTCTGCGGCAAAAAAGGAAAAAATCATAAGAAAAATGAGAAGATGTATCGCGCGAGGAGGTCTACGGTTTAAAGGAAAAGTTTTCTTAAATAATATTAAAACAAGAAAGAAAAGGACTTCTTTAAAAAGAAAAAGAAGGACTAAAGACCAAACATTTAAGCCTAAATCAAAAGTAGGAACAAGCTCAACTATTAAAAAGGCTAACCAGAAAAATATTAAATCTTCGTAGATCACTCTTAAAGTTTAGAAGGAAAGTAAATATTTAACAAGGGCTTGCCTCTCCTCCGGAGAGAGCTTTTTTGTGAGATTGATAAAAGGTTTCATTACTCTAGACCTTGATTTATCGATTATAGGTTCCCCTTTACCGAGAAAGTAGTCTTCAAGGTCTTTGGGATTGCCAGCATAGGCTTTAGAGATCTCCTTCACTGATGGGGCAACTGCGCTTGATCTTTCAGAATGGCAAGCTGTGCACCCTAACCTCTGAAAAGCCTCCTTTCCCTTCTTTGCCTCTTGCGCGATTGATGCGCTCGAAAAAATAAGTCCACAAACGGAAGCTGAAACTAAAACTTTCACTAATTTTTTAATTATACAATTAATCATACAAGCCCTGCGTTTAAACAATTACTTAAACAGTAAATTATCTCCCTTTTTCAACCGTTGACCAAGGGCAAACTCATAGGCTGACATCCTTTTTTTACCCTCAAGTTGAACCTCTTCAAGTAAAAGAGCACCTTTTTCACAAGAAACCAAAACACCCTCCTTTGAGATGTTTAAAACTTCACCGGGTGAGCCCTTTGCTTCTTCTATATCTATTTTTTTTGCCTTATAAACCTTGAAGATCTTCCTTTGATAGTAGGTCCAAGCAGAGGGCCAAGGCTGAAAAGCCCTCACTTTCCTCTCTATTATCAAGGCATCCTCATCCCAGTTAAAAAAGCCATCTTCCTTTTTGAGAAGTGGGGCGTAGGTTGCCTTATCGTGTTCCTGAGGTTGAGGAACAAGTTTGCCTTCTTTGTGAAGCTTTAAAGCCTTATCGAGGGCAACGACCGCTAAATTCTTTATCTTTTCTGTTAAGCTTGGAGTTGTTTCATCTTCGGAAATTTCTATCTTTTCTTGAAGGAGGATAGGACCTGTATCCATGCCCTCATCCATCTGCATAACCGTGATGCCAGTTTCTTTTTCACCTGTAAGAATGGCATAAACGATCGGGGATGCTCCGCGGAATTTTGGCAGAAGGGAGGCATGAAGGTTCCAAAAGCCAAACCTTGGGGTCTGAAGTAGCTCCGAAGGCAAGATCTTTCCGTAAGCAAAGACTACTCCCAAGTCTAAATCAAAGCTTTTTATGCTTTCCAAGAAAGCGGCATCCCGAAGCTTAGCAGGCTCAAGAACCGGCAACCCCTTCTCTTCAGCCCAGGTCTTAACAGGAGAAGGGGTAGGCTTAAGCCCTCGCCCCTTAGGCTTTTCTGTCTGGGTTACTACGACCACTAAATCCTCGTTTTGGTATAAGTATTCAGCAACAGGGATAACAAATTCCGGCGTGCCAAAAAAAGCTACTCGGTATTTTTTCATTTAATGCTTCACTTTCTTATGAAATTCAAATTCTCCAGCCTCGTTCACATCAACCACTACCGCATCACCTTCGGTGAAAGCTCCCTCAAGCACCTTTATAGCTAAGGGGTTTTCGATGTATCTTTGAATTGCTCTCCTCAAGGGTCTTGCTCCAAAGAGCGGGTCGTATCCTATTTCAGCGAGCTTAAGCTTTGCCCTTTCAGTGATCTCTAAGAACAAACCCTTTTCAGCAAGCCGAGAGTTGAGATACTTCATTTGAATGTCAACGATCTGCAAGATATGGTTCATCGTAAGGTTGTTGAAGATGATGATCTCGTCGATTCTGTTTAAGAATTCAGGTCTTAAGGTGGTCTTAAGGAGGTCCATAATCTTTCTTTCAATCTCTTCCTTCCCGTAGAATCCCTCTTGGAAGTAGTGGCTACCAAGGTTTGAAGTCATGATGATGATGGTGTTGCTAAAGTTAACAGTGCGTCCTTTACCATCGGTAAGCCTTCCGTCATCAAGCACTTGAAGCAGTATGTTAAAGACTTCAGGATGAGCCTTTTCTATCTCGTCAAGAAGGATAACGGAGTAGGGCTTTCTTCTTATGGCTTCAGTCAATTGTCCACCCTCTTCGTAGCCCACATACCCCGGAGGAGCTCCAATAAGCCTTGATACTGAATGCTTTTCCATGTATTCGCTCATGTCTATTCTAATCAAAGCTTTTTCGGTGTCAAACATAAACTCCGCAAGGGCTTTTGCAAGCTCGGTTTTACCTACACCAGTTGGACCGATGAAAAGAAAAGAGCCTATCGGACGGTTTGGGTCCTTAAGCCCAGCTCTTGCTCGACGGATGGCGTTGGCGATTGCCGAAATAGCATGGTCCTGTCCAACAACCCTCTCCCGCAATCTTTCCTCGATCTTAAGAAGCTTTTCCCTTTCTGATTCCAGAAGCCTTTTCACTGGAATGCCCGTCCATTTAGCTACTATTTCGGCAATATCCTCTGCGTCAACTTCCTCTTTAAGGAATCGTTTACCCTTTTGAACCTCGGCAAGTTTTTCGTTCTTTTGAGCTAATTCCTTCTCAAGCTGAGGAATGAGCCCGTAGATAATCTCTGCTACCCGGGTTAGGTCTCCTTGTCTTTCTGCTTGCTGGGCTTCTATTTTGAGCTGGTCGATCTTTTCTTTTATCTTTCTGATCTCCTGAATGATGTCCTTTTCTTTTTGCCACTGAGCCTTCATCTCTTCTGCTTGCTTTCTAAGTTCGTCAAGCTGTTCAAGAAGTTTCTGCAGCCTCTCTTTAGCCTTGGGGTCCGTTTCCTTCTCTAGGGCAACCTTTTCGATCTCAAGCTGTTTGATCTTTCTTTCTATCTCATCGATCTCCGTTGGCATAGAATCGATTTCGATGCGGAGCTTTGCTGCCGCTTCATCTATAAGGTCTATAGCTTTGTCAGGAAGGTATCTATCGGTGATGTAGCGATGGGAAAGGGTGACCGCAGCAATGATAGCATTGTCCGTAATCTTAACACCGTGGTGCACCTCATACTTTTCCTTAAGTCCTCTTAAGATTGCTATAGCTTGTTCATTCGTTGGCTCCTCAACATAAACAGGCTGGAAGCGCCTCTCTAACGCTGGGTCCTTTTCTATATATTTTCTGTATTCTTCAATGGTTGTTGCGCCGATGCAGTGTAGCTCACCCCGTGCAAGGGCTGGTTTTAGCATGTTTGCGGCATCCATTGCTCCCTCAGCTGCACCAGCCCCAACGATAGTGTGGATTTCGTCGATGAAGAGGATGATCTCTCCCTCGCTAGCCTGCACTTCAGCAAGTATTCCCTTTAGCCTTTCTTCAAACTCGCCACGATACTTCGTTCCTGCAATGATGCTCCCAAGGTCAAGCTGAATGATCCTTTTATTCTTTAAGATCTCTGGAACATCTCCGGCTACGATCCTCTGGGCAAGTCCCTCGACGATAGCGGTTTTACCCACGCCAGGCTCACCAACGAGCACGGGGTTGTTTTTAGTTCTACGAGAGAGAATATGCATTACTCGACGGATCTCTTCATCCCTTCCGATAACTGGGTCAAGCTTCCCAGCCCTGGCAAGGGCTGTTAGGTCTCGTCCGAAACGTTCAAGGGCTTGATACTGCTCCTCCGGGTTCTGGTCAGTGATTCGCCTGCCTTTACGGATCTGCTTGATAACTTCCATGGCTGAGGTAAAGGTTGCACCTCTACGGCGTAGGGCTTCGCCAGCTTTTGTGGGGCTATCTATTATGGCTAATAGTAGATGCTCAGTTGAGATGTAGGCATCGCGCATCTCTTTGGCTAAGGCTTCAGCCCTGTCTAACACCTGCTTTAAAGGCATAGATAAGTAGAGCTGATAAGCTCCACCTGCAACCCTCGGAAGCCTTTCTAAAATTTCGTCAAGCTCAGTTGAGATTATCTTTGAATTTATGCCAAGCCTATCAAGGATAGTAGGGATAATTCCTCTTTCTTGCTCTATCATCGCTTTAAGTAGATGTTCAGCATGAAGCTCTGTATGATTGTAAGACTCAGCAAGCTTTTGCGCTGACTGAAGCGCTTCTTGAGCTTTAAAGGTAAACTTTTCAAGCTTCATTTGATAACCTCCTGCAAAATGTTTTTCTTTTAAAAATAAAAACAAGGGTTAAGAATTCAAGGTATGACATAGGTAAAATAGGGGTCTTGAATTTAAAAACAGGATGTTTATTTTTTATGACAGAAAACGAAAATAAAATCAAAAAGGAGGTGATAGGTATGGCTGACTTAGTAGTATGGCGTCCATTTCAAGAATTAAGAAAGGAGATCGACAAGCTATTTAATGAATTCTTTAGTAGACCTCTATTTCCTGAAAAATTTGAATGGTTTGAATGGACACCAGCTATCGACGTATCTGAAACAGAAGATAGCATTATTGTAAAAGCTGACCTACCTGGTGTAAAGCCGGAGGACATTGAAATCAACATCTCTGACAACGTTCTGACTATTAAAGGTGAAAAGAAGAGAGAAGAAGAGGAAAAGAAGGAAAACTTTTATCGTGTAGAAAGGTATTATGGTACCTTTATGAGAGCTATTCAACTTCCAACTGAGGTAGATGTAGAAAAGGTAAAAGCTACTTACAAAGATGGTGTGTTAAAAGTTGTTCTTCCTAAGAAGGTAGAACCAAAGAGAACTATTAAAATTGAAATTGAGAAGTAAAATGGTCGTATCCCCGGGGGGCAATCTCTCTTAGCCCCCCATCTTCCTTTAGAAATAGTTTTCTTTCTGGAATAATTTCCCCAACTTTGTAAAGCTTCTTGTTTAGATTTTCCTCTATCTTGTGTAATGCGCTTAGCTTTTCCTTTGAAACCGTAAAGAGTAGGGCAAAATCTTCTCCACCAGCCAAGGCATCATCTAAGGTTGCGCAAGAAGCGACAGGAATTTTATCAACCTCTACGATAGCTCCAACATTTGATGGTCTGCAGATACGATAGAGGTCAAGGAGAAGCCCGTCTGAAATGTCAATCATGCTCTCTGCAACCTGGCTAAGCTCGCGTCCAAGTTCAACCTCAGGCTCTGGACGAAGATGGGCTAAACGAACCTCCTCTGGGATTTCTTCCAGAGGCTTTTCTTTAATCAGTCTTAAGAAGGCGGAGCTTGCCCCAAGGGGTCTCGATACAAAGACCTCATCCCCCGGTTTTGCCGTTGACCTAAGAACCGGTCTTTCAGCTACTCCAATCAAGGCAAGGTTTAAGAAAAAAACTGGGCTTTTTACCGTATCTCCACCCACAAGCTTTGCTGAATATTTTCCTAAACAGGCATTTATCCCCTCAAGCAGGGGGTCAAGCCAGGCTTTATCTAAGGCAATGCTTGACCCAAGGGTAAGGACGGCGTAGAGGGGGGTTCCTCCCATGGCGGCAATGTCCGAAAGGTTAACCGCTGATAGCTTATATCCGAGGTCAAAAAAGGTATAGTAATCAAGTTTGAAATGGATGCCCTCAACGAGGGCATCCGTTGTGAAAAGCAGGTAGTTCTTTTCCTGAAGTTTTATGACTGCGCAGTCTTCCTCTGCAGAGGCTAAAATTTCTTTATCTTGTGGAAGAAATCTTCTTAAGTATTCAATCCATTCCTGTTCGGTCACGGTTTCTAAAAAAACAGAAGGATGATTATTCTGCACTCATAAGCTCAAATTCGCTGAAAAAGAAGGGGATTTCCCTGCTTGCCGATTCTGGGCTATCCGAACCGTGCACGGTGTTTTTTTCCTTATCAAGCCCGTAAAGTCTTCTTATGGTGCCTTCCTTGGCTTGAGTTGGGTCGGTTGCACCCATAAGCTCCCTTACCTTGGCTATGGCGTTTTCACCTTCTAACACCATGGCTACGATAGGGCCGGAACTCATGTAGTTTGTAAGGTCTTCATAAAAGGGTCTATCCTTATGGACAATGTAAAAGGCTTTAGCTTGCTCTTTGGTGAGCCGAACTTTCTT
>Ga0081519_100056_pt1 | contig 24018 bp, 44 predicted proteins | sample ConSprmetagenome_FD_70987 | JGI IMG/M metagenome (GOLD analysis project Ga0081519, IMG submission 70987) | Hot spring microbial streamer communities from Conch Spring, Yellowstone National Park, USA - C T=80-84 v2 (version 2) | ecosystem: Environmental > Aquatic > Thermal springs > Hot (42-90C) ...
TTTTTATAAAGAAAAAAAGAAGATAAAAGAAAAAAAAGTTTTTAAACCCGCGTGTTCTACCTCATAGGCAAACAAAATTAGAAAACGTGTGGGGGGGAGCCGCCGGCGGGGCTGGCGGGGAGCCTGGCAACAGAATCCCCGCGGTTAAGGACGTGGTAGCTGACATGTTGACTGCATTGGAAAGCGTTGGCCTCGGCGGTATATGGGCCGTGTTTACAGAGAAACCCGATGCTGTGGTTATGCTGGAGGAGGGTGATTACAAGGTGACGCTGGTCGGAAAGTTTGTGAAAATCAGGATAACAATGGATACAGAATTCAACGTAAAGTACGTGGAGGTGAACATATGAGACAGATAGATGTAGTAGTGGGGGAGTTGATTAAGAGGCTGGAATCAGAGGGGGTTGGGGGCGTCTACACGTGGTTTGCAGATAGGCCGCACGTCACCATGTTTAGGCAGTTCGATGATTACATTGTGTTGCTGTGGCGCGACGGTGTTGTGGTTGAAATTCGTATGGACGAAAAATATAACGTCAAGATGGTGAACGTTAGAGGGCGGCTATGCACGTGAGGACTAGGACCATATGCCGTATCAAAAAGAAGATGTGTTAATGTATTCGGAAGCAGATAATGATCTGTAAGGAATTTATAGAGATCTGCGCGACGTGCAGAGAGCGGTACGTCAACATTGTCGAGAGAGACAGCGAGATAGTAGTGTATGCGGATTTGATGAAAGAGCTGTTTGACACGGTAATGAGACGCATAGTCGAGTCTCACGTGGCTAAATGCGCCAACGAAATAGCTACCGCTGCGGCTCTTAAGACTGAGAGGCGCGGGTGGCAGGAAGTCGGCGGAAAGATGAGGTTCTTCTACGTGATAAGGTAAGTTAGAGATTTTCGAAAAAATAGGTTATTTTGGACAGACTGTCTTATACTCCTTGTCCACCTTTACCAGCTTCTTTTTTCGATGCAACTTGTTTATAATAAACGACTTAGAGACGCCGCATAATTCTATCACCTCATCTATCTCGACGCATCCGCGTCTACCTACCAGCTCCAATACACAGCTTTCTTTGAGTTTTTCGGCATCCTCCCCCGCCTCCCCCACCTCCTCTCCACTTTCTTGGCTATATACCTGTTTTGTGTATTGCTGGTAGTAGAGCATGTAGTATATGTATTTTATGTATGCGTCTATCATATTCAGCTTTTTGTGCAACTTAGCCATGTCTATCCATATTGCCGCAATCAACGCAACGAGGACTATCTGAAATATGAAGTCCTCGATCATCCCCTTACCACCATAATGTAGTTAGTACAATCTAGATGTAACATGTTTACAGATACGGAAAGGCGGCATGTCGAGACGTCGCCTAGGAGCGTGAATTGAGTAGAATTCGGTGCATATATCCAACCGCGTTTGATGAATATGTATTGGTCCGTAACCACCTCGACGCCGCATATCATTATACCTGTCCGCATTCTGTATGCTTCACCGTGACACATGAATAAGTTGATAACAGTTTGCGGTTGTTGTGGCGACGGTGGGGGAGGTGGTGTGGCGTTGATTTTGATAACCTTAGGCGTCTCTTTAGGTTTTGCCGGTGCTGGCGGCATGTTCGATAGTATAAACCATACTACTACAACTAATACCACAGCAACTATCACTATGTGCTTACTGTCTATCTTGAACGCTGACTCTGTGGGCGCCATATGAACCTCATTTTTCTCTTTTATATAAATTTAACTGGCGGCAAAGAGAAGATTTATAAAACAGACAGTATTTAGGGGATATGTGTCTGACCAATCCCGACCTGGATCCGGAGCACATCAAAAACGTAGTTGCGGCTACGTTAAAGGCATCTACGCCTCAGGACATAGACGCAGTAGTCGAGTACATGCGGCAGGGGATAAAGAGTGAATTCGTTAAGGTGGTTGTAGAGCATGTTAAGAATGTTGATAATGATAAGTCTGTGGCTCTCTATTCGGTTGCGAAGGGTTACCTATATCTGGCGTACCTGTCGGCGGTGATAGAGAGGGCGGTGGAGAGTATAACGTCGGCTCCGTATGCGTCGGGATACTACTATCCCAGTGCTGAGTGCTGTGCCGCAATTAATATGATAAAGAGCATGTGGTTGCACTTCTTGGCAACGACTAATATACCACTCCGAGACGCGGCGCGGTCTTGGCTGTCTGCGATAACGTATGATGCTCCATGCCGCGTGTCGGTAGCCGCGGTTGCAGCCCTCAAAAACATGAAGTCATACATTATGGCCTTGGCCCTCGACGCATCTCTATGATCTGTGTCCAATGCTTTCTTGTAGTAAGCAGGGACTGCCCCCACTGCCGCGAATTGCTTAACCGAGCTAAAGACGCCGTGGAGCTCCTTACACGTCGTGGCCTCATAATAATCAACATAGAGGACTTTCAGGAGATGGAACATTTAGTAAGCTATACGGTAAGTGATGGTGATTTGAGACTAACGATGGCAATACCACAGGTAGTGTGTATGACAAACAGCAACGGTGCGTGGGTCAAAGTCTATGGACACATCGTCAAATCGGTTGAGGAGTTTCACGAAATGCGGCGGTTTTTAGAGGCAAAGCTCCACTGGCTTAAGATACAGTATCAAAAGATGTGTTTCGAAACTAGGGGCAGAAAGCGGAAAGAGAAAGAGGAGGAGCCCGAAAAAACAGGAAAGAGGCAGAGCAGGAGGAAAAAGAAGCAGGGGGTCGAGGAGGAGATATGATCTGCTACAGGCTAAAAGGTAAGCTGTGGCGCACGTCACATGGATACTACATGCTGTATCTGCACGTGAGAGATGTGCCGGCAGACGTAAGGGAGGTACTGGATAAGTTAGTCGGTAAGGAGATAGATGTGGCGGTGCTATGTCCCTAGGCGTCGGCTCAATGTATAAGGCATACGACGCCACTCTCGACAAATTGGTAACAATAACGATAGATAGAGTTAGGAGGGAGATATGTGTATCAAAAGACGCTGTATGGGGAGTCGGGGGTAAGGAATGTTATCCATATCCACATGGAGCTCTAACTACGTTTGAGCTGTTGCTGAGGGAGCGCAGGGTTCCGTACATAATCCGCTCTCCTGAATTCGCGGCGCTACACTACTACACGGTGGTGGTGTGGGAGCCGGCAGGCGTCAAATTAGTAGAGGTGTACTACGACAACCGCGGCTTTCTGAGAGATGCAAAGGGGAGGGTGGTAGAGGCCGCGAGATTTGACGTTGCGGCTAGGTTCAAGACAGCGCCTGCCGACGTCTACATGTGTCTGGGACATGTAGCAGAGAAGGCCGACTCGGTGAAAATCGAATGCATTGCGCCTCCGTGGGAGGCGGCGCAGGCGATGTGGGCTCTTGAGAGGGCTAAGCTGTGTGTGGCCGAGAGGCAGGACTTAGACGTGTTGAGAGACGTGATAAGGAGATACGAGGCTGAGATGAATGCGTGCAAAGCCGAGCTGGAGGAGCTGAAAAAAGTTAGGCGTTAGGAAAAAAAGGTATTTTTTATTCAACTTTTTGGTAGAATCCGATAACCCAGCCGTCTCTTATTTTAACAACTGTCTTCGGCGGCAGGTATGTGACGTAGTACTCGCCTACCTGCCTTATGCATTCGTCTGACTCAAACGGCCCGGCCTTGATTTTTGGACACGTGCCGTTTATTATTTCAATGTGCTTCGCAACTACGAACGAGTCGGTAGTGAGTTTTACTACGTCGTCGTTTAGTTGCAACTGGTTTATGGCAACTACGGCTATGGCCACGATGACTGCGGCGGCCGCTATTGCGAGCCTGGCGTATTCGGTGATCATATTCTCGCAGTACTAACACGTATATAAGCTAACATCATTACTATAAACGTGGCTATGGTGAGCCACGGCAGGAATATCAGCGCAATGAGCCAACCTATCATGCCGTTGTAAACCGCGTGGCCGCTAATAGCGCCTATTAAGCCGTGTTTTTTGTACAAGTCTGTCAGCCACCGGGTGCCCATGGATATGACTGCTAGTATCAGAGGCGCAAGCAATGGTACATAGATCCACCGCGACGGCGCGTGGAGCACTACAAACATGTAGTTTGCCAGAGGCCCAACGGCGGGGAGCATGAACCGGCTGGTGAGCTCCTCCCACGCGATTATGCCAGGCCACGCCAGCACCTCAATGCCTGCATACTGCATCACAAACGGCGAGAATACAGATATTGTAAACACAGAGGTCTCCACGTTGAGATGTGGAATGAGTGCTATTATGATAAACGGTAGCATCAACGACATGAATACCGTGGCGCCTGCTATCCTGGCGCCCCTTGCTATCATCCTAGCACCCTCATAGATCGCTAAAAATATCCACCCGAGCGGGATCCCCACGACCAGGGCCAGGGGGAGCGTCTTGACGCCTGCAGCGGTATCAGTAACCGGGTCTGTGCCTGTTATGTGGAACGGCACGTTCCTAAGTACATAGAGTATAAGCACTGCGGCCACCATAACAGAAGCCCAGATGGCTAGGTTAAGTGCGCCTGCGCCGAATATCGACAGAGACATCAGCGACATGTACATAATTGCATATGACAGCACAAAGAAGACGGTTAAGGCGGTTCCCTGGGGTGCGAACTCCCCCCACTCGTTTATAGAATACCTCATATAGTCGTATATAAACAGCGTTACCAAGATACCGCTTACTAAGTAAATGATAGCGTCTATAACAGCCAGATTACCGTAGAGGAATAGGAATATCGGGCTCAGTATAAACAGGAATATCGCCACCGCCATTGCGAATGTGTATATCGCCAGTATCCTATGCATATGTAGAAAAAAGTAAGTTATTTAAAAACTTAAGGCCAGGTATGCAATAGTTGCCAGCGAAGCCGGCAGGCCTAGGTAGATGAACGCCGCTCTAGACAGAAGCGTAAACTTAAGCACGCTCACCCACACATTGAGCCAGTGCGGAAACAGCCCCACAGAGGCGGGGGCAATTAGTATAATGAGCGCGGGTATCGATATTTGGTCGTGTATCGCGGCGGCGAACATGGGTCTTATGGCTTCTTCGCCTGCAGTGTATTCCTCTATCAGCCTCGCGAGCGTGGCTCTTATTACCAGAGCCACCAGCAGGTCGGGCAGGGTAGATATGACTGCTGCTATCGCACCCAGCTGTTCCTCGGACAGATGCCACGACACTAGGGCGTTGCCTAAATCCCACGATATGTAGATAATCAGTATTGTGTTGATGAACAAGTTGGCCGCAGTGACCGCATTGAGCTTGATAGAGCTGGGTAGGCCTTTAACAAATAGGTAAGGCAGAGCCGCCGCCCCCACCAGGAACCATGCCCAGTAGTACGGCTCCCACGGAACGTCAACCCTCAAGGGGGCGTCTATCAGCGCCCCAAACGCCAACGTAGCAAAGACCCACAGCACTATAAGGTGCCAGCCCTTCTTCACAGCGTCTAGGTAGTGGAGCCTCACCAATGCGGTTACTATAAACGCGTCCACCAGCGTAGACACCATTGAGTCCAAAAACGCGGCGGTGTACTTGCCCGCCATGGCGAAGTGCACGGCCACGACCGTCTGCGGAATTGCGGCGATCCAGGACAGTATCATGACGTTGTAGATGCCGTGTATCCCCGCCTCGGCTGCAGACTTCTCGACGCTGTCGGCGAGCACGTAGAGCATGGCGACCAGGAACGCTACGTCAACAACCGCAACGGCCGCCGCCGGAGCATCAGCCGCTTCGAGGTAGAGCCTGGTGGCTATATACGCCGCCGGTATCGCCGCGGAAAGCACCTGCCTCATCGTATCTGCTTCTTTTTGCTGTTTATTAATCCCTTCGCCTCAAGCTCCTTGAGAACCTTCTCTAAGCACTCACACATGTGTTAAAGAAAGGGAATAGAAAAAAAAGATTTTTTACCTAACGCGGGTTGCGGATGCCCTAGCCCAAGCCGCGATGCCAGCCGGGTACGCCGTCTTCCACTTGTCAAACGCGATGTCGGCGCCGGCCGAGAGCTGGTAGACGCACTCGTCGTAGCTCTTGAACATCGTTTCGAACTCCTTGGGGAACGCCGTCCTCATGTAGTTGCATGTTTTCATCGCGTACTTGGCCTTGTAGAGCTCCTCCGCGGCCTCTACCACCTCGCTGCCTTGAACTGTGTCAGGCACATTGGCAATCCTCAGCTCTCCTACATTAACCGACATGTATGTCTGAAACGCACTAGTTTAAATATTTTTGCCCCACCGTTTTCGTAAAAATTGGAATGAAAAAATCGGATTTTATACAGTGCCTACCCACGCGAGGTAGGCGTGTACTGAGAGCGCCACTGCCATCCATGTATATGCCGAATGCCCGCGCCTTGTGGACAGCAGCGTCGCGGTGGCTATCGCCATTAGCATGGCGGGTGTGCCGACTTTCGTGTAGTACGCTATCAGCGTGGCAAACCACGCCGCGGGGGAGAAAGCATCTAGCTCTATCCTGTGCCAAAACTGGCTTATTACTAGCCCGATTAAGTACGACACCCCGTCCCCGACTATTTTAATCGGAAATATCGTGCTCCCTAACAGCGAGCCTACGATAAAGCCTGTGGCAAACGTGGCCGCGAATATAAGTATCACCAGTACTATCGCCACCTCTACCGCCATAACTAACGATGCGGTTGGCAACGCCGTCAACGCCATGGCGCCCGGAGGCAGTCGATGCGTTACTTTGTGTATGAACCTCTTGGCCGAGTTCGTCACGTAAGTTATATAGAGAGAGACGCCGGATATGGCGAAGCCTGTTATCAATCCAGACAACACGCCTAACACGATGCTTACAAACGGCATAATGCCCGCAAACAGTCCTGCTGTGAAAATATACAGCGCCCAGACGCCGATAAACTGCCATAGGGAGGCTACGAGATACGTCAGCACGCTCCAGAAGAACTGAGATACATCTGCTAGTATGCCAGTCCAATCCAACACGGGTATCAGCAGCACCCCCACCGCTGCTCCGGCTACTCCAGCCCACCCATCCCTCCTATACGCGGAAAATATAATAAAGGCAATGGCTATCGGCGTGAATATATAATCCAGCGCGAAAGGTGTATAGTAGAAGTACAGCGAAAGCGCCACGGCGGTAAACACCGACCAGGTCAGAACCGGGATTAAAGACAGCGGAACGTATGCTACGAAACGCAAAAGTGCAGCTAATAGGTTAGGTGCGGTGGACATACGCCAGCGCAAACGATAGAGCTACTGCTGATACTCCGTATCGCCTCTGGAATGCCGAAAACGCGGTGTCTAGTATCACGAATACCGCAACGACGGGAACTAAGGCGCTCCACAGTTCCGGAAACGCCGCAACCAAAAACGGGGCGCCCACCGCGGCATCTACGGAGGCATCTACTTCTCCCTTCAGCGCCTCGTATATTCTGTACATAGAGATGAACGCTATAACGACGGCTAGAGCCTGAAACGCCAAGGCGGTGAGGTCGGAGAACTGCGCAGACGCCTGCCCCACCGCATTTATAGTGGCCGTTACCAGGAGCCACCCTAGGAACACTACGGCTAAGACTACAAACGGCACCTCTTCAGCCGTCTTTTCGAGCCTGCGAGACAGATACGTCCACGCCAGCGCAGACCCGACTGCGGCGCCCACGGCTCCGGAAAAGCCCAACGCGGCGCCCACCGCATTGAATACCCCTATGAATACCTCAGCCAACACGGCGGCGAAGGCCGTGAGCACCTGTGAGATTATGGTGTTGTCGGAAGCCCAAACTAGAACGCCCGCCAGCACCAGCGTTAGAGTGCCCGCCACGGTCGGCCTCTCCGTGGCTATAGTCTTAATCGCAACCGCCACCACCCAAGCAGGCACAAACAGCCAGTACCACTGAGGCGCGGCCGCGGCAACGGCACCTGATACAAACGCGGCTGACAGCAGATGCCAAAACAGCCTCCTAGGTGCAATAAGGAGTGCCACAAGCGTTCCCAGCGCCAGAGGTATGAACATGAGCTAAAGTACTTATTGGTTAATAAGTTTTAAAAAAAGAACTGTGTTACCAGCGGATTACAACGATTTTCATCTTGGTGCTCCTTACGTCAACGACTTTTACTTCTGCTGTGCCGTTTGCCGGGAGGCTGTAAATAATAAAGCCGTCGGTGAGGGCGGGCCACCACGGCCAAGGATCTTTAAACATGGCATCGGCATAGATGTATACTATATAAAACGCGCCTGCGTCGTGAGACAGAACCATAATGTTGCGGGGTATAAAGTCGAGCGTAACTGTTACGTTTTCGCCTGAATTTAGGCCAGTAGCGTTTATAATGAATGGCTCGTCTGCACTGAATTCAATGCTGAGCAGTATGCTGCCTGCCGCCACGACTATAAGTGCGGCGAATATAACCGGGAGCGGGAGCCGCATCATGCTAACCCAGTATTCTGTAGTTTATATTAATTTTTGTGCCGTTTCTTTCAATTACGATTATAGCGGAAACTGTGTGGTTGCCGGGCTGGAGCGTTATAAACGCTGGGTTGCCGTACCGCGTGCCGTTAAATATGAACCAAATATATGTGTAATTGGCGGAAAGCTCAACCACGGCAGGAGCGTCTCTTATTTGTATCCAGCCCAAATCTACGGTATAGGTGCCTGGTATGTCTACCGTTATGCTTTCTGTGAGCATAACTGTTGCGGAGGCGGTGGGAGGTGGAGTGTACGCAGGCGGCTGAGTAAGCAGCGCGTATACTGCAATTAACAGTGCAATGATCGCCACGACTACTGCAACCTTATCTGCACGCATAGGCTAGAAAACATCTATATTTAAAAACTTATGGCTTAGCGGCATACGCCGCTTTCTTAACTGCTTCTTTTTCACGCCTGCCTTCAGCCCGGGCAGGCTCCTCGACCGCGGCGGCTATGAACACTTGGCGGTAGTATATAATCTGAGGCTCCGCCGCCGGCTTAGAGAATATTGCATTTATGAGGAGCGCTGAGCCGAAGAATACAAACGTCGCCAAGCCGGTAAAGACTGCACCCCACACCGTGGCGTACTCCAGATACGCCTCAAGGACGGAGAAGGGCAGCATCATCTTCATGCCCATCAGCTCCCTCACAGCCCACAGGCCGTTTACCACAAACCAGATCAGTATGCCTGATAGACCCCACCTAACGAAAAAGTCGCCTAGCCACGCGGCGAAAGGCCGCCTAGGCGGCATGGAAGCAATAAATGCTATTATGAACGCGGCTGTCATAAAGCTGAGCCAAGCCCTCACCACGATGCTGTCTAGCAAATCCATCATGCCATCTTTACGCGTTTTTTATAAACTTTACCACACGCGCCTAAAGCGGTAGTACAGCTTGTAGCGGAGCGCAAAAATCATCAGCGGTATGAACACCCATGCCGGTATAACAAAGGCGACTTTATACGCGGGGGCGTAGGGGCAGGTTCTGATGTGCACCGGCCACGGAGGCAGGAGCGCCTCCAGCTGCCTCAGCAAGTTGCCAAATACGTTTCCGTCCAGCGTCAAAACAGCTTTAGAGTTGTATATAACCTCGGTGCATGAGGACGGCGAAACTGTAAAGTAGTGGACTACAGGTATTTTGATGGGTGTGCCCATGAATTCAGCATTTTGAAAAGCAACAGCCCAGCCAGCCCCCCGGGGCGGCTCCGGAACGATAAGCGCAACTGAGAACGGCGGTGCGTAGGGCATAGCCGACGCTGTCAGCACGACGCCGATGGGGGAATAGTATCCAAACAGCAGGGCCATCTGGAATATCGAAAGCTGTACTATAAACGCATAGAAAAAAATCAGGATGTTTCTAAGCATTACCTTAAGTATATTACAACCCTCGTGTTTGCCTGCGGCTTAATTAAGAAATACGTATAAGGCATTGCATAGCCCGAGCACGGCGTGCCGTCTAGCATATAGCTGAACCCAATGCCGGTGAACGACGTCCTTATAAATGTGCCCATTGTTGCGCTGGGGAACCTTATGTATCCGTGCAACGTGGGGGTGCTACTGGTGTCGTATGCCATAAATAAAATCAAATGAGTGCCGTTTGTGTAAACATCAACTACGCGGTAGTGAACGCCGTATCCAGTTCGCGCAGTCAATGCACTTCTTTCTGTAGAAGTAAGCGTTTCAGTCAGCGCAAATGTCTGAGGAACAAAAACCGATATGTCGCCTATCTTAGTAATGTTTACAAGCTTAAACAGCACTGGGCCGAGGTAGGGGTCGTATATGTATAGTATTGGATATGAACGTGTTGCTAATTTGAAAATCATCGTGTTTGAATTTATAGTTACGTTGCCCGGCATGCAGTTTAGGTGAACCACATAAGGCAGTGAGGTGTACGTCAGCTCTATTGTGCTGTTAGACTCAAACTCAATTAAGCCGGCTGAGCCGCGCCACAGGTAGTGCGACCCAGCCACTAAAGTAGACGTAAAGTTTCCATCGCCTACGGCGGGAACCGATATTACTGTCAGATACAGATACACCGTAACCGCCACCGTCGCAACTACTACAGCCAGCGCAAAAGGTATCGGCATCCTAAGCATATCCACTCATTTTCTCATGTTTAAAAATATTCATGGATTTATCCTAAACCTGTAGGTGCCGCTTCTGCCTGCAGCAACCGCCCATGCAGTCAATACACCGTTTTGCCTCGACGGCGGCGGCGCCAAATCCAGCAGGTATGCTGCTCCGTTTAATATATACAGCCCGCGAGCCGGGTCAACAACAACGTGTGCACTGGCAGGGGCTGCGGTTGACGGCATAGACGTCGCCGGAAGCCACAGGTGAACCGATGAGCCGCCCACGTCAACCTCTGCATGTCTGTAGTACACCGCCAAGCCGACGGTCTTATACAGAACATAGCCTCCAGACGGGCCAAGAGAAACCAAAACGTCGCTGCTGTCGTATGAAACTGATGGGTTCGTCGAGGCGAAGCCCACCAGCACTATTTTATAGCCCGCATAATTTACAGCCGCCGCGCCTGCCGTTATGTTGCCCTCTACCGAGGATCCGCCGTAGGCCACCAGGCTTACATACATGCTGACAGAAGTTGCGCTTACAGCATATGTATCGCCTGAACCGCTGACATGGCTCTCAACAACGACAACATCAACCGCGCCGCTTACATCTATCCGCGGATAGATAACGTTATCGTCGCCGCCTCCGCCGCCTCCCCCACCGCCCCCGCCTCCGCCGCCTCCGCCACCACCACCGCCGCCGCCGCCTCCGCCGTTGCCTATCAGGAACCACCACAGGCCTAAGATTATACCTATTATCGCTATCAGCAGAATTATTATAAGCATGCGCCTTCTTCGGTCTCTGCGCATATGCCTAATTTTGCACTAGTTTAAATTTTTTGCACCAAAAAACAGGGAGTTAGAAAAGCTTTAATCCCAGCGCGTTCAGCACCAGCAGGACTAATGCTATAATCACTATTAAGATGCCTGCCGCCTCCAGCGCCTTAGCCAGCTTGCCTAGCAGGATCAAAAAACCGCCTATGATTACGCCGCCTATCGGGTTGCTGAAGGCGGTCTTAAACGCCGCCTCTGCCACCTGGAAAAGCATCTTAAGGAACTCTATGACTACGTTTACGTCGATCTGCATATCACTTAAGCCTTACCTTAAACAGCTTTTCAAGCTCCTGCGCCGTGTCGCAGACAGTATACGTCCTGCCGTCTTTATGTATTTCTACAGCACAGCCGCCTTTGGTGCCTCTTACAAAGTCGGCCAGCTTAGCCGCGTTTTCTGCATTTTCACACATCACCCTGGCGTAGCCCCCAGCGTCTACCACAAAGACGCAGTACTTAAGCTCCTTCTTTTCAGAACCCCTGAATATCTCAAACATGTCCATTGGATGTTGCACACTTTAAAAGCTTGACGCCCTGCTGGAAAATGAAAAAATAAACACCCGGGGGTGGGGAGGTATATAGATCAGTAGATATACATTAGGATTAGGGAGGGAGGTATGCTCCACAGAACGTTGTACGGCCAATTCACGGCCAGTTTGCCCGGAGAGGCCCAGTCCAGGAAGATGTGCAGGACGCCTAAAGTTAGGTAGGCTGGGTTGCCTAGGTAGAACGCAATGGCGGCGGCTACCGCAATAGAAATCCAGTCATGGTATTTGCTACGCCTGAGGCCGGAGTGTCCCAGCACATCTGTGGCTACGGTGTGGAAGGCCGCCGCAGCGGCGGCAGCCGCAAAATCTACCCTAAAGAGCGTAAGTACGGCGACGCCCCACAGAATGTGAGTTACCCACTTCACAAAGAGGAAAAAATTGGGGGTTTATATTAACGTTAAGACGGCTGTAAATACAGCACCTAGGGAGGCCGTGCCGGAGAGAGCTTCGTCGTTTCTATTTGCCGCGTCTTGCGCCGCGTCTAGGAGGAGCAGCGCAATTATGTACATAAAGCCGCGCATCTCTGTGAACTCTATCCGTCCAGCCGCCACCATTGCCAGCGACACCAATAACGCAACCACTACAACTATCCCGACCAGCGTCACAAACTTCATTGCCTGTCAACGAAACTTTGGTATTTAAGCTTTACCACGGAACGAGAGGCTTCTCGACCTCCATGCCAACAACCCTAGCGTACTCCAGAAGCATCTTATAGCTTGAATGCTGAGTCCACCGCCTAACCAGCTCTATCGATTTATTATTAAGCAGAGCCTCTAAGATGAACGCATGCCTTAAGTCGTGAGGCCTCCAGCCGTGCAGCCCCACCTCTTTAAACGCCTTTTTTACGTCGTATTCAGCCTGCCTCCGCGATATGGGAAACAGGCTGTCAGCCGCGCCGTTGAACACGATGTAGCGTCGGAGCACTTCTTCCAGCCGCGGCGACATGGGGAGCGTTACGTAGTAGTCGGCGCGGCGCTTCTTTAAGATGCGCCACGTAATTACGCGCTCCTCAAAACTGATATCCCGCGTCGCCAACAGCAAAACCTCAGACAGCCTCCTGCCAGTGGCGCCTAGCGTGTAAACCAGCACCCACCGGCGCCTCGGAACCTGCCATATCAGCTTGTACAGCCGTTCCATTGCGGCCCTATATGCGTCTAAGTTCAGATACACGTCGCGGGGGTTCACAACATTGCACAAAACTTAAGAATAAATCTTTTTCTACGAAATCGGAGCCGGGTCGGCGTCGGCGGGTCTCATTGCACAAAACAGCCCATTTTGCGAAACCGACGCCTTTCCACAAAAATTAGTGGAAAAGACGGCGGTGCGGGGTGCGCCGAACCGTCCACTAAATTTAGTGGATAAGGAATAAAAAGAGGTGTTTGACGACGACACGTGAAGGTCGCATGTCCGCGGTGCGGGGAGCCTGGATACATGACGCGTGTGAAAGTGCACGACAATTACTACATGCGTATAGAACATTGGACAAACGGCAGAAAACGTGTATGCTATTTGGGCAGAGATGTGCGCGAAATTAGGGACGTGCTGTCGGAAATCATCGGCGGCGGTAGCAACAAAATTATACGCTTCCCAGGCGGCGACTTCTACATAGCCGACCTGCTCCTCCCCAGGCTCGAGCGGCTGTGCCCGAAGCCGAAGTGCACCTTTGTGGAAGTGTTCGGGGGCTCGGGCTACATGTCGCAGGTCGTGCCCCGCGACGTCTTCGACAACATCATCTACAACGACATAAACAACATGCTTACGGCGCTGTACAGATACGTAAAAGAGAGCCCGGAGCGGCTGGCCGCCGTGCTGGTGCTCCTGCCGTATTCGCGGTCTGTCTACAAAATCGTTAGGGAACTGCTGGGCGAGTGCAGAGGCGCCGCATCGCTTGTCGTTGCGGCTATGGCGTTCTACGCATACAACGCTTCGTTCAGCGGCACATACGACAAACGCGGGTTCGCCAGCTCTATAGGGCCCGCTAGAAACGAAGCCAAGACGTTTAGGACGAGGACGGCGTCTATACTGAAGCTCGCGGCGCAGTGGAAAGACGTCGTAATTGAAAACTTGGACTTCAGAAACGTGATTAAAAAGTATGATGCGGAGCGGGCGGTGTTCTACCTAGATCCGCCGTATGTGGACAGGGCAGAGGAGTATTACGGCACGCCGTTTACGGTGGACGACCTGCGCGAAATGGCTACGATGCTGACGCAGATACGCGGCAAGTTCCTGCTCAAGCTTGACTACAAGACGTATGAACCGATAAAAGACATCTTATCTGACGACAAATACAACGTAGAAATTATGGAGCGTCCGAAACACATGCAGAAAGTGAGGGGTGGGCAGAGGGATAAGTGGTTGCTTACGCTGGTGGGCACCAAGCTTTAAGGGTGAATTCTTTTTCACATTCACGTGTCCCGCTTTTTCTGCGCTTTCCGTCTTTATACAGTATTCTTTACGATGCTAGACAAAGAGAAAACTTTGTCTAAACGACCCTTCCCGACTGCGTTATACGAAGAAATCATACGAAAAACAAATGTAAAGCATACGAAGGCTATACGAACGCCATACGAAACGTCATACGAAGTTCGGAGGCGGGGGGTGGTATATGTGTGTTTTTTGGCTGTCGGGTCTACATAGCCTATTTACTGTATGCGGGTTGCTATATAGGACAAAAAGCTTAAATATCTTAGAAATCTTAGATTTCTATGACCGAAGCCCAAACCAACTCCCAACTCAAAAAAGAATACGTAGCAGTATTCATAAAGCCCGAGACGCGTAAGATGCTGGCGATGGCAAAGGTGGCAAACGGGTTCAAATCATACGACGACTTAATACTACACCTGCTGAGGCAGGCAGGCTATGCGGATCAGTAAAATTTCTAGAAACAAGATAGAGGTGGAAGACGGAGGGAAGAAAGTAGAAATAGAGGTAAGCCGGCTTAGCAAGCACTTTATAATAACGCTTACAAACGGGGAAAGCACCGTAGACCTTACGGTTAAGAACATAGAGAGTACGAAGGTAATAAACATGTTGAGAAAGCTAGGCGTATCCGACATCCACAGGGTGATATCCTACCTGTCGGCAATGACTGCAGTAAAGACTATAGAGGCGCCGCGCGCCGTATTTATGCATGTAGATAACGTAATCTACATTCCAGACGGCGGAAATGCGCAGAAGGTGGGTGAGGTGGTGGAGACATACTTCCATGCGGCTGACAACCAGTGGCGCGTGTTTGCCAAAATCGGCGAAGACCAGTACGAGCTGAGAGAGGCGTTCAACATTACCGCCCCCATGAGCAACATACCGAGGCTGTTTCTGCACTACAACACGGCAGACGTAGACGTTGGCGTTGTGCACGAGCTGCATGCCGCCGCGGCGGAGGTCAAGGAGGTTCTGAAGCAGTATGTAGTGCTTGACGAGAAGTACTACGACGTCGTGGCGTCGTGGATAGTGGCTACATACACCAGGTGGGCGGCTCCCTACAGCGAGCTGCTGATGATACGGAAACTCGGGTTCGGAAGCGGCGGCTCCACGCTCCTGAAGACGGTAAGGTTGCTGTCTGCCAGGCCGATTAGGCTTGTCGTCAACACGACTGCAGCGGCATTCTACAGAATTGTAGACTTCGCAATGCCGACCGTTGCAATAGACGAGATACGTGAAGACGAGCTGGAAAAAGAGAAGCTGTCTGAGCTTAAGCTGCTAGCCGAAAGCGCCTTCGACTCTGAAAATGTAGTACTTAGGGTAATCGACGGCGAGGTTGAGGCATTTTCAACATATGCAAACGTTGCTATTGTAGACACTACAGATAAATTCACAACGTATTCGGCTGAAAGGAGGGCGTGGACCGTGGCGATACGCCAAGCACACCCGCCCAGGTATTACGACACAGATGAGATACTCAAGTCTACCGAAAGCCTCAGAGAGAGGCTGTATGCGTTAGGCATAGTGCTGCCGACCAGGTATTTGGCTCAGTGGAAGACGCTTACAAAGGAGCAAGGCCTCGGAGTCTTGAAGTTCTTTGAGAAGGCATCTAGACACCTATGCGGCAACGCAGAGATATTTGAAAGCGCTCTAAACACGGTGAAGCTCCAGCTTGAATATGCTAAGCAGACGGCGTTGCTGACAGACCCCAAGCGCCTGGTTGCGGAAACGATTCAAAAGATAATCAAGGAGGCAAAGAGCGAGCTGGAGATGGCTGCTGCGTCTTCTGGAAATGCGGCGGAGTATATAAGAATGGCGGTGCCGGATCCAGAATACAGATGCGGCTCGATTTACCTGCAACGCCTCATAAGAGAGCTGAGGCGTCGGTTTATGGAGGTGGTGCAGGTAGACACGTCTAAGCTAGACAGCGTGCACTACACCACCGAACACGTGCGCTACTGGTTTAGAGTCAACCAAGACGTAGAGATGTACCTCAAGCCGGCAAAAATCAAGGCGTTGCTCGGAGAAATAGGAATAATGCTTGAGGTTGATGAAAGCAGAAACTACTATGTGAAGATATGCAGATAAAAGAGGGAACATACTATATGAGAAAGAGGTGCTACAGGGTGGTAAGGCTTTTCGATGAATGCACGCCGCGTCGGGAGGAAATATGCAGAAAAGCCGCAACGCTGTACAGAGGCGGCAAATACCTAGGCAACTGCATGATAATGTACGAGGTGGTTCCTGAGCTCTGTGCCAAACTAATATCTAAATGAACCCCTCTTTTTCTCAGACCCTATACGTCGGACGCGAAAATTTTTTTGAAACGTTCCCCCCTCCGCTTTTTTCGTATGACGTTTCGTATGACGTTCGTATAGACTTCGTATGCTTTACATTTGTTTTTCGTATGATTGATTCGTTTAGGCAACTAATTTCGACATATGTCAAATCCGATTCCTGATGGTTTGACATAGGCGTCTATAATTTCTATAGATGTAAAGAGGTAGGCCGGCGTGGTTTTACGGCTTTTAACTTTAAATATACGTAGTTAAATAGATGCATGCCGGAGGCGGTTCAGATAAACAGAGACGTGCTGATTAAGGAATGCGGCAGGTCCATAGCATGCATCCATGCGGTGGAGTACTACATAAAATACATACAGAACCCGTGCCACCCACCCGGCCGCGGATTAACGACTAAGGCTAGGAAGTACTACATAGAGCTCCTTGATAAACACGGCAGGCCGCAGTGCGACGTTAAGACGCTTGTATACAACACGTTGCTCGGCTCAGAGCTGGAGGACTTAGCTGAAAAGGCGGCGGAGCTGGCTGATAAGATAAAGAAGGAGATGAATTTAACCAGCCGCGTGGCCGCGGCTGTGGCTGTCGTAGTTGCGGCAATAATTAATAAGAGATATGTATCGAAGTATAAAGTTGCCGCTATGTTCGGTATATCTCCTGCGTCGTTGAATGAATTCAAAATACGTAGTGCACTTAAAATTGCTACATAAAATACATATTTTTTCCTGCCTCTTTTTCTGTCGGCGCTATGTAAAATACATATTTTCGGCGCTATGTAAAATATGTATTTTCCAACCCCCCACCCCCATTTTCTTTCTTTATTTTTCTAAAAAAAGAAAAAATAAAATGGGAGACGGCTGGAGACAAAGGGGGAAAAAGGGGCGAAAAGTTTAAATACCTGCATGTTTCTAAAGCCGTGCAGGTGCAAAAAACAAACGTGCCGGCGGGAGCCGGCGGGGCCTTGGGGGGAGCCTGGCAACAGAATCCCTCCGTCAAAGAGTGGTACACGATGGCAGTGTATGAGAAGAAGAGCGTCAAAAAGGTGGTGCTGTACGTCGAACGCAACACGTATACGTTCAACGTGCCTGCCGACGTCAACATAGGAAACGTGGCGGTAATAATTAAGAAGTGGCTGGCAGGCGGCAAGACGGTTGCGTACTCGGCGAGCATCCATGCAGAGAACTTGGCTAAGCTCCTGCGCGCCTATGCACCCGACGTGGCGGAGCATCTGGCTCCGGTGTTGCGTGTTGCTGAGGTGGTTGCACATGCAGACGGTGCACAGCCTGAGGCCTACATCGCGGCCGCGCCTCGTAAAGATGTGGTTTGCGGTGAGGTAAACGAGCTGATAAACGTCATGAGAAGCGCCGTAGTCCTGGCAATACAGATGGACGAGTTCGTGGCGTGGGTAAACAGAGCGCTTAGGTATAGCGGAGAGGCTGTTGAGACTACTGCGGAAGACGTCAAGGCATGTATAAGGTATGACCCTACGGTAAAGGTGGTCGAGAAAGACGGAAGTGAGGTGCTGTGGCTGTGGGAGTCCTACTACTACTATGAATTAGCTGAAAAAGCTGTACGCATAGCGCGGATGTATAGATCGGTGCTGGCTGAGCCGGATAATACGACGGTGGCGGAACTGCAACCGACTGCGGAAGAGGAGGCGGCGGCAGAGGACATTAGGGAGGTGGTAAACGAAATAAGGCTAAGGCTGAAGGATGCATTAGGGCTAGACAGCAAGACGGCGGCGTATGTATATGAGCATGAGAAAGGAGACAGAAGGTTCGAGGTGGTTGAGGTGGCTGAGGGCGAGTTTTTCGTGAAGATCTGCAGTGCGGAAGGCGGAACATGCATCGAGGTGGCGCTAACCGTGGCGGAGGCAGTTGCATTGGCGTTGAAGCTGATTAGATACGCTACAGAAGCTTATCAAAAAGAAAAAGAGGCAGAAAAGTGACTATGGCGGCGGTGAGAGACATCAGGGAGGTGGTGGCTGATTTGCTGGTTAAGCTGGAGGCTGAGGGCGTCCACGGCGTTAGGGCGTGGTTCAACGGGAGGCCGAACATAGTGGTGGTGCCTGACTTCGACGGCTGGGAGGTAGTGTTCAGCTGCGGCCGCATCATGATAAAGATGACGCTAGACAAGGATTACAACGTGACAAGCGTTAAGGTAATGTATGGGTGACTATGAGGGTGCGGGTGTCCATAAGGACAAACTCATATGCGATATACCTTGAGAGGGGCGACGACGAGGAGCTTGGGGAGAGGGCGATGCGGGTAGTAAAGGTTCGAGAGCCTGCCTGGTTCAAGGAGGTATACGACGCGAGGTATAGGAAAATAATCGTGATACCATGAAAAGCCGCGTTGACTTTAAGATAAGAGAAGAAGACGCGTTGATACTGAGGGAGATAGCTGCGTCTCTAAACGTCAAGCTGGTGGATATAATAAAGCTGTGGCCGCGGTGCCAATGCGGGTTCAAGGTGGTTGAGGTGGCCGGGAGGCTTGTGTGTCCTAGGTGCAACTCCCTGTATAAATTAACGAAGACATGATCTGCAAAGAGCTTGTCTTGATCTGCGCCGCATGCAGGAAGCGTCATGTAAACATCATCGATAGAGGCGGCGAAATAATAGTGTATGCAGATTTGTTAAAAGAGCTGTTTGACACGGTAATGAGGCAGATCGTGGAGATGCACGTATCAAAATGCGCCGGCGAAATAGCCGATGCCTTATCGCTTAATGCAGATAGGTACGGATGGCGTGAAGCAGATGGAAAAATGAGGTTTTTCTACGTGGTGAAAAAAAGCTGATTTACCTGGGGCAGACCCGCCCCTCTTTGTCAACCCTAACCACCTTTCTCTTCCTATACAGCTTATTCAGTATAAAGGACTTAGATGCGTTGCACAGCGTGGCAACTTCTTCTACAGCAACGCAACCTCTTTTACTAACCAATTCGACTATGCAGGCCTCTTTTACTCTATCTACATCGCCGTCAACTGCTTCTTCTTTTTCCAGCTCCTTCTGGCTTTCCGCGGCGTGGTGGTAGGTGCTGTAGTATTGATAGTAGAGGAGGTAGTACAAATGCTGGAGCTGTGTGTTTATTTCGTTCAACTTCTTGTGCAGCCTGCCCATATCTATCAGCAATACCGCAACCAGGGCAACGAGGAGCATCTGATATATAAAGTCGGCGATCATTGCTTAACTACCATGACGTAGTTTGTGCAGTTTAGATGCAGAGTGTTGACCGACACAGAGAGGCGGCAGGTCGAGATGTCGCCTGCCACTATAAACTGGGTAGAATTAGGTGCATATATCCAGCCGCGGCGCAAGAAGACGTACTGGTCGGTAACCATTTCTACGCCGCATATCATTATGCCAGTCTTCGTCTTATACGCCTCTCCGTGACACATGAACAAACCTACGACGTTTTGCGGTTGCTGTTGCGGCGGCTGGGGCGGGGGCTGTGTTGTGTTGATTTTGATAACCCTAGGCGCCTCTTTAGGTTGCTGCGGCGCGGGCGGCATGTTAGACAGCATCAGCCACACCACTGCGGCAACTGCTATGACTGCTACTGCGGCGGTTTTGTAGCTGATCTGCATTCTGTATCCCTCGGTGGGTGCCATATGACCCCTACTTCTTTCTTTTTTTATAAATTTAACTGTCGGCAAAGAGAAGATTTATAAAACAGACAGTATGTAGGGGGTATGTGCCTGGTCAATCCCGACCTGGATCCGGAGCAAGTCAAAAGCGTGGCCGCGGCGGCGCTTAAGGCGTCCACAGCTGGAGACATAGACTCGGTAATAGAGTACATGCGCATGGGCATCAAGTCGGAGTTCCTCAAACTCATAATTGAACATGCAAAGAAGATAGATGAAGGCAAAGCCGCGGTTCTCTACTCATTGGCTAAGGGATACGTCTATACTGCGTATCTGCAGGCAATGATAAAGGCGGCGGTGGAGGGAATAACGGCCTCTCCCTACCGAGCGGGGTGGTACTACCCATCAGCAGAGTGTTGCCAGGCGTTGAATGCGATAAAGAGTGCGTGGCTCCACTTCCTAGCAACGACCAACGTACCGCTCCGAGATGCGGCTAGGGCGTGGCTGTCTGCAGTGACGTACGAGGCTCCGTGTAGGGTGTCGGCAGCTACGGTTGCGGCGCTCAGAAACATGCAGTCCTACATTACAGCCCTAGCTCTAGACGCGTCTCTATGACGTGTGTGCAGTGCTTCCTTGTGGTAAGCAGAGACTGCCACCACTGCAGAGAGCTGTTGCACAAGGCTAAAGACGCCGTAGAGTTGCTGACGAAGCGCGGCCTTATGATAGTCAACATAGAGGACTTTCCGGAGGCGGAGCACCTGGCTGTATATTCCATAGAGGCAGGAGACCTGAGGCTGGCTGTGCCAACGCCCCAGGTGGTCTGCATGGTTAACCGCGGCGGTGCATGGTTCAAGGTCTACAGCACCATCGTCAAGTCTGCAGAGGAATTCCACGACACCAGGCGGTTCCTCGAAGCAAAGCTACATTGGCTGAAGCTCCAGTATGGAAAGATGTGCTTCGAGACCCGCGGCAGGAAGTCTAAGAAAGGGGCAGAAGATGCAGCCTCTGTTGAAAAGAGGAGGAGCAGGAAGAAGAAAGAGGTGATCGAGGAGGAGGCATGATCTGCTATAGGCTTAGGGGGAGGCTGTGGCGCACGAGCCACGGCTACTACATGCTGTATCTGCATGTGAGGGAGGTGCCTGCTGATATAAGGGAGGTGCTTGAGAAGCTGGTAGGTAAGGAGGTAGACGTGGCAATACTATGTCCATGATGTATTCTGCGTCGTACAAGGCCTACGACGCCACGCTTGATAAACTGGTTGCGATATCGATAGATAAGGTTAGGCGTGAGATATGCGTCTCTAAAGACGGCGGGTGGAGCTTCGGAAAGGAGTGCTACCCCTACCCCCACGGGGCGTTAACGACGTTTGAGATGTTGCTTAAAGAGCGGAGGGTTCCGTACATAATCCGCTCTCCTGAATTCGCGGCTCTGCACTACTACACGGTGGTGGTGTGGGAGCCGGCAGGCGTCAAATTAGTAGAGGTGTACTACGACAACCGCGGCTTTCTGAGAGATGCAAAGGGGAGGGTGGTAGAGGCCGCGAGGTTTGACGTTGCGGCTAGGTTCAAGACGGCGCCTGCCGACGTCTACATGTGTCTGGGGCATGTAGCAGAGAAGGCCGACTCGGTGAAAATCGAATGCATTGCGCCTCCGTGGGAGGCGGCGCAGGCGATGTGGGCTCTTGAGAGGGCTAAGCTGTGTGTAGCCGAGAGGCAGGATTTAGACGTGTTGAGAGACGTGATAAGGAGATACGAGGCTGAGATGAATGCGTGCAGAGCCGAGCTGGAGGAGCTGAAAAAAGTTAGGCGTTAGGAAAAAAGGGCGTTTTTTATTCAACTTTTTGGTATAATCCGATAACCCAGCCGTCCTTAACTCTAGCAATTGTTTTCGGCGGCAGGTATGCGACGTAGTATCCGCCTGCCTGCCTGATGCAGTCGTCCGACTCAAAGGGGCCTATCTTAAACTCAGGACAGGTTCCGTTGACTATCTCAATGTGTTTTGCCACGACTAGGGAGTCTGCCGCGATCTTGACTACGTCGTCGTGCAGTATGAGGTAGTTGGTTACGGCTACGGCTATCATTACAACTACCACAGATGCTGCTATTGCCAGCCTTATGTATTCAGCCATCATAGCTTATGCATTTTTACGTATATATAAGCTATTAACAATACGATAAACGTGGCGATAGTCAAAAGCGGGAAGTATATCAGCCCAATCAGCCACGCAACCATGCCGTTGTAGACGCTGTGAGCCGAAACTGCGCCCAGCAGGCCGTGCCTCTTGTACAGATCCGTAATCCACCTGGTGCCCATGGATATAACGGCCAGAATGGCGGGAGCCAGGAACAGCGCCAGAAGCCACCGCGACGGGGCGTGCAGAACTACAAACATGTAGTTTGCGAGAGGCCCTACTGCAGGCAGCAAGAAGCGCGTGGTAAGCTCCTCCCACGCAATGATGCCGGGCCACGCCAGCACTTCTACGCCGGTTGCCTGGGCTCCGAATACTGATATCACGAACGCCTCGGCGGTGATGTACGGCAAAGTAAACGGGAGCAGCAGGATGGAGACGACTACCGACGCCGCGGCTAAAACCGCCTGCCTGGTGAACATCTTAAACGCCTCGTAGAGCGCAACGATAAGCCACCCCAGGGGGAGCCCGACTATCAGAGCCAGAGGGAGCATCTTGACGCCGGCGGCCACGTCGGCTATGGGGTTTCCTGATGTGATGTGGAGCGGAACGTGCCTCAGCATGTAGAGCATTAAAGCAACAGAAACCAGGAACGACGCCCAAATCGCCAAGTTCAGCATGCCGGCGCCGCGGAATAGCACTATCGCCATAATAGACATGTACATAATTGCATAAGACAGCGTAAACAGCACCATGAGGCCAACCCCCTGGGGCGCAAATTCGCCCCACTCCCTAACAGCGTATGACATGTAGCCGTATACAAATGCAGAAGTCAAGGCGCCGCTTGTCAGCAGAAGCACCCCCAGCAGAGGCGCCATCGGGTTTAACTCAATGAGGAATGGGCTCAGGAGTAGCAGAAACAGCGCCACGGCCACCGCAAACGTGTATATTGACAGTATCCTCTGCATATACAGAAAAAACTTTGATGCTTAAAAACTTAAGGCCAAATACGCAATGGTGGCCAGAGACGCCGGCAGGCCTAGGTAGAGGAACGCTTTCCTGCCCAGCAGTGTAAACTTCAGCACGCTTACCCACACGTTAAGCCAGTGCGGAAACAGCGAAACAGAGGCCGGGGCGAGTATGATGATTAGGGCTGGTATCGATATCTGGTCGTGCACCGCGGCGGCAAACATGGTCCTTATGGCTTCTTCGCCTGCGGTGTATTCCTCTATCAGCCTCGCGAGCGTGGCTCTTATTACCAGAGCCACCAGCAGGTCGGGCAGGGTAGATATGACTGCCGCTATCGCCCCCAGCTGTTCCTCGGATAAGTGCCACGACACCAGGGCGTTGCCTAAATCCCACGATATGTAGATAATCAGTATTGTGTTGATGAACAAGTTAGCCGCAGTGACCGCATTGAGCTTGATAGAGCTGGGCAGACCTCGGATAAATAGGTAAGGCAGAGCTACTGCCCCCACAAAAAACCACGCCCAGTAGTACGGTTCCCACGGAACGTCAACCCTCAGAGGCGCATCTATCAGCGCCCCAAACGCCAACGTGGCGAAGACCCACAGCACTATAAGGTGCCAGTCCTTCTTAACAGCGTCTAGGTAGTGGAGCCTCACCAATGCGGTTACTATAAACGCGTCCACCAGCGTAGACACCATTGAGTCCAAAAACGCGGCGGTGTACTTGCCCGCCATGGCGAAGTGC
>Ga0081519_100035_pt1 | contig 23511 bp, 25 predicted proteins | sample ConSprmetagenome_FD_70987 | JGI IMG/M metagenome (GOLD analysis project Ga0081519, IMG submission 70987) | Hot spring microbial streamer communities from Conch Spring, Yellowstone National Park, USA - C T=80-84 v2 (version 2) | ecosystem: Environmental > Aquatic > Thermal springs > Hot (42-90C) ...
CCAATCCGGCCTCACTTCAAGCATAGAGGTCAACCGATTTCTACCCCAATGAGGGATAAACTTGACATCTTTCAAGCTTTCAAGAGCTTTCTGCCTCAACCCCTTTGCTTCCATGGAGATGAACCATTGATACTCCGCCCGAAAGATGACAGGTTTTTTACACCTCCAGCAATGGGGATAGCTATGGCTGATCTTTTCTTGATACAAAAGATGCCCCTTTTCTTTTAGCGTAGAAATGATCACCTCGTTTGCCTTATATATATCAAGCCCGGAAACTAAGGGCACATCCTTGTAGAACTTCCCCTCCTCATCAACGGGTACATAAACAGGAAGGTCATACTTTAGCCCAACTTGATAGTCTTCCTCACCATGCCCAGGGGCAATGTGAACAATCCCTGTTCCTGTATCAAGGGTCACAAACTCAGCAAGGACAAAAAGGCTTTCCCTATCATAGAAGGGGTGAAAAGCCGTCTTTTTTTCTAAAGCGGATCCCGAGACCTTAGCCAAGATTTCCGGAAGGTCCTTTTCAAGGATTGCGCAAAGGGCAGAAACTCTACCTTCAGCGGAAAGATATACCTCATCCTCTCCTTTCCACCTAAGGAGGACATAGTCATACTCAGGATGTAGGGCTAAGGCCAAGTTTGCGGGAAGGGTCCAAGGTGTTGTCGTCCAAATGAGGGCATAAGTCTTCTCTGGTAGCTCTATGCCGAGCTCTTTTTTCAAAAAGCTTATCGTTTCAGGGCTTAAAGGAAACTTCACATAGATGGAGGGTGAGGATTTATCTTCGTATTCCACCTCAGCTTCAGCAAGGGCGGTCACACAGGTTGGGCACCAAAAAACAGGCTTTTTCTTTCTGTAAACTTGACCCGATGTTAAGAAGCGCAAGAATTCCCTTGCTATGATCGCTTCATACTCTGGGCTCATGGTAAGGTAAGGTTTATCCCAAAAAGCAAAAACGCCAAGCCGGCGGAACTCCTCCCTTTGAATGTTGATGAAGCGTTCAGCGTATTTTCGGCAATTCTCTCTTATGACAAGGGGCGGAAGCTCTCCCCTCTTTACTCCAAGCTCTTTTTCTACATTGAGCTCAATAGGAAGCCCATGGCAGTCCCAGCCCGGAACATAAGGGACCCGAAAGCCAGACATGGATTTGCTTTTCACAATGATGTCTTTCAAGATCTTGTTTAAGGCAGTGCCAAGGTGGATGTGTCCATTTGCATAGGGTGGCCCATCATGGAGAATGAAAAGGGGAGAGTTTGCCCTTTTTTCAAGCATCTTCTCGTAGATTCTATTCTTTTCCCAGAATTCGATGAAGCTTGGCTCCCTTTCAGCAAGGTTTGCTTTCATCGGGAAGCTTGTCTGCGGAAGCTTAAGAGTCTCCTTCCAATCCATCCTCAGCCCCCCAAATTTCTCTTGTTTCCATTCTCAATTTGTATTTTACCACGACATTTTGCATACTCTGATACCTAATTCAAATCTAACCTAACATGATTTATTTTTATAATTGATGATCCGAAAAGTTTGCCATGTTTGTAAAAGGGAAAGTCCGCTAATATCAGGATTTCTCGGTGTTTGTTTAGAATGTCTGAGGTTTAAATTTCAGTCCGCTTTCCCCTATGTAAAGAAGGCTCATGAAGAATCAAGGGCAGTCTTTAGTCTTCCTAAATCCGTTCCAGTAGATGCGGTGGGAAAAACCTGTTCACTTTGTGCCTTAAGATGTCAAATTCCTGAGGGAGGGGGAGGCTTTTGCGGACTAAAGAAGGTAAGGAATGGGGTAATCTTAGGGCTTGATGCCAGGTATGCCAAAGTCTCCTGGTATCTTGACCCATTGCCGACAAACTGTGTGGCAGACTGGATTTGTCCAGGCTCCAGCAAAGAAGAAAGAGGCAATTACAACCTTGCTGTGTTTTTTCATGCCTGCAATCTAAACTGCCTTTACTGTCAAAACTGGCATTTTAGAGAGCTAACCTCAACAAGCAGATGGGAAAGCATTGACGCCATGCTTTCAGCTTTAAACGAGCGAGTTTCTTGCGTATGCTTCTTTGGGGGAGACCCTTCACCGCAAGTTCATTTTGCCATAAATTTCAGTCAGAGGGCACTAAAGAAAAAGAAAAAGCTGAGGATATGTTGGGAGACGAACGGGCTATTTTCAAAGAAATTTTTGAAGAAGGTTGTTGAGCTTTCGTTAGAGTCTGGTGGAATTATCAAGTTTGACCTAAAAGCTTATAGCAAAGAAGTTCATCTTGCTTTAACTGGCTACACAAACGAAGCTATATTGGAGAATTTTGCAGAGGTGGCAGAGTATTTTGATCAAAGAAAGAGCGTGCCCCTCCTTACTGCAAGCACCCTTCTTGTCCCTGGATACATTGATGAAAAAGAGGTAGAAGGCATAGCCAAGTTTATCGCAAGCCTAAACCCGGAAATACCCTATAGGCTTCTTGCCTTCTATCCCCATTTTTATATGAGAGACCTACCCCTTACTTCTAAGGAGTTTGCTCATAGAGCTTTAGAGATAGCAAAAAGTGCTGGACTAAAAAGGGTTTCTCTTGGGAATGTTCATCTTTTAAGGTAGGGCTTTACCCGATGCTTAAGTTTTCTAACTTGGTGCATCTCCGTGGTATTTTCAATCTCCATTTTCGCCTAACTTTTCCTTGATTATAGTTTTAACCTATGTAGCAGAGCCCCCTGTTGTCACCCCGAGCGAAACGATGGGGGTCCCTCGGCTGACGCCTTGGGGGCACATGGGGCTTGCACAAATTTTAAAACAGCTTCTATTAATGCTTGCTTAAAACTTTGTCTAAAGTATAATTGTTTAAAAATTTTATTCCGGAGGATTATTTTATGCTTGTTAAAGATTGGATGTCAGAACCTGTTATCACTTTAGATGAGAATACCTCCATCATCAAAGCTCTTCAGGTCATTAAAGAGCATAAAATAAGACGACTCCCCATAACTCGTGGGGGTAAGCTTGTAGGCATAGTGACTGATAGAGATTTAAAAGAGGTTGCCCCTTCGAAGGTCAGCGTTATGGAACTTCATGAGCAATACTACCTTCTTTCTGAGCTTAAGCTTAAAGACATCATGACTAAAGACCCAATAACTGTTTATCCTGATGATACCGTGGAGTATGCAGCAGTGCTTATGCTTGAGAATAAGATTTCTGGTCTTCCGGTTATAGATAGAGAAAGAAGAGTAGTAGGTATAATCACTCAGACGGACATCTTTAAGCTCTTTGTCAAAATAACTGGAGTGTATCATAGCCCAGAACAATTAGGTCTTATCATTAATTCTGTAGAAGATTTATCTTCTCTTATCTCTCTCTTCGTTAAGCATGGTATAACCATTTACAGCATTCTTACCTGGAAAGAAGAAATGGCTTTCCCTCTTGAAGGAGAGGGCTGGCAAGCCCTTGATGAAAAAGAGGCTCGTTATGTGTTTGTAAGATTTTCTAAAACTGAACCTAAGGTCTTAGAGAGTTTACTTTCTGAGCTAAAAGAAAAATTTTCTCTGCTATACCATAAGGTAGAGGATATTCATCAGTTACCAAGAAAAAGGGAAGCCTTAGAAGAGGAGTAAAACTTAATTGTTCGCAGATGTATCACCTGTTGTGGTGTTTGGGAGAACATCGGCTGATGGGATATAAACTGGCAAGGGCTTAGCTTCATGTTTTATTCCCTGCATGAGACTTACCCATAAGGGGCAGGCAATCCTTCCCCCTGTCTCTCCTTTTCCAAGGGTTGCGCCTCTGTCATAGCCCACCCAAACTCCACAGGTGTAGTCAGCGGTAAAGCCCACAAACCAAGCATCCCTATACTCCTGAGTGGTTCCTGTTTTTGCGCCTACAGGAACCCCAAGGGCAAGAGCGCACCTTCCTGTGCCAGACCGGACTACCTCTTGCAAAAATTCGTTCATTATGTTCATAGTCTCAGGGCTGAATACTGGCTCGCTTTCCTGCTGACTTTGGTAGATAGGCTTTCCTCCATAGATCTGGTCGTATATAGCTTCGATAAATCGGGGTTTTAGTTTACTACCGAGAGTTGGAAAGACAGTGTAAGCGGTAGTTAACTCGAGAGGGGTAAGTTCATAGGTGCCGAGGGCGATGCTTAGATTTATAGGCATGGGAAACCTAAATTCCATCTTCCTCACCAAGTCAACCAAACGGTCGGTTCCAAGCATCAAAGCCAAACGAACAGAGACAGTATTTCGCGAATGAGCAAGGGCTTGTTTTAGGTTCACAGGACCTAAATATTTACCATCGTAATTACCTGGTGACCAATCCTTGCCAGCGTCTGCGCCAGGCAAGGTTATAGGCTCATCGGGGATTACAGCATCTCGGCTAACAACTCCTGTTTCAAGTGCCTGAGCCCAAATAAAAGGCTTAAAGGCTGACCCAGGCTGCCTTTTCCCTAATACTGCTCTATTGTAGGTTGAGTTTAGATAGTCCTTTCCCCCTGTAAGGAACCGAACTCCTCCATCTCGGTTATCAATACAAACGGCGGATATCTCTGGAGGATTTCCTTTTGGATAAAGCTGTTTTAGCTTACTTGCAAGGTTAAGGTAGCCAACCTTTTGCCAATCCACATTCATAGTAAGCTTAATCCGTAGTCCACCTTGCTCTAACCTTTCTTTTGGTAGAATGGACTCAAGCTCAGCCCTTACAACATCGATAAAATACCCTGCATAGGCTGGTATGTTAACATTTCTTGGATTAAGAATCAGAGGTTCCTTTAGATACTGCTTAAGCTGGTCCTGGGTGATAAATCCTACCTCAGCCATTCTACGAAGGACATAGTTTCTTCTTTCCAGCGCTAAGTTAGGATTGTTTAAAGGATTATACCTAACTGGAGAGGGAGGAATCCCAGCAAGAACTGCCGCTTCAGGTATGGAAAGCTCCCAAACATGTTTGCCAAAATAAGTTAAGCTTGCCGCCTCAACTCCGTAGGCTCCTGCACCGAGATAGATGTGGTTTAGGTATATGTTAAGGATCTCGTCTTTCGTCAGATGCTTCTCTATTTGCCAGGCTAAAAACATTTCTTTAATTTTTCTTGAAAGGGTCCGCTCAGGTGAAAGAAGGAGAGACTTGACAACCTGTTGGGTGATAGTGCTTCCGCCCTGAACAATTTTCCCAGAAATAATGTTTTTGACTAAAGCCCTCATAACGCTGAAGAAATCTATTCCTCGGTGTTTGTAAAAATTAGCATCCTCAGCTGCTAAAAAGGCTTGTATAACATGTGGGGGTATTTTGTTTATGGGGACATAAATCCTCCTTTCCTCTCCAAGATAGCCAACTACTCTGTCCTGATAATCCACGATAAGGTTTGTTTGCTTTGGCTGATAATTTTTGAGCTTATCAATGCTTGGCAGACTAACCTTGAGATAAAGAAAAAACACAAGGACAAGTATTCCAAGGAAGATTAAAAAGCTTAAGCTTAAAAGACCGATTATTTTAAGAGTAGAATTCATGGTTTGTTTTAAAATTATACCCTTTAAGAGGAAAATATGTCAACCTTTAAACGATATCTTAACTGTGCTTTACTACAGGATTTTTTTGCCTTTTTAGACAATTGAAAAAACATAGCACGAGAGAATGGGTAAACACCATTTGCTATGCTACCTTTATGTCATCTCTAAGAAGCGAAGGCTCCACTTTTATCTTTCTTTTTTAAATCTCCCTTGAAAGTTTACAAAAGTAGATTATATTTAGAATAAAAATTTTTAAAAGGAGGTTGGTTATGTGCGTAAGACCGGGACTTGCTGCTCCAGATTTTAAGACGCAAGCTTATTTCCCAAACGGTGAGATTAGAGACATTGCCCTTTCTGATTACAAAGGGAAATGGGTATTGCTGTATTTCTACCCTGCAGACTTTACCTTTGTATGCCCTACAGAGCTTGTAGATGTCGCTAAATACAAGGATGAGCTTGACAAGCTTAATGTCCAGGTCATTGCCATAAGCATCGATACGGTTTTTGTCCACAAGGTTTGGCAGGAACTTGAGCTCTCAAAGCTTATCCCTGGTGGTTTTCCTTATCCAATGGCTTCTGACCTTGGCGGAAAAATCGGAACTCTTTATGGGGTTTATGATGAGAACGCGGGAGTTGATCTCCGTGGAACCTTCATTATCGACCCAGACGGTGTTCTCCAGGTTTCCATCGTAAACTACTTGCCCATTGGCAGAAACATGGATGAGGTCGTAAGACTAATCCAGGCTTGCCAGCATATAAGGGCAACCGGTGGAGCCGAAGCCTGCCCCGCATCCTGGAAACCTGGTAAAAAGACCCTCAAACCAAGCGCTGAGCTTGCTGGCAAGGTCTACGAAGTTTGGACACCATCAGAGCTTGATAGTTAAAGCGGCTATATCCTTTTGCCCCTCGGTAAACCGAGGGGCTTTTATTTTGGATCAAAAATACTTCTTTTTTAACATAAAGCGTCCTTTTTTAAATCTTTTCTTTACGATCTTCTGGTTAAGAAAAATTCCCCTATTTTTTTCTTTAGCCTTTGTTATAATTCTATCTGATGCCCGTACCAAAGCCTATCATCATAAAACCGAAGCCTAAAAGAAAAAAGAGAATTAGAAGGCTTCTTTTGTTTGGGCTTTTGATTTTGGTATAACTAAGCGTCTTTACCCCTTTGCCCCTCGGTAAACCGAGGGGCTTTTACTTTGGATTAAAAATACTTCTTTTTTAACACAACGAGTCTTTTTTTAAATCTTTTCTTTACAATCTTCTGGTTAAGAAAAATTCCCCTATTTTTTTCTTTAGCTTTTGTTATAATTCTATCTGATGCCCATACCAAAGCCTGTCATCATAAAACCGAAGCCTAAGAAGAAAAAGAGAATTAGAAGGTTTCTTTTGTTTGGGCTTTTGATTTTAGTTCTGTTGACTACTTTTATGTATTTTTATTTCAGTTGGCGGATAAAAAAAGAACTAAAAGACATAGAGGACCTGAAGATCAAGAATGAACAGATCCGTCAGGAGATCAAACAACTTCAAAGCAGTGAATCTAACTATGAAGAGCTTATTCGAAGAAGGCTTGGTTATATAAGAGATGGAGAAAAGATTTTTATTTATTACCAGAATAAGGCTCAGGAAAGGAGGTAGAAAGGATGCACAATTGTAAAGTCTATGAGGGAATGTTTGACGGAAGAGGGCTGAGGATAGGGATCGTTGTTAGCAGGTTCAATGTTTTCATTACGCAAAGACTCCTTGAAGGGGCTTTGGATGTGTTAAGGAGACATCAGGTTGCCGAAGAAGACATTCATGTGGTATGGGTGCCTGGTGCCTTCGAGATACCTCTTGTGGCTAAGAAGCTTGCCAGCACTAAAAGCTTTGACGCTGTCATCTGTCTTGGGGCGATCATCAGAGGGGCAACTCCACATTTTGAGTATGTGGCAAGCGAGGCTTCAAAGGGCATAGCACAAGTCATGCTTGAGACTGAGGTCCCGGTAATCTTCGGTATTTTGACTACTGACACCATTGAACAGGCTATCGAGAGGGCTGGCACAAAGGCTGGTAATAAAGGGGCAGAAGCAGCTCTTGCAGCAATTGAGCTTGCTAACTTATTAAGAAGATTAAGCAATTTATAAAGCTTATAAAAAAATAAATAGGAGGTTTTACTATGAAAACTTTAAGAGAGTTTGACTTAAGAGGTAAAAGGGTGTTTATCCGGGTTGACTTTAATGTGCCCATTGAAGATGGAAAGATCACGGATGATACAAGAATTGTAGAAAGTTTACCAACTATAGATTATGCCATTAAAGCAGGCGGAAAAGTTATACTCTGTTCCCATCTTGGCAGACCAAAAGGTAAACGGGTCCCTGAGCTATCTTTAAAGCCTGTGTATGAATACTTGAAGGGTGTGTTAAAGACAGAGGTGAAGTTTTTAGAGGATTATCTTGGGGAAGAGGCAGACCGAGCTTTAGCTGAGCTCAAGGAAGGTGAGGTTTTACTCCTTGAAAATGTGAGGTTTTACGAAGGCGAGACCAAGAACGACCCTGAATTTGTAAAGGCTTTGGCAAGGATGGCTGATGTTTATATTAACGATGCCTTTTCGGTGTGTCACAGGGCTCATGCCTCTGTCGTTGGTGTCCCAAGCCTTGTAAAAGAGAAGGGGATGGGTTTTCAGCTTGAGAAGGAGCTAAAATACCTCTCTAAGGTTGTTGGTAAGCCTGAAAGACCACTTTATGCTGTCGTTGGTGGAAGTAAGGTTTCAACCAAGATCGGTGTCCTAAAGAACCTTTTACCTCGCATCGATAAACTCTTAATCGGTGGTGCCATGGCTAACACCTTCCTTTCTGCTCTTGGCTATAACGTGGGTAAAAGCTTGGTTGAAGAGGAATATAGGGAAATAGCCAAGGATATACTTCGCTCAGCAAAGGAGCTTGAAGTGAAGATATATCTCCCGGTTGATGTGGTTGTAGAAAGGGATGGAGAGGTTTATGAAGCAAATCTTTCGAACATAGAGGAAAGGGATGTTATCTATGATATTGGAAAAGAGACAGTTGCTCTTTTTTCCGCGGCGCTTGAGGGTGCTCATACAGTGATTTGGAACGGACCTCTTGGTTATTTTGAAAAGGATGAATATGCCTTCGGAACCATTGCCATAGCAAGAAAGATCGCTAGCCTTCAAGCCCTAACCATAGCTGGAGGTGGAGACACCATCGCTGCTTTAAGAAAGGCAGGGGTAATCACTGCTTTATCTTATGTCTCGACCGCGGGAGGAGCCTTCCTTGAATACTTAGAAGGAAGAACCTTGCCTGGTCTTAAGGCTTTAGAGGAGGTGTAAGGGTTCTAAAAAGGGGGCAATGAGATGGCAAAGAAAGCTTACTTCATAGGCAATTGGAAGATGAATCACGGGATATCTGAGACAAGAAGCTATTTTGAAAGATTTTTACCAGGAATATCCAAGGTAGACCTAAGTCAAAAAGTGGTGGCGATTGCCCCTCCTTTCACCAGCTTAGCCTTCGCAAGAAAGCTTACTGAAGGAAGCCCTGTTAAACTCTGTGCTCAGAATGCTTGCTTTGCTGAGAAGGGCGCTTACACTGGTGAGGTCTCACCTTTGATGTTAAAAGAGCTTGGAGTGGAATACGTTATCCTTGGGCATTCAGAAAGAAGGTACATTTTTGGTGAAACAAACGAGCTTATAAAGAAAAGGGTAAAGGCTGTCTATCAGGCGGGGCTTACCCCAATACTTTGCGTTGGCGAAACCCTTGAGGAAAGAAAGCTTGGGAACACTTTTTTAGTTGTTTCAGAACAATTGAAGCAAGGGCTTTCAGAGCTTGAAAAGGTGGAAGAAGGGAGGCTTATCATAGCTTATGAGCCGGTCTGGGCTATCGGCACGGGTGTTAACGCAACGCCTGAGCAGGCAGAGGAAGTCCATTTCTTTCTACGGGACCTTTTAGCGAGTATGTATGGTAAGGACTTAGCCCAAACTATTCCTATTCTGTATGGAGGCTCAGTTACCCCTGAAAACATAGCGGACCTCATTAAGGAGCCAAACGTTGACGGCGTGTTGGTAGGGGGCGCATCCCTTGACCCAGAGAAGTTTCTAAAGGTCGTTAGCGTTGCTATTTAAAGTGTAAAAGAGGTGAAGGCATGATGGAATGCCCGCTTCCAGATTATTCTCAGGTCCCTCAAGAGGTGCTTGAAATACCAAAGAAGTATAAGAAGCTTATCATCGTTGGGGCAAGCCCAAAGCCAGACCGTCCAAGCTACATCGTTATGGATTATCTTTTGAAACAGGGGTTTGAAGTTATTCCTGTTAATCCAGCCTACGAAGAGATCCTCGGTGTAAAGACGGTAAAGGACTTATCAGAGGTCCCGAAGGATTTTAACCCTGATGTTGTCATAATCTTTCGCAAGCCAAGTGAGGTGCTCCCCATTGTAGAGAAGGCTTTAGCGCTTAAGCCAAAGGTGATCTGGCTTCAAGAGGGGATCGTGAACGAAGAAGCAAAGGAGCTTGCAGAGAAGGCTGGAGTTAAATTCGTTATGAACCTCTGCTTCAAGAAGGTCCATGCTCTTGGAAAACTTAGCCAAAGCTAACCTTCTTGAGGTTAGCCTTTCAAGGGTCTTATAAAAGTTAGAAAGAAAACTATCTGGTAAACCCGAAGGACTATTTTCCCCTTCCGTTTCTTGAGTCTTTGATCTTTTTATCCCTTGCTCTGTATAGAAAAAGCGAGCTTATTTTAAGAATCTATTTTCCTCAATGGGAAGAGGAAGAGCAAGAAGAGGATAAGCCCTCAGAGAGCCTTCCACTTGATTTTAGAAGAGACTTTAGCCTTGCTTTGCCTGTGAAGAGGCTCCTTGAGGAAAAGGTTTTTTGCCAAGGATTGAAGGAGTGGAGATAGAAGAGGAAGGGTTAACGCTTGCTCAGCTTATCGAGCTTATGTTAAGGATATTGGAAAGGGAAAAGATTAAAATGGTTTTTTGAGGTAGAGATTTCGAATGAGGATATTTCTTTCTATCTCGAAAGAGTAGAAGGGTTAATGTTGAGCTGAGGTAAAGCGACTTTTAGAAGTATGTTAGAACAGTTTGTATGTTAGAACAGTTTGAAAGGGGTATCTTAACGGTAGTCTATCTATTTTTAGCCATTCTTTTTCTTGCTTTCGGAGGCAAAATCAGGGTCTTTCCTCTGGATAATGACATCGAGGTCATCCTCTATCAAGCTTAATATTATTTCCTTATAAAATTGTGGAAAAATTCATCAAAAATAGGGAAATACTCACCAAATTTAAAAAAAAAACCAAAAATCTAATCTTGACAAGAAAGGTAAAAAAAATATTAAAAAAAATATGCCTTACACTATAGTTCACCATGTAGAAAAATGCACCGGTTGTGAGGAATGCGTTAAGGCTTGTGCTGAGGGGCATGCTGGTCTTTCAAACTGTAGGATCCTTAAAGTAGGTAATAAATTTGCCTATTTTTCTTGTCTTCAGTGTAGGAAGCCTCAGTGTGCAATAGCTTGCCCGGTTGGAGCTTTGGTAAGAAAGGGAGAAGTTGTTGCCTTTTATCAAGAGGAGTGTGTGGGCTGTAAGAACTGTATGGAAGCCTGTCCTTGGGGTGTGCCAAGGTTTAACTTTTATGTTGGAACAATCGGAAAGTGCGACCTCTGTTGGGAGAGAGTTGCTAAAGGAGAAAAACCTTTGTGTGTTTCAGCCTGTCCGAATGCTGCTTTGGAACTAAAGGAAACCAAGGGAGAGGGAAGTTAAACAATGGGCGCAATGTTTCCACTTCTGATTACCGCTCTCATTCTCTTGATGTTAGGCTCACTGATGCTCCTTGCCAATCGGGTCCTTGCTCCACGGAGACCAGACCCTCGAAAATACATCCCCTACGAGTGTGGCGTTGACCCTTCAGGACCGGGCTGGGTCCCCTTTCATGTTCGTTATTATTTAATAGCCTTAATCTTTCTTGTGTTTGATGTGGAGGTTGTGTTCTTGTATCCTTGGGCTGTAATATTTGAAGAGCTTTCTTGGTTCGGGTTTGTTGAGATCACTATCTTTGTGGGGATGCTTTTGTTAGCCTATGTTTATGCCTTGAGTGAGGGCGCTTTACAATGGGAATAGAAGGGACGGTTAAGGTTGGAGAGGACATAAGGCAGATACCTGGAACTCCAGTTTTCATTACTCCTTTAGATAAGCTTTTTAATTGGGCAAGGGCGGGTTCTCTTTGGCCTTTAACCTTTGGTCTTGCCTGTTGTGCCATCGAGATGATGGCAACGGCTGCGAGCCACTTTGACCTTGATAGGTTCGGGATAATCTTTAGGGCTTCGCCACGACAGGCTGACGTTATAATCATAGCTGGGACGGTCACGAAAAAGATGGCTCCTATGGTGAGAAGAGTTTATGACCAGATGCCAGAGCCCAAATATGTGATCGCCATGGGAAGTTGTGCTTGTTCTGGAGGTATTTTTAGAACCTACTCTGTCGTTCAAGGGGCAGATGAGTTCTTGCCCGTGGATGTCTACATTCCTGGATGTCCTCCTCGGCCTGAAGCGTTAATCTACGGGCTTGTTCAACTTCAGGAAAAGATCAAGAAAGAAAGCGGTAGATGGGGCTTTTGGAGATAGCCATGGACCTTATAACGGAGCTTAGAGAAAAATTTCCTAAAGTTGTTTTAGAAGTTCTCGAAAAAGATGTTTTGACCATAGTTTGCCGGAGAGAAGGTTCTTTAGAGCTCATTTCTTACTTAAAGGAGAAAGGATTTAAGCATCTTATAGACCTTTGTGGGGCGGACTATCAAGGCTACAAATCTGAAAAGAAGCCTGAGAGGTTTGAGGTGGTCTACCATCTTTATAATTTGGACGAAAAAAAGCTAATTCGGGTTAAAGTTCCAATCCCGGAAAACGATGCCTGGCAGTATTCAGTAACAAGCCTTTGGAAGACTGCCAATTGGTTTGAGAGGGAATGCTATGACATGTTCGGTATTGCTTTTAGAGGTCATCCCGACTTGAGAAGACTTCTTATGCCTGAAGATTGGGAAGGCTATCCTCTAAGGAAAGATTATCCGTTGTTTTTAACCGAGGAGAACGAATGGAAGGGCTACAAAGAGTTTTTGGCAAGCATAAGAGGTGTTAAATGAGCCTGTATGTTGAGGTAATTAAAAACAGGAACGGTAAAAGTGAGCCTGAGTATTTTACCATAAACATGGGACCTCATCACCCTTCAACCCATGGGGTTTTGAGGCTTGTTCTTGAGCTTGATGGCGAGACCATCGTTAAGTGCGACCCAAGGATAGGTTATCTTCATCGAGGTGTGGAAAAGCTTGCCGAGCATCTAAACTACAATCAGACGATAGTCCTTTCAGATAGACTTGACTACATCGCTTCAGCGGCAAACAACATCGTCTTCTGTCTTGCCTTTGAAAAGCTTTTAGGAATAACACCGCCAAGAAGGGCTCGCCTTATAAGAACCATAGTTGGTGAGATGGCAAGGATTTCAAGCCATCTTCTCTGGCTTGCTACTCATGCTTTAGATATTGGTGCAATGACCGTTTATCTTTATTGCTTCCGAGACAGGGAATGGTTGCTAAGCATTTTTGAAAAGGTCTGTGGAGCAAGGTTAACTCATAGCTATGTGAGGGTAGGCGGGGTAAGGCTTGACTTCACTCAAGAGATCATCGATGAGCTGAGAAGGTTCACCGAAGAGTTTCCTAAAAGGATCCTCGATTATGAAACTTTGATAGATGTAAACAGGATTTGGCTTAAAAGAACGAGAGATGTTGCGGTTGTTGATGCGGAAACAGCTATAAATCTTGGTTTGACTGGACCTGTGCTTAGGGGCTCAGGGGTTCCCTACGATGTTAGAAAGTTTAGACCCTATGATGCCTACGATGAGGTTGAGTTTGAGGTGCCAGTTGGTGAAAGGGGAGACACCTACGATAGGTATAAGGTGAGGATGAAGGAGCTTCGTCAATCAAACTGGATAATAAAGCAATGCTTAGATAAGCTTAAAGAGGTTGAAGGGGAGCCAGTTTTGGCAGAAGGGGCACCAGACCTTCTACTACCTTCCCGAGTAAGAGAGCCAGAACCTAAACCCCATCCGAAAAAGGGTTTTATCTTTACTGGGAAGGAATTACCCGTTGTGCCGCCCGGAGAAGCCTTTGCGAGCATTGAGTCTCCAAAGGGTGAGCTTGCGGTGTATGTTATAAGCGACGGTGGTCCCAACCCTTGGCGGTTGAGAATTAGGACGCCTTCTTTTGTGCACATTTCAGCTATTCCAGAGCTTGCTAAGGGACACATGATAGCTGACTTAGTGGCTATAATTGGGACATTAGATGTAGTGCTTGGCGACTGCGATAGATAAGTAGTTGTTTTTTTATTTATTAAGGAGGGGGGATTAGAGGGGATGTCTGATATCATAGCTCAAATACCCTATCCATTATTGGTGTTCATTGTAGCCTTTATACTGATAAACATCGCTCTTTTTCATGTAGCCTATTTGACCTATGCTGAAAGGAAGATCATTGCGAGAATTCAACAGAGGCTTGGACCAAACAGGGTTGGTCCGAGGGGTTTGCTTCAGCCTATAGCCGATGTGTTAAAGCTTTTGCAAAAAGAGGATATTATTCCGAACAATGTAGATAAACCGGTCTTTAAGATTGCTCCTCTTATTTCTTTGGTCTGTGCTGGGACTGGATTGGCCTTGATTCCTCTTTGGGAAAAATTTGTGCTAAGCAATTTGAACGTAGGACTTCTTTTTATTTTGGCTCTAAGTTCTCTTAGCGCTTATGGTGTTATCCTTTCGGGATGGGCTTCAAACTCGCGCTATGCTTTGCTTGGTGGTTTAAGGTCAAGCGCTCAGGTGATTAGCTATGAGATAGCCATGTCCTTAGCCCTTCTTTCCGTAGTTTTGATGGCAGGCTCGTTTAACCTTCAAGATATCGTGAAGGCTCAAGTTGCCTCTCCCTTCAAAGTATACTTAATCCCTCAGGTCATTGCCTTTTTTGTGTTCATGGTTTGCGCCCTAGCCGAGACAAACCGTGTCCCCTTTGATTTACCAGAGGCTGAGACCGAGCTTGTAGCGGGTTATTTTGTGGAGTATAGCGGAATAAGGTTTGCCCTTTTTTATCTTGCCGAATATTTTGGGATGGTTGTGATGAGCGCCCTTGCGGTGACCTGTTTCCTTGGGGGGTATGCTGGTCCTTTTGAGGTTCCGGGACTTCCTTTTATTTGGTTTCTTCTAAAGCTTTATGTTTTACTTTTCTTCTACATTTGGGTTAGGGCAACGCTTCCTAGGTATAGGTATGACCAGCTTATGGGGCTTGGATGGAAAGTGTTGATCCCCCTTGCCTTAGCTAACCTTTTTGTTACCGCCTTTTTGAAGCTATACCTATAGAGGAGAATGGAGTTTTAGCGATGAACCTTTTACAAAAGATATTGCTAATAGAAATTTGGAAGGGGTTGTTTCTTACGCTGAAGAAGATGCTTTTTGAAAGATTTGTAACCATTCAGTATCCGGAGAAGGACAAGGTTATTCCAGCTCCGGGTTTTAGAGGAAGGCATGCCCTTGTTCGGGACCCAAATACCGGAGATACCCTTTGCATTGCCTGCATGAGGTGTGTTCGAGTTTGCCCCTCTCAGTGCATAAGGGTTGAGTATGAAGTAGATAAGGAGACGAATAAGAGAAGGGTTGTGAAGTATGAAATTGAGGCTTTAAGATGCGTTTACTGCGGATACTGCGAGGAGGTTTGCCCAGTTAACGCTATAGTGCTAACCGAGTTTTTTGAGTATGTTGGTTTTACTCGGGATGAACTTTTCTTTAACAAAGAGAAGCTCCTTGCCAATTGGGATGAATTCATCGCTAAGGCTAAGAGACCATATCTAAACCCCTTCTTGAAACCAAGGGGTATACCTGAAAAGTTTTTACCTGCTAGAAAGAGGAACTTTACCGGAGTGTAGAAATGAGTGCTCAAGATTTAGCCTTTTACTATTTAGGCTTTGCTATGATCCTTTCAGCTTTGTTTACAGTGCTTAGTAGAAATCCTGTTCATGCAGTTCTTTCTTTGCTTGTGCTTGTTGTTCATCAGGCTTTTATGCTCTATTTGCTTGGTTCGGAATTTTTAAGCGCAATTCAGATTATCGTCTATGCAGGAGCAGTAGTAGTACTGTTTCTTTTTGTTGTTTATCTTATAAACTTACAGAAAGAAACACGTTTTAGAGTTTTTGTAAGACTCTTTTCCTTAGGTCTGATATTTTTTATCCTTTTTGCCTTCCTTTTTGTAAAGTATTTTGTTTTAATTTTTAGTATGAATATAGGTTTGAGCCCCCTTTTACCTATAGACCCAACCTCATCTCAGGCGTTAAAGATGATGGCTCGTTATCTTTATACTGAGTATCTTTTTCAGTTTGAGTTGATAGGAGTTATTTTGCTTGTTGTTGTGTTTGGCACTGTATTTTTATTAAGAAAAGTTAAGGAGGAAAGAGTTGGTTGATTTGAACTCTTATATTTATTTATCTTTAATTCTTTTCTTTATCGGGCTTTTTGGCTTTGTTTTTAGAAGAAACATTATTATTTTGCTTGCTTGCGTTGAGATCATGTTAAACGCTTTGATCATCCTTTTTGCCAGTATAAGCTATTTTAGGCAGGATGCAACAGGCTACATATTAGTATTCTTTATAATAGCCATAGCAGCTGCAGAAGCTGCTGTTGGGTTAACCTTAGCGGTAGCTCTTTATAGGAAACTTAAGAAAGTTTACACAGAAGAGATCAATCTTTTTAGGGGTTAATGATGAATGTAACCGTAGTTTTAATTCCAGCTCTTCCTCTGATTGCAAGCTTGGTCACCTTGATTTTCGGTAAAAGATATTTTAAGGATAAAGCTCATGTTTTGCCAGTTATTTCGTTGTTCGGAAGCTTTATTTTATCGCTGTTTGTTTTGTATGATGTAATACAAGGTAAGACCTATAATTTTGATTTATACAGCTGGATTGTTGCCGGCTCCTTAAGAGTCGGTATTGGCTTTCAAGTTGATCCGCTCTCTGCCACGATGTGTGCAATGGTGACTTCTTTATCTTTCCTTATTCATGTTTACTCAATTGGCTACATGCATGGTGACCCAGGATATTACAGGTATTTCTCATACATATCCCTCTTTACCTTCAGCATGTTGATGCTTGTTCTTGGAAACAACTTGGCTCAGCTATTCCTTGGTTGGGAGCTCGTTGGTCTTTGTTCTTATTTGCTAATCGGTTTTTGGTATGAGAAAAAAAGCGCAGCAAACGCAGCAATTAAAGCTTTTGTAGTAAACCGTGTTGGTGATTTTGGCTTTGCCCTTGGCATATTTATGATCTTTTACTACTTAGGGACGCTTTATTACACTGAAATTTTTGAAAGACTTCCAGCTATAGAGAATGCCTATATAGAGATTCTAGGTTACGAGGTGTCTGTGCCTTTCTTGATAGCTTTTCTTCTCTTCTGTGGCGCCATGGGAAAGAGTGCTCAATTTCCGCTCCATGTTTGGTTACCAGATGCGATGGAGGGTCCAACTCCAGTTTCCGCTTTGATCCACGCGGCAACCATGGTAACTGCTGGAGTGTTTATGGTTTCACGGCTAAGCCCTCTCTATGTAATGTCGGATGAGGCTATGGCTATGGTGGCTTTTGTAGGTGCCATCACCTGCTTTATGGCGGCAACGATCGCACCAACCCAATTTGATATCAAACGCGTGATTGCTTATTCCACTTTGTCTCAACTTGGATACATGTTTATGGCCTGCGGAGTTGGTGCTTTCTCAGCTGGGATGTTCCACCTTTTTACTCACGCCTATTTTAAAGCCTTACTATTCCTTGGGGCAGGTTCTGTGATTCACGCTATGCACCACGCACCCGACCCAAACGACATTCGCTACATGGGTGGGTTAAAGAAGTATATGCCGATCACCTATGCTACCTTTTTGATTGCCAGTTTATCCATCTCAGGGATCCCTGGATTTGCAGGATTTTTCAGCAAGGATGAGATACTTGCCATGGCTTACTTTTCACCCTATCCTTGGGGCAAAGCTATCTGGTTAACAGGTTTGGTCGTTGCAGGGCTTACAGCCTTTTATACTTTCAGGATATTTTTCAAAGCCTTTCACGGAGAATTCCGAGGAAGAAGCTATCTTCACGGCAAAGACCCGCATGAATCCCCAAAAGTTATGACTATTCCTCTTATTTTGATATCCATCGGGGCAATATTCTCAGGTTGGCTTGGTATCCCTGAGTCTCTTGGTGGCGGAGCTCATTTCCAGAAGTTTTTAGAACAGGTGGTTTATCATCATGAGGTTGAGATTACTGACCATACTTTAGAGTATGGTTTGATGGTCTTGTCTGTTGTTGCTGGTTTGATAGGAATTTTGTTGTCTTACCTAATTTATGTGAAGAACCCAAGGCTTGAAACCCTTCTCTCCTCCAATTTTAATAGACTATACAAATTTTTGTATAATAAATGGTACTTTGATGAACTATACCATTACGTATTCGTTGTGCCAACCTTCTTTCTTGCGAGGACCTTCGTCAACCTTATCGTTGATACCTTTGTTATTGACCAGACAGTAGATGGTTCTGCCAAGGCTACAACCTCCTTTGGTAGTTTACTGCAAAGGATTCACAAAGGCATTATAAATTATTATTTATGGGGTATAATATTAGGACTAATTATTTACTTTGTAGTTTATTATTATCTTAGTTAAGCGGAGATAAGGGATGGATACGCAGTTTCCGATTCTTTCGCTCATCCTATGGTTACCGCTCATAGGTATTATTTTGATCTTTTTTATAAGTAGGAAGAATGAACAGGCGATAAAGATTGTATCTTTGCTAACCATGTTGATAGATTTTGCTTTGTCTGTTTATCTCCTCTTCAATTTTGATTATTCTGCTTCAGGATTTCAGTTTGTTGAGAAAAGAACTTGGCTTCCTTTTATAAATTCCACCTACTTTTTAGGCGTTGATGGAATTAGCATCCTATTTATTCCTCTTGCTACCTTAACAACTCTTCTTTGTATATTAATTTCCTGGCATTCCATTAAAGACAAGGTAAAAGAGTTTTACTTAGCTTTGCTCTTTACAAACATAGCCATGGTTGGTGTCTTTCTTGCTTTAGATTTGTTGCTCTTTTATGTTTTTTGGGAGGCAATTCTTATTCCAATGTATTTGATAATCGGGATCTGGGGTGGACCACGGAGAATTTATTCAACCATAAAGTTTTTCTTGTATACTTTCTTTGGGTCTGTTTTTCTTTTAATTGCTATACTATATATCTACAATTTATACGGGACCTTTGATTATCAATATCTCCTTGGTAGGTCCTTTAGTTATGAAGTAGAAAAGCTACTTTTCCTTGGCTTTCTAATAGCCTTTGCTATCAAAGTCCCTATGTGGCCTGTCCATACTTGGCTTCCAGATGCTCACACTGAGGCGCCAACCGCAGGTTCAGTTATTTTGGCTGGCATCTTAATCAAGATGGGTGGTTATGGAATGGTCCGTTTCCTTTTACCTCTCTTTCCTAATGCTTCAGAATACTTTGCAAAAATGATCTTAGTCTTGTCGGTGATTGCTATAATTTATGCTGGATTAGCCTGTCTATGGCAAACTGACCTTAAAAGGCTTATTGCCTATAGTTCGGTAAGCCACATGGGATTTGTTACATTAGGAATTTTTTCCTTTAATCCCATTAGTATTAAAGGTGCCATCTTGCAGATGGTAAACCACGGTATTGTAACAGGAGCTTTGTTTATGTGCGTCGGAGTTATATACGATAGGACACATAGTCGAGATATAAGCTATTATGGTGGTTTAGCAACAGCCTTTCCTTTATACTCTGCCTTATTCATGATCTTTACTTTAGCAAGCATCGCTTTGCCTGGGACGAATGTGTTTGTTGGAGAATTTCTAATACTTCTTGGCACCTTTTTATCAAACAAAGTAGTAGCGGTTTTTGCAGCAACGGGGATGATAATTGGTGCGGCTTACATGCTCTATCTGTATAAAAGGGTCTTTTTTGAGAAGCCAAAAGAACATTTGTTTGGCTTAGAGCCTATGAAAGTTACTGAACTTTTAGCCATTGTCCCAATGGTTTTCTTAGTTTTCCTAATCGGTTTATATCCTAAGCCATTCTTAGATTTAATGACAACATCTGTCGCCCAAATTTTAACATACCTACGCTAAGGAGGAAAATATTTTATGCAGTTTCAACTCAACCTAAGTTTAATTGCAATCGAGATAATTCTCATTTTAATAAGTTCTTTAATCTTTTTAGTAGATCGTTTTATTAAGAACAAGGTTTATGCTTTTGTTATATCTCTTCTTACTTTGGTTTTTTTGAATTTTCTAATTTTTTTTATACCCTTTGGGAAATTTACTCATGCTTATAGCGTAGATTTTTACTCAAGCACAGTAAAGTTGTTTCTTATATTTGGGTCTATTTTGTTAGTTTTTGTTTATTATAATTTTTTGCAAGATTTTCAAAAACTAAACTACGGTGAGATCTATGCTCTAACTCTTTTTTCTCTTTTAGGAGCATGCATAGCTGTTTCTGCCATGGATTTTGTTACCCTTTATTTAGGGATAGAATTGCTTAGTATTCCCGTTTACTTTTTAATTGCAGCCAATGCGGTATATGATAAAAGGAACATAGAAGGAGCGTTGAAGTATTTTATTGTGGGATGTTTGTCTTCCGTTCTTCTTTGGTTAGCTATCGGAATTATATATTATCAGTGCGGAACTTTAGAATTTAAAGAAGTTCTTTTTAATTCAACCCAACTACCAAACAAAAATTATTTAGTTTTAGCTGCATTAATTCTCATTGCCGGGTTTTCTATTAAAATGGCTCTTGTGCCTTTCCATATGTGGGCTCCAGATGCCTATCAGGCAAGCCCTATACCTATAACAGCTTTTATCGCCGGTATAATGAAGCTTGCCGTCCTTTCAGCCTTAGTTAAAGTTCTTATGATATCTTTTACTCCTGTTAAAGTAGAGGTTCGGGAGTTGCTTATCCCTATTGTTCTACTTACCATTTTAGTAGGAAATGTTATGGCAATTAAGCAAGATCATATAGTTCGGATGCTTGCCTACTCTTCAATTGCCCACTCAGGATACGCCTTTCTTGGATTGATCTCCGCTGAATTCTATGGGTATGCCTTTGCCATCTTTTACATGGTAATTTATCTTTTTACAACCATAGGTATTTTTGCTGTTCTAACCTATCTTGCTCGATTAAATCAAGACTATATGATGATACCAAATCTTTCAGGATTAAGTAAAGCTTTACCTATGGTTAGCTTTTTGATGTTAGTATTCTTATTTTCTTTAGCTGGAATCCCACCGACTGCTGGTTTTATGGCCAAGTTTTATATATTCCTTTCTTTAATAAAGGGTGGTCAGATTATAGTTGCGCTATTGGCCATTGTTTTTTCTGTTATCGGAGCTTATCCCTATTTAAGGGTTTTGAAAGTTATCTACATGGACCCTTTACCTGCAGAGCCTTCTAAGGTAAGCTATGGCCTTACCTTTTTTATTCCTTCTTTTGTCACTTTATTTTTGATTATAATTCTTGGGATCTTTCCTGATTATCTATCAAATTTTATTCAAAGGACCTTTTATCTATACATAAGCTTGCTTTACTTTCATTTTTAAATTAAATCTATACGAAAAGAGAAATATACAGGCAGATGGCTTTCCTGTTATCTCACTGGAATAAAACTTATTAGTTTTTTAGTTTTTTGAAGTATTCAACAAGGAACATTACATGTTCCCATAGTCCGCCTTCTTCTAACATCTTCTTTGCAAGCTTAATTCCTCCCTTAACATCGATCGATTTTTCGCAAAGGTAGAGGGCGCATCCTAAGTTTAGGATGAACATGTCTCTGATCGGACCTTCTAAGCGGTTTTCAAAGAGGGCTTTGAGCTTTTCTATGGCATCATCCGGTCCAGAAACTTTGAGTTTATCTTCCTCTTCGCAGCGTTCAAAGCCAAAGTCTTCTGGGTCAAGGTAGTAGGTAGTGACCATGCCATCCCTGAGCTCCGAGACCTTGGTTGAGCCAGTGATGGTCACTTCATCGTATCCTCCTTCTCCCCAGACAACGAGCGCTCGTTTAGTTCCAAGAGATTCTAAGGCTAAAGCAATTTTCTCGGGTAATAGGAACTCGTAAACCCCAAGGAGCTGGTAGTTTGCCCCTGCAGGATTAAGAAGCGGTCCAAGAATGTTGAATATGCTCCTTCCAACCCGTCTTCTGATTTCTGCAACCTTGGCAAAGGCAGGATGAAAGTTTGGAGCAAAAAGGAAGACAAAACGGACCTCTTCAAGGGCTCTTGCTAAAACCTCTGGTGGGAGATTTAAAGGTATGCCAAGGGCTGAGATAAGATCTGCGCTTCCGCACCTGCTTGTGATGGAGCGGTTACCATGCTTGGCAACATAGATGCCATCAACTTTAGATAGAGCAAGAGCTACGGCGGTTGAAAAGTTAAAGGTTCCTTTGGCGTCTCCACCCGTTCCGCATGTATCAACGATAATGGCATCCCTTGGAAGGTTATGAGGGACCTTGTTCATCACCTCACGATAGGCTTTTACTGCGCCTGAAATCTCCTCCCAGCTTTCCCCTTTTTCTTTTAATGCTTTAAGAAAGGCTTCAACCTCTGCCTCATCAAAAGGCTCTGTGGCAATTTTCTTAAAAAGTTCATAGGCTTGAGAAGAAGTAAGGCTCTTTTTAGCTGAGAGGATTTCTATGGCTTCTTGAAAGGTCATGCTGAACCTCCGTTGTTATTAATCCTTTATAATTTAATAACATCATTTCTACTCCCTGTATCAGTAGTGCTTATAGGAATACCACTTTCTACAGCATACCCTTTTAACGCGAGCCACTCAGCAATTAATTCTTCGCTCCAAGTTCTTGGAAATGGCATAGTTTACCCTAATACCATCCCTGGTATCAAAATAGAAGGTGAGCCAAGGCTTTCATAAAAAGTAAGGTCCTTTCCAAGTAGGACATCACGGGATAGAATTTCAAAGACATTCCCTGTCAAAGCCATCTCAGATAAAAATTCTGCTTTTTCTCCTTTATGATAAAGCACACCGCTAACCCCAAAGGAGAACTCACCTGAAACTGGGTCTGCAGTATGGGAGCCGAGGACCTCATACACTTCAAAGACATAATCCTCTGCCTGAAGGAGCTCCTCCCTGTTCAGACTTCCCTTTTCTAAGTAAAGGTTCGTAGGTGAAGGTTTTGGGCTTTGTCCCATAGAAGGTCTTCTTGCTTTACCGTTTGAAGAAAGGCCAAGCTCTTTTGCGCTTTTGATGTCAAGAAGATAGTTTTTTACCTCGCCCCTCTCAACAAGGATTGTTCGCTCTTGTGGAACTCCTTCATCGTCAAAAGGGCGCCCCTCGGGCAAGGCTCCCGCTAAGCCGTCATCAACGATGGTAATAGCTTGATGAAAAACTTTATCTCCAAGCTTATCCTTAAGCCTTGACCTACCTTTTACCACCTCGTCTCCAAGGAAGGAAAAAGAGAGAAGTTCAAGGAGGATGATGGCATTTTCTGGCGGGAATAAAACTGCACACTTGATCGATTTTCCTTTTTTTGCTTGGGCTAAAGCTGAAGCCATCTCACAGGCTTTGCGAAATAGCCCTTTTCCGTCTAAGCTTTCAAGCTCTCTTGTTGAGTTATAGGCATACCCTTGAGCAGAGCGCCCATTCTCAGATACAACAGAAACAAAATAGCTGTAGCTTGGAGCTTTGAACCTAAGAACTCTTCCATTCCTTACTAAAAGGACCTCTTCCTCTTCATAGCTAAAGCTTTCTCTCTCAATGCGAGTGATCTTAGGGAAATCCTTTAAAGCCACCCTAGCTTTCTCAAGTAAATCAAGCATTTCTTCCTGAGAGAGAGGTTTTAAAGAAGGGATGTTTACTTCAGGGTAGCTTAAAGAGAGCTCTGGGAAAACAACTTCCTTCCCGTACTTGGCTAAGGCTTTGGCGCGTGATATGGCTTGTTCTAAAGCCTCTTTATCGAGCGAAAGAGTTAGACTGAGCCCTGCTTTTCCAGAAA
>Ga0081519_100007_pt1 | contig 23405 bp, 23 predicted proteins | sample ConSprmetagenome_FD_70987 | JGI IMG/M metagenome (GOLD analysis project Ga0081519, IMG submission 70987) | Hot spring microbial streamer communities from Conch Spring, Yellowstone National Park, USA - C T=80-84 v2 (version 2) | ecosystem: Environmental > Aquatic > Thermal springs > Hot (42-90C) ...
GTGTTTGATATAACCATAGAGTAACAATAAGCGCGTCCTCAAAAATTTTAGGCCTCCCACGCCTCTTAACAGGTTCTATGTTTTCAATCCTCTGAAAATAGGACTTTACAAAACTATATAAAAGCTTCAAAGTTAAAACACTTCTCCTCATAGTTTAATAATTTAATCCTTAATTAAAATTTTTGAACAGCCCCAGGTATATCTTGACGGATAAAAAAGTTGGATTAAAATTAATCAAAACAGTGGGCCGTTAGCTCAAGTGGTAGAGCAACGGACTCTTAATCCGTAGGTTGGAGGTTCGAGTCCTCCACGGCCCACTTTCTTTTTTAAACAAAGTCTAATCCTTAAATTCTTTTCAAAATTTATTAGAAAAGTCTACCATATCCTTCTAAACTATCTTTTATTTAAAAGAAAGTCTTGATCAAAGCACTATGAAGAGTAAAACTAAGACCTCTCAGGAGAAGGCTTGGCTGTAAGAGATTATGCGCCCCTGGAGGGACTCGAACCCCCAACCTGCGGATTAGAAGTCCGCTGCTCTATCCAGTTGAGCTACAGGGGCTTTTTAAAAAATTATAACCAAACTCCTATTTTTGACAAGACCTAACATTGGTTTATAATCATCCTCATGGACGAGATAGTTTTAGAGGAATTTTTCTCTAGTCTTCCTGAGGGTAGGATATCTGAGCTTTTTAAAGAAGGCTATCCTTGGGAACCACTAAAGGTTTTGAAAGATTTTCTTTTTGATACCCTGCCAGAGCTTCCCAAAGATTTCCCAGTGGAAACTCCACTTCGAGAAGACCTACTCCTTACCCTTGAAGGCGAGGTCATACCAGTAAGAGAGCTTGAGGTTATTGATGGGGAATATTTCTTTAAAGGTGAAAAGGTATTAGGAGCATTGATAAAAGCTCCCTCCTATTTTTCAGGAAGGAAATTTTACCTTGGGGCTTCAGCCATAGTTGAGCCTTTTGCTTACCTTAAAGAACCGGTCTACATTGGAGATTATGCTGAAGTCAGACATGCTGCCTACTTGAGGGGAAGCGTTTATGTATCCTCAAGGGCAGTCATCGGACATACCACGGAGGTTAAGAATAGCATCTTTTTTCCAGAAGCCAAAGCTGCCCATTTTGCGTACGTAGGCGATTCTATCCTCGGTAGGAATGTCAACCTCGGAGCTGGCACAAAGCTTGCAAATCTCAAATTTCATAAGAGGGAAATAACCGTTGAAATTAAAGGGAAGGTATACAAAACTGGTTTAAGGAAGTTTGGAGCTATCCTCGGGGACAACGTGCAAACGGGATGTAATGCTGTATTACAGCCCGGAACCCTTGTTGGGCAGAATTCTTTTATATTTCCGGGAGTTGTGGCTGGACCTGGTTTTATTCCGAAGGGAAGCAAAATAAAAAAATAATAGGGAGGCTCGAATGTTTAACTTCAAAAAGATGCTTGCGCTTGGTTTTACTTCGTTGTCTTTGGTAGTGGTAGGCGGTTTGAAAAATGGTTGCCTTGCTACGGATGAGGGGATACTGGCTAAGGTTGGCAACTATACTCTTTCGGCAAGTGATGTTCGTGCAGTAATGGAGACAGACCCTCAGATAAAAGAGCTGATAAAACAAAAACCAGAGCTTGAAGGGCAGATAGAGAAGCTTATCGTTGAGAGATGGTTAAACATAACGCTTCTCTATCTTTACGCTAAGGAGAAGGAGCTTGACAAAGATCCGCTAATTCGGAAGAAGCTTTCTGAGATGGAAAAGTATCTCCTTGTTGAGGAAGTGTTGCAAAAAGAACTTTCAAGCATCAAGGCAACCGAAGAGGAGCTTAAGAAATTCTATGAAAAAAACAAGGAGCTTTACACCGAACCTGAGGGCTTAAAGCTTAAACATATACTTATTTATATGCCGGAAACGGCAGATAAAAAAGCGAGGAAGAAGGCTTTAGCCAAGGCAAGGAAAATTCACGAGGAATTAAGGAAGGGGGCAAAGTTTGAGGAGCTTGCGAAGAAGTATTCAGACGATGCCGTCTCAAGGGAAAAGGGCGGAGATATAGGGGTTCTACGCAAAGGGATGACTGTTCCTGAGTTTGAGAAAAAGGTCTTTTCTTTAAAAGAGGGGAGTATTAGCGAACCTATCGGGTCTCCTTACGGCTATCACATCGTCAAAGTAGAAAAAAGGATTCCACCAAAGGTAAAATCCTTTGAAGAGGTGAAAGACCAGGTTCAAAATGATTATATTAAGGAAAAAGAGAAGGAGATAATAAGCAAGCTTATCGAGGAGTTGAGGAATAAATACAAACCTCAGGTTTTTCTTGAGGGAGGCAGGGGTGCAGAATCTAAGTAAGGAGAAGCTTTGCTACTACTATTTTTCCTACCCTGATAAGGTTTTATTTCTTGATATAGAAACAGAAGGGCTTTCCAAGGAGAGAAACGACATCACGGTAATAGGGATCTATTATCAGGGAGCTTATCGTCCTTTTATCAAAGGTTTAAACTTACATCGTGCTTTTGAGTTTCTTTCTGGGATTCCTATTTGGGTCACCTTTAACGGAGAAAACTTTGACATACCCTTTATCAAGGCTAAGTTCCCAGAGTTATCAACGCCCCATGTCCATATAGACCTTTTCCAGTTAACTAGAGCTATCGGCTTAAAGGGTGGGCTTAAAAGGATTGAGAAGGCTTTAGGGATAACTCGCAAGACTGAGGGGATGAACGGCTACGATGCTGTGAAACTTTGGCGCAGATGGGAGGACTTGGGAGACAGATCAGCCCTTAGGACCCTTATCCTTTACAATCGAGAGGATGTTGTAAACTTAAAGAGGATCATGGAGCATGTAGGTAGGTTGATACTGAAGGAGGCTAAATATAGGCTTTTTATCGAGGATGAAGTAAGAGGGCATGGAGGGGATGTAAGATGAGGGGGGGATTGTATCGGTATAAGCTTGCCTTTCTAATCCTTTTAGTGTTTGCCCTTGGGCTTTTTGCTCGGGAGGTATGGGAAAGGCTTCACCCTTTAAGCCCTCCTAATCTTATCGCTGAGGATGGTAAGCGGGCAAGCAGCGAAGCCCTACAGTTGGCTCAAAAGATATCCCAAGCTTTCTCCGAGATTGCAGAAAGGTCCTCTCCAGCGGTTGTATATATCGAGACGGAAAGGGTGGTATCTGGAGGGCAAGTTCCTTTTGATTTCTTTGGGGATGAGTTTTTTAGGCGTTTCTTTTCCCCGCCGAGGTACCGTGAAAGGGGTGCAGGGTCCGGTTTTATCATCTCCAAGGAAGGCTACATCGTTACCAACAATCATGTGATTGAAGGAGCTCAGAAAATAACCGTAAAGCTTGCCGATGGTAGGACCTTTAAGGCTGAGGTGGTAGGGAGAGACCCTTATTCAGATATCGCTCTTCTCAAGATACCTGGTGGGAACCTTCCAGTCCTCCCTTTAGGCGATTCTAACCTTTTGCGGGTTGGTGAATGGGTGATCGCCATCGGCAATCCCTTTGGGCTAACGCACACGGTAACTGTAGGTGTAGTTAGCGCCAAGGGCAGGTCAGGTATTGGGATTACGGATGTAGAAGATTTTATCCAGACGGATGCCGCCATAAACCCCGGGAACTCAGGTGGTCCCCTCTTGAACCTTAGGGGAGAGGTCGTCGGGGTGAATTCGGCTATTTTCACCCGTTCCGGCGGTTATATGGGAATTGGCTTTGCTATTCCTATAAACTTGGTAAAGGATGTGGTGGAACAGCTAAAGACCAAGGGGAAGGTAGAAAGAGGTTGGCTGGGTGTAGTGATCCAAGACTTGACTCCAGAGCTTGCAAAAGAACTGGGGGTTAAAGCCACAGAGGGAGTGCTCATCACCGAAGTGGTTGAAGATTCCCCAGCGAAGAAGGCAGGTCTTAGAGAGAACGATGTTATCCTTTCCTTCAACGGAAGGCCTGTTAAGAAAGCCTCAGAGCTTAGAAGCTTAGTGCTTCAGACTAAACCCGGGACGACGGTTGAGCTTGAAATCTTGAGAGGTTCTGAGAGGAAGCTAGTTAAGGTTCAGATTGAGGCGCCTAAAAAGGGTATGCTTATAAGCAGGGCTGAAATTCAGGAGCTTCAAGCCTTTTTAGAGGAGCTTGGGCTAAACGTTACCAACTTAAGCCCAGACCTAAGGAGAAGGTTTGGGGTTCCGGAGAACGTAAAGGGGGTGCTAATAATTGAGGTTTATCCTGGAACCCCAGCTGATTTCGCACGTTTAAGCCCCGGAATGGTCATCGATGAGGTAAACAAGATAAGGGTAAACAATCTGGTTGAATTTTATGAGGCTCTAAAACCATCTTTAGAGAAGAGAAGGGTCCTTTTGGGAATAAGGACGCCCCGGGGGAGGTTTTACACAACCCTTTCTCTTGAGTAAGGCATGATGCTAAGACTGGTAAGTTTAGCTTTATTTTTTTGGTTAATTTTTTGGGCTAAAATTTCTAAGGCTGAGGTGGTAAACAAGATTGTTGCCGTGGTTGGGAGCGAGTTTTTAACCCTGTATGAGCTAGAAAAACTTGCACAACCTCTTTATCAGCAATTCCTAAACCAAAACTTACCTTTAGAAGAAAAGGAAAGGCTTAAAGCTCAGATAAGAAAAGAGGTCCTTGAGAGATGGATTGAGGATACACTTATTGGACTTGAGGCTAAGAAGTATAAAATTACTGTTTCGGATGAGGAATTTAATCGTTTTTACCAGGCAGAAGTTAAGCGGTTAGGGGGAGAAGAAAGGCTTAAAGAGGAGCTTGCTAAAGAGGGTAAAACCCTAGAAGATTACAAGAAGAACCTTAGAGAACAACTTATCAAGATTAAGTTTCTGCAGATCATGGTTGGCTCAAGGATTGCTATTCCTGAAGAGGAGTTAAAGAAGCTTTATCAGGAAAAGATTAAAAACTTTGACCCATCTCCTAAGTATGAACTTGAAGTTTTAATCGTTAGGGATGAAGGATTGCTTTCCGAGGTTGAAAGCTTGTTAAAGAGGGGTGAGAGACTGGGGGAAATTGCCTCCCGCTATCCAGCGAAGATTATTTATGTTAAGGACACCTTTAAAGAAGAAGAGTTAGACAGGGAGCTTTTATTTCTTTTAAAAGATATGAAGCCAGGAAGCCACACGCCTCCTCTTAAGAGGGGGAATGTTTACCATGTCATTAAGCTTTTGAAAAAGCTTGCTGGTGAGCCACCTAAGTTTGAAGAGATGCGAGATAGTCTTTATGAGGAGCTTTTCAATCAAAGGGCTAAGGAATATCTTGAACGCTGGATAAAGGAATTAAAGGAGACAAGGTTTGTGAAAATTTATCTTTAAGTGTTTAAGTTGCTACTTTGAAGCTTAAAAGCTATCCTGCTATAGTCCTTTCCGTTGAGCCTGTCTCTGAAATAGACTTAAAGGTTGAGTTTTTGACACCTGTTGGGAGGGTCATAGCGGTAGCTAAAGGCGGAAGAAAGAGCAAAAGGCGTTTTTTAAACCTTTTCTCTGAGGTAAACATCTTAAAGATTAACTTAAGAAAGAGTTCAAGGACCATATTTCCTATCATTGATTCTGCAGACCTCATTTATCAGGTAAAAAGTCCTTGGTTTGAGCGGCAAAAGTTTGAATTCTTTAGTTGTTTAGCTGAGCTTTTGAGTTATCTTGGGAAGGGACTGCTTGAAGAAGGTATCTTTAGCTTTTGGGTCTCCTTCATAAAGATAGCTGACGCGAATCCTATTTCCGAAAAACTACTCTTTCTTCTTGAAGTAAAAATACTTAAGCATCTTGGCTATGCTCCTATGGTTGATGAATGCGTAAAATGTGGAAATAGACCTAAGAGAATTTTTTATTTTTCTGTAGAGAAAGGGGGTATTCTCTGTCTTAACTGTCGAGACGACCAAACACTTCCTCTTTCTTCTGCTGAGGTTGAATGTCTAAAAAATTATCTTCTTTTAAAGGACCCAAGGGAAGTATTTGAAATTTCATCGCCTTCTTCTAAGTTGTTAAGACTTGTTCGGCAATTTTTGATTTACTATTTAGGGTTAGATTACAAAGCACCTTGTCAAGGTTTATAAGAAAACTATAATAAAAGTAGCATGCTAAGCTATCTTTATCAGCGGTTTACCCCATATGAATGGCTTCTTACGAACCGCAAAGGAGGCTATGCCCTTGGGACGGCTTTTCTGGCTAATGTTAGAAAATATCATGGCTTGCTTATCGCGGGTGATGGCAAGGGCAAAAGATACCATCTTTTGGCTTGCCTTGAAGAGGTTGCTACCTTTCCTTCGGGCTTAACCTATCAGCTTGACACAAACTTCTATAGGGATGTAGTCTATCCTCAGGGCTATCAGTACATTAAAGAATACTTTTATCTTCCCTATCCAGTTTTCTATTTTTACTGCCCAAAGACAGAGAATGGGGTTTTTCTTAAGAAAAGCCTTCGTTTTCACGAAGAAAAAAACATTCTTCTTCTAACTTATGAAAACATAAGCTCTTATCCTTATAAGCTTCTTCTCAGACCAAGGCTCACCTTTAGGGACCATCATCATTTAAACTTTGCTAACCTTTGGGATTGGTTTGAGGAGGAAATCTCTTCTAACTTTGCCTTCATCGCTAAAGACAACCTTGCCCTGTTCTGCTACTCAAACAAAGATGGTTTTACCAAGGACCCTATCTTTTACTATGGCGTTTACTACCCCCTTGAAGAAATGCGAGGCTATCCTGCTTTTGAGGACCATTTTTCACCTTTTAAGATTGAGGTTGAGCTAAATCCTGGAGAGAAATTGAACCTCCTCTTTTCTGATGAACCCCTAAGGGACCTACAAGGAACCTTAGAGGAGATTATTACTCGGTATGAAGGAAGTCCTAAAATAGGTCTTACAAAGCCCTACTTTGAAGATAAGGATATAGTTTCTCTTCTTGATCATATGGTTAAGGCTTTTCTTCTTAAGGATAATGTTTGCGCTGGCTATCCTTGGTTTTATGCTTGGGGTAGGGATACCTTCATCGGACTTCCAGCCCTGTTTTATGATGCTAACGCTCTCGAAACATGCTATGAAATATTTGAAACCTATGGAAAATACATGCAAGGGGGCTTGATCCCCAATCTGATTGGAGATTTAGCTCCCGTCAATTACAATTCTGTGGATGCAAGCCTTTGGTTTGGGATAAGGATATTTGAGTACCTTGATAGGTTCGGCGAAAGTCTTACCCAAGAGAAACGAACAAAGCTGCTTTCTTTAGCTGAAGAGGTAATCAGAGGTTATGTTCGGGGTGTTGACCTTCCCTTTTTCGTTGACCCGGAAAGTGGGCTTATATGCCTTCCTGAGAGCTCTGGGAAGGCCTTTACTTGGATGGATGTCATGCTTGATGGTAGACCCATAACTCCTAGGTATGAAAACCCGATAGAGATTGAGTTCCTTTGGTATAATCTTCTAATGCTTGCCAAAGATAGATTATCGCAGAAGAAAGTAGAAGAGCTTGGAATACCCGGTTTAGTTGAAAAGATTCCACAAAGTTTAAGAAGATACTACAATGGTGAGCTATTTGCGGATACGCTTTACAAGGGAGAGCCTGTGTATGAGGTTCGACCAAACTTTGTTATCGCTTTAAGCCTTCCCTATGGGCCCTTTGGAAGGGATGAGCTTTTGAAAGCCGTTGAAATTGTCCGAAGAGAGCTTCTTACTCCTTATGGGTTAAGGTCTTTATCCCCGAGGCATCCTCACTTTAAGAGGAAATACTTTGGTTCGCAGTATCAAAGAGACCTTGCTTATCACAATGGAACGGTCTGGGTTTGGCTTATCTATCCTTATGCCCTTATTCTGAAAAAGGTCTTGCCAAGAGAAGAATACCTTGCCGAGATGAAAAAGCTCATCTCTCCTTTCATACAACTTTTGAAGACAGGAAAACTTGCGAGCATACCTGAGCTTTACGATGGAGACCAGCCTTATTATCCTAAAGGGGCACCAGCCCAGTTCTGGTCAATCGCAGCGGTGTATCTTTTAGCGAGAGAAGTTTTTTATTAAAGGGGGCTTATGCGAGTTTTGATGCTCACATGGGAGTATCCGCCCTTTATAGTAGGCGGGCTTGGAATGGCTTGCTATGGACTGTTTAAGGGGCTCTCTAGCCTCGGGGTAACTGTAGATTTCATCCTTCCTGTTAAGGAGGATGTATACTTTGAAATTAAAAGTCCAGATGAGGCAGACCATCCACGGGTGAAAAGCGAAAACGGCAAAGAAGCTAAAGACAACAAAAAGCCTCTTGAATTTTTTGAGGTTATCTATGAAATTCCTGAAGAGGGAGCTTACGCAAGCCTCAAAGATTTTATCGTTGAGGTTAGCAAGAGCTTAGGTGTTCCCTTAAGGGAGCCTAAGCTTCAAGTCCCTGATGAGGTTATTAGCCGCTTAAAATACCTTCTTCTTCAAAGAAACCACATGATCTCTAAGGTTTCTCTCTACACGGAGAAAGTTTTAAGAATAGCGGAAAGATTAGGCTTTGACCTTGTTCATGCTCATGATTGGCTTACCTATCCTGCTGGGCTTATGCTGAAAAAGTATTTCAACAAGCCTCTTGTTAGCCATATCCATGCCACAGAGTTTGATAGAGCCCTTGGTTTTGGACATCCTATCATTCATGAAATAGAGTACTTAGGCTTAAACTATGCTGATAGGGTGATCGCTGTTTCGCGTTATACGGCAAACATCATCAAAGAACATTACTTTGTGCCCGAGGAGAAGGTTCGAGTCGTTTACAATGCCTATTATGCGGAAACTCAGTCTCCGCAAAAGATAAAAAAATTCAAAGAACCGGTTGTGCTTTTTCTTGGAAGGCTTACCCCTCAGAAGGGACCTACAATCTTTTTAGAGCTTGCTAAAAAGGTTCTTGAGCGAACAAAGAAGGTTAGGTTTTTGGTTGCTGGGGCAGGGGAGATGGAAAGGGAGCTTATGCTCTGGGCAAGCTCGTTCGGATATGGAGCTCACATTATGTTTACCGGCTTTCTAAAAAGGGCAGAGGTAGAAAAGGCACTAAGCCTTGCAGACATTGTTATTATGCCCTCACCTTCCGAACCCTTTGGTATAGTTGCCCTTGAAGCCATGCATTTTGGCTGTGCCTTGATCCTCTCTAAACAATCTGGAGCTTCAGAGATAGTTAAGAGCGCTTATGTGGTTGATTACTGGGATGTTGATAAAATGGTTGATATCGTCCTTGAACTTATCAACAACCCTGAGCTTTTAAAGGCAAAGCAAGATGAAGCAAGAAGGGAGGTCCAAACATTTAGGTGGGAAGATAGGGCAAGAGAGGTTTTAGAGGTTTATCGGGAACTCCTTTCATGAAAGTCTATATCATCTTTTATTTTCAAGTTCATCAACCTTTTCGGATTGCACCTTACAGTTTCTTTGATATCGGAACAGGAAAAAACTACTTTGACGAAGACCTAAACAGGGCAGTTTTTAACAAAGTGTCTGACCGATGCTACATACCAGCCAACAATCTTTTTAAAGAACTAATCTTAGAGAGCGAAGGACGGTTCAAGATTTCTTTTAGTTTGACTGGGACCTTTATTGAGCAGGCAAAGCTTTATAGACCGGATGTTTACCAAAGCTTTGTTGACCTTTGGCAGACGGGTGGGGTTGAGCTGCTTTCCGAGACGTATTATCATTCTTTGGCAAGCATCTTTGACCTTGAGGAGTTTGTGGAACAGGTTGATGAGCACATGAAATTAATGAAGCGTGAGTTTGGACATGAGCCAACAGTTTTTCGCAACACCGAGCTTATATATTTTGATAAGCTAAGCGATGTTCTAATCAATTTCCCAAGTCTTCAGACCATTCTTATTGAGGGGGCTGACAGGATCTTGATGGGGGAATCCCCTCTTTATCCTCGTTGGTCAGCAAACCATGCCCATCTTCTTCTTTTGAAACACTACAGGCTTTCAGATGATATTGCTTTTAGGTTTTCAGACCGGTCCTGGCCAGAGTGGCCTCTAACAGTTCCAAAATATGTCCGATGGATAAAGGACCTGACTCTTGCTGAGGATCAAGGAAGGAACCTTTATCTTGGTCTCTTTATGGATTATGAGACCTTTGGGGAGCATCAATGGGCAGAAAGCGGTATATTTGAATTTATGCGACATTTGATAAGGGCACTCCTCAAAGAGCCTATGATAGATTTTCTCTTTCCCTCAGAAGCCTTAAAGACCTTAAACTTTACTCCTAAGACCCTATCTGTGCCCACCCCAACCTCTTGGGCTGACACGGAGCGAGACCTTTCAGCCTGGCTCTCAAATTCCTTGCAATGGAACGCCATGAAGAGCATTTTTGAACTCCTTCGTTTAGCTAAAGAAAAAGGAAGATGGGACTTAGTTCCAACGATAAGAAAGCTCACCACCTCCGACCATTTTTATTACATGTGCATAAAATACTTTCAAGATGGGGATGTGCACAAGTATTTCTCTCCCTATCCTTCGCCTGAGGTTGCCTACAAGTATTTTTTAAATATAATTGCTGACCTCGAGGAACAGCTTGAAGATTAAACTGGAGGAGTTAGATGGCCTTAAACTTTACTCCTAAGACCCTATCTGTGCCCACTCCAACCTCTTGGGCTGACACGGAGCGAGACCTTTCAGCCTGGCTTTCAAATTCCTTGCAATGGAACGCCATGAAGAGCATTTTTGAACTCCTTCGTTTAGCTAAAGAAAAAGGAAGATGGGACTTGGTTCCAACGATAAGAAAGCTCACCACCTCCGACCATTTTTATTACATGTGCATAAAATACTTTCAGGATGGGGATGTGCACAAGTATTTCTCTCCCTATCCTTCGCCTGAGGTTGCCTACAAGTATTTTTTAAATATAATTGCTGACCTCGAGGAACAGCTTGAAGATTAAACTGGAGGAGTTAGATGGAATTTAAAAAGTTCTTTGTCTTTCCAAAGTTTCCTGAACCCATAGAGAAGCTTGTTGCCATCTCTTACAATCTTTGGTTTACTTGGGATTTTGATGCTTTAAACCTTTTCTATCAGATAGATGCTGACCTATTTAGGAAGGTAAAGCGTAATCCCATAAAGTTCATTCATCATCTACCAAAAGAAAAGATACGAGAGTTAATTGAAGACAAGCGGTTTCTGCTTCAGCTTCAAGACATCTGGGAAAGGTTTGAGGAGTATAAATCTAAAAGGCATCCGTTAATCACTGAACATGGAATATCAAAGGATGATACGATTGCCTATTTCTGTATGGAATTTGCCATTCATGAAGCCTTGCCCATCTATGCCGGAGGGCTTGGGGTGTTGGCAGGTGATATCTTGATGGGGGCATCAGACCTTGACCTACCCATCGTAGGAGTTGGGCTTCTATACAACAAAGGCTATTTTAAGCAAGTTCTTGATGCTTCAGGGATGCAGAATGAAGAGGATGAACGTTTGGATAAATTTTTAAACATTATTCGTGAAGTTCGAACCGAGGAGGGCTTACCCCTTATTATAGATTTGCATCTTAATAATGGCTGGCATTTTAAGGCTAAGGTCTGGAAAGTTGAAATTGGAAAGACTGTGTGCTTACTACTTGATACCGACATCATGGAAAATCCTCCCGAAGTGAGAGGGTTGCTGAATAGACTTTATCCAGCCGAACCAGAAACAAGGCTAAAGCAAGAGCTTCTCTTAGGCATGGGTGGTTATTTAGCCTTGAAGCAGATGGGGTTTAAGCCAAAGATATATCATTTGAACGAGGGGCACTCGGCCTTTGTTATTCTTTCAAGACTTAAGGACCTTTTAACAGAGGGCTTAACGCTTGATGAAGCAAGATTGCTTATTAAGGAGACCACGGTCTTTACCACCCACACTCCGGTCATTGCTGGCAACGAGCATTTCGACGTGGAGTTGGTTAAAAAGTATTTAGAGCCTGAGGTGACATCGCTTGGGCTTAAGGTTGAAGAATTTATAGGGTGTGGATGTATCTTTGGGGATACTAAGTTTTTTTGGCTTCCCGTGTTTGCCATCAAGAATGCCAACTATGTCAACGCAGTCTCAAGGCTTCATCAAAGGACCACGAAGAAGTTGTGGTCCCCTCTTTTTCAAGATTATTTGCTTGACGAAGTCCCCATCGATTATGTGACAAACGGTGTTCATTGGAGATGGCTTAGCGAGCCTATATATGAAGTTTTGAGAGACCATTTGGGAGAAGAGTTCAAATACTTAGGTCCAGACGATAAAGATTGGGAGGAAATCTTTAACATCCCGGATGAAGACCTCTGGGATGCCCATAAGAAGAATAAACAAAAATTAGTGAACCTTCTTAATAAGATCCTTGAAGAGGAAGTAGCTAAAAAGGAGCCACTTCGTGGAGGAGAATATGCCCCGGTTAAACGTTTCCCTATGATCATCGGCTGTGCAAGAAGGGTGACCGGATACAAAAGAAACAATCTTATTCTCTTTGACAAGGAAAGGTTGCTAAACCTTCTTAAAGATCCAGATAGACCTATCATTTTAGTCATGGCTGGGAAAGCCCATCCGAAGGATGTTGAAGGAAAGAAGATGATCCAGGAGATCATTCAATTTAGGGATGCTAACAAGCTTTATGACAGGCTCTTCTTCATCGAGAACTATGATCTTCATATTGCGAGATATTTGGTCTGGGGTTCAGATGTCTGGTTAAACACTCCCTACAGACCAATGGAGGCAAGCGGGACCTCTGGCATGAAAGCCTGTTTAAACGGCGTTTTACATCTTAGCGTGTTAGATGGATGGTGGGTTGAAGGTTATAACGGGAAAAATGGCTGGGCTATTCAGCCCAAGGAAGGGCTTCCTCCTTACAACTACTACGAAGCAAACCAGCTTTATTCTCTGCTCGAGGGAGAAATTAGAGACCTCTTTTACCATAGGGATGAGGAGGGACTTCCTAGGGAATGGATAAAACGCATGAAATATGCTATCTATACAGCCTGCAAGTACTTTAGCATAAATCGTGTCCTTCTTGAGTATCTGGAAAAATTCTATGTTCCTTCTCTAAATAATCTTAAAGTTTTATCTAAAAATGAATTTTTATATCTAAAGGAATTAGCAAAAAAGGCAAGACTTCTTAAAGAAAACTGGGCAAAGGTTAACTTCGTTAGAGTTTACGACAACATCCTAAGCGAGGAATTGTTTGAAGAAACAACCGTAGAGTTTACTGCTGAGGTGGACTTGGCAAATATACCCCCTGAACTTATAACAGTTGAGCTTGTCTGTATAAGAGGCTTGGAAGAAGAAGTGTCTGCTATTTCAGATGAAAATAAAGAACTTGAATTAACCGTTTTCCCCTTTGAATTCCTGGGAATGGAAGGGAGCATAGCTAAATACTTTTTAAAATATTTTGTAATTGGGCATGGATTGCGAAAGATAGCTATTCGCCTTGTTCCAGCAAACGAGCTCATAAGAAGGAGCTATCCCGAACTGATTAAATGGTATAGATAGGTTAGAAAAATAATGGTATAGATAGGTTAGAAAAATTAAGTTTAAGCCTTATAATGTACACAAATGGCTTTTTAATTTAAAATAAGTTGAAGGTGTTTTGAAAGCATGCTTATTTGGTTAAGTTTTAAAGGATGGAGGTGAGACATGGAGTTTGACTCAACCTTGATCATTCCTGTTGTTTCTATTTCTATAGCTATTTCCTTAATTTTTTTAATCACTTTCATATGGTTAGCTATAAATATCATCAAAACCTTAAGAAGGGTAAATCAATACCTTGAGCTTTTACCCGCTGTTCTCATGAACCTCAAAACCACCTCTGAGAGGGCTAACGAAACTTTAGAAACCGCTAATGCTTCCATTAAAAACCTAAACTCTTTAATTGAAGAGTTAAAAATTCTTCCAAAGATTATTGCTGAAGTAGGAGACTCCTTGAAGGAATTTGAGGTTTTTCTTAAGGGGCAGATAGAAGTTTTGAAGGATGATGTGCATTTTACCCTTGAAGATTCTCGAGCAATTCTCTCTGACCTAAAAAAGGTTTCAAGTCAAGTCAGAGTCAACATAGATGAGCTAAACAAGGCTATTCATCCTTTAATCAAAAATGTGAAAGAAACAGCAGAAACTGGGAGCCTGATACTTTCAGACCTTAACAAAAGCATTAAGACGGTGTATGTTGAAGTATCAGCTTTGACGGCTGGCTTAATGGAACTGCTTTCTGGGCTAAAGAAGATTCTTGGTCTTAAGAAAACTTAAAAGGAGGTGGTAAAGATGGCAGGAAACAAGGGGTCTATTTTAGTAGCTTTTTTGGCTGGGTTAATCGTTGGGGGCGTGGTTGCTCTTCTTTTTGCACCGGCAAGCGGTGAAGAGGTAAGAAGAAGGCTTAGAGAGGAGGCAGAGGAAAAGGTTGGCAAGATCAAAGAAGAAGTAGGCGTAATTAAAGAGAAAGTAGAATCTATAAAGGGAACCGCTGAAGCAAAGATTAGTGAAATTAGCTCAAAGGCAAAGGAAATGCTCACCGAAAAGAAAGCTCAACTTTCTGAAACCCTTGAGAAGGCTAAGGAAACCATCAAAGAAAAGAAAGAAGAGCTTGCTGAAAAATTCTTCAAGAAAGAAGAGGAAGAAGCTTAAGTAATAAGCCCTTACCAACCGAACTTTTCCCTGAGGACGAGGAAAAACCCTCTCCTCGGGTCTCTTACAAGTTTTATTCTTTTTTCTCCTTTTTTAAACTCAACTTTTGCCCCGGAGCTTAGAAGGATGTTCGTATGTCCATCTATCAGAAGATGAACTTCATCATCAACTAAAGGAAGCTCAACCCTTACCTTAAAATCCATGGGAATAACTACCGGTTTAATCTGGATTTTAAAGGAACAGATGGGGGTTATCACAAAGACTTGCGATTGGGGATGTATTATCGGTCCTCCTGCGGAGAGGTTGTAGGCTGTTGACCCTGTGGGTGTGGCAACGAGCAACCCGTCCCCAAGGACCTCAAACCACCCTTCTTCTGCGCCGTCCTTTTCTATGCTTACGACTAACTTTATGGTCCTTCCAGCAGGGCCTTTAAGTATTGCCCCTTCATTCAAGGCAACGAAGCTTTTACCTTGATAGGAAATATAAAGCACCTCCCTCTCATCAAAATAAAGCTTACTCTTTTCCCAATTTTCTAAAATTTCGATTGCCGAGCTTAGGGTAAGCTTGGTTAAGAAGCCAAACTTACCAAGATTTACCCCGAGGATAGGAAGGTCAAGCCTATAGGCATAAGGGGCAGCCCTGAGCAAAGTCCCATCACCACCAAGCACTAAGATGGCAGAGGGTGGTTCTACCTCCTTTTCAAGGTCATTTTCGGAGATGAGCCTTATCTTAGCCTTGGATAAGGCATTGCTTAGCTCAGAGGGAATATCTAAGCCTTTTTTAGCAAAGTATAAAAAGGTAGGCATAAGCTTAATTTTAAAGTAAAATGGAAAACATGAGAAGATTAGTTGCCTATTATCCAAAGGTCAAAAGAAAGAAAACCCGGGTTGTATATGTCGGGAAAGTAGCCATCGGAGGGGAGAACCCCATCCGTGTTCAAAGCATGACCAGCACACCTACTTGGCAGATAAAGGAAACTCTTTCTCAGATAGAGCGCCTCTATCAAGCAGGTTGTGAATTGGTGAGGGTTGCCATTCCCGATGAAAAGTCCGTATTAGCCCTTAAGGAAATTGTTAAAGAAAGCCCCATCCCAGTTATAGCTGACCTTCACTTCGCTGGAACCCTTGGTTTTAAAGCCCTTGAGCAGGGTGTGCAAGGCCTCAGGATAAATCCTGGCACCTTTAAAGATAGGTCGAAGTTTGACGACCTAATCCGAGCTTGTAAAGAGCGTGGGGTCTGCGTTAGGATTGGAATAAACGCCGGAAGTTTAGAGCCTGAAATCTTAGAACGCTTCAAATATCCAAGCCCCTCGGCCATGGTTGAGAGCGCTATAAGATGGGTAGAATACATCGTGGAAAAACACGACTACTATAACCTTAAAGTGTCTCTTAAATCTTCCAACTGGTGGCATACCGTTAGAGCCTATGAGATGTTTGCCAAAAGTTTGGATTTTCCGCTTCATGTAGGGGTGACTGAGGCTGGGGGGCTAATCCCTGGGACGGTGAAAAATACTTTAGCCTTGGGTTATCTTTTCCTTAAAGGGATCGGGGATACCATAAGGGTATCTTTGACCGCTGACCCGGTGGAGGAGGTCTATGTGGCCTACGAGATATTAAGAAACTTTGGCCTTCGAACTTTATATCCTGAGGTTATCGCCTGTCCCACCTGCGGAAGGTGTGAGATAGACCTCATGTCTCTTTACCAGAAGGTTGTTGAATGGGCAAGGAACGTTAAGGCCAATCTTAAGCTTGCCGTGATGGGCTGTGTAGTCAACGGTCCAGGTGAAGCCCGATTAGCCGACCTTGGGATAGCGGGAGGAAAGGGGGTTGGTATCATCTTTAGACAGGGTAAAATCATCAGAAAAGTTAAGGAAGAGGACCTCCTTAAAGCTTTCTTTGAAGAAGTTGAGCGATTTTTACAAGACCATCCTGAAAGGTTTATAACTTAATGATAAGCCTTGAGAGGCTCAAAGAAGAGGTAAAGAAAGCCTACATATCTTCTTGCATCAAACTTCCAAATTCAGTAAAGGAACTTTTCAAACAAGCAAGGAACAAGGAGGTAGAGGGGAGCTTAGCTCAAAAGGTCTTTGACATCCTATTGCAAAACGCTGAAATAGCAGAAAGAGAGAGCTTACCCCTCTGCCAAGACACGGGAATACCTGTTATTCTTGTGCGGATTTCGGAGGGTTTGACCATTCCAACCGGTCTTGAGAGCGCGATAAATGCTGGAGTTACCGAGGCGGTAAAAGAAGGCTACCTTCGAGCTTCTGTAGCCCATCCCTTGACCAGAGAAAACACCGGCACAAACACCCCAGCTATCATTCATTATGAAATAGTTCCGGAAGGTAAACTCTTTGAGATTTGGGTCATGCCTAAGGGTTGTGGAAGCGAAAACATGAGCCGGCTTGCCATGCTCAAACCTGCAGATGGTATAGAGGGGATAAAGAATTTTGTCCTTGAGACGGTTAAGCTTGCTGGTCCAAACCCCTGTCCCCCTCTTATCGTGGGAGTGGGTGTTGGTGGAAGCTTTGAACAATGCGCTTTCCTTGCGAAAAAGGCTCTTTTCCGAGAGCTTGGAACCCCAAACCCAAACCCAAAAGTTAAAGCCCTTGAGGAAGAGTTGCTTTCAGAAATAAATAGACTTGGCATCGGTCCCTTGGGCTTTGGCGGGAAAACCACGGCTTTGGCTGTTCATGTAGAGGTTGCTCATACTCATATTGCAAGCTTACCCGTTGCAGTAAACTTCCTTTGCCATTCTGCAAGGATAGCAAAGATTAAGTTTTTATGAAAAAAATGATTCCTCTTCTCAAAATATTAGGACTTTTTTTAGCCTTCTTTCTTTTGGTTTCCTGTGGTAGGAAGGCGCCTCCTTTACCCATAGAAAAGAGCATTCCTCAAGTTCCGGGTCTCAGTGCCGAGGTTGAAGGTCAAGCTATAAAACTACTCATTGACCTTCCTTCCCGCACAAGCGGTGGAAGCTATCTTACCTCGCTTAAAGCCTTGATCATCGAAAAGAGAGAGGTCTTCCTTGATGATCCAAAGAAAAAAGAGAAGATAACAAAGATAAAGCTTAAGCCGAGGCTGCATTCGGCAGCAACCCTTTTTGTCTTCACAGACGAAAAGGTGGCACCAAGAAGGCTCTACATCTACAGGGTTAAGGCAAAAAAGGATTTTCTGGTTGAAAGCCCCTTTAGCGAGGAGGTCCGGATATACTTTCGCTATCCTCCAAAGGCTCCTGCAAATCTTAAGGTTATAGAGCTGTATCCATCATACTATCTCCTACGGTTTGAGCCGGTTTATGAGGACATAAAGGGTTTACCTATTGAGATCCCCCTAGAGTTTACTCTTGAGAGGATTAGAGATGGAAAAAGCTTTTACATAGATTTAAGGAACAAAACGGAGTATACCTTTATCAAAGAGGGAGTACAAAAGGAGTGTTTTAAAGTTCAGGCAAGGTTTCGCTACTTCACTACGGAAATTAGGGGGCCCTTCTCGAGAGAGCTATGTTTTTAAGTCTTTATTTGATAAAAATATAGAGTAGTCTCTCCGTAAACTCTTTTATCTTCAAGCTCAAACTGAGCCACTTCATCTGGAAGGTCTACTCCGGTTTTTTCCTCAACCACGATCAAAGCTTTTGGGTTTAGAATTTCTGTAGGTAGATTTTCTAAGGTCTTTAAGCCTAAGCCTGTTCTGTAGGGTGGAGTAATAAAAACAAGGTCGTACTGAAAAGTCTCCTTATTTAACTCTTCACCTTTCCCTAGAAGAAGAGTTCTTTCTTTTATTTTATTTAGTCCTTGAGGAAGAGTAGTTTGAAGGATCATAGCTTTATCTAAAAGGTTAAAACGTTCGAGGTTTTTTTTAATTAGCTCTATACTCGTTTTGCTTGCATCTACAAAGAGGACAAATTCAGCCCCTCTTGATAGGGCTTCGATCCCAATGGCACCTGTGCCAGCAAAGAGGTCAAGCACCCTCAATCCCGAAAGGTCATCTCCTAAGATGTCAAAAAGGGTTTTCCTAATCCTTGTTCGCATGGGTCGTATCTCAAGGGCTGAGGCTGATGGGCAGTAAATATTTCTCCCCCTTAAGAATCCTCCGGTAATTTTCACAGGACGCTTCCTTTATTTAGTTCAGGATCACGCTTTTCAACAAGATTTAGCCAGGTTTGAGGAAGAGTAAAAAGGGCTTTGTTCAAACCTGGATGATAGTATTTACCATGGTAAGCCTGCAAGGGGTTGGAAGGTTCTTTTTTTTCTTTTGCCCCTAGGATAAAAGCTAATTCTTCGCCATAGCAGGGAACATAAACCCGGGCAATGTCAAACCATGGGAACACTGAAGATGCTTGTAGGGCAAGCTTTAGGACATGGGGAAAGTAGGCAGGAAGGCTTGCCTGTTGAATGAAGACCCCATTAGGTTTCAACACCCGATGTATCTCTTGATAGAATTCTAAGGAGTAAAGGCTTTTAGCCGGTCCTACTGGGTCAGTGCAGTCCACAATGATAAGGTCAAAGGTCTCGTTATCACTTTCTTTCAATCCCTGAAGACCATCAACAAAGTTGAGCTCAACCCGGGGGTCAGAGTAGTCCCCCATAAGCTTAAAAAAGTACTTCCTGCATAGATCAAACACAATTCGGTCAATTTCAAATTGAACAATCTTTTTTACGCCAGGTATCTTTTGGATTTCTCTTAAAACCCCTCCGTCGCCCCCTCCAATGATTAACACAGTCTCAGGAGCTCTCTTAAGAAGGCTTGCTGGGAGATAAGTGATGACCTCATGATAAATGTATTCGTCCCTCTCTGTAAATTGAACTATCCCGTCTAAGACAAAAAAGTAACCCCAAGTTTGATTCTTGAATATTTGGACCTTTTGGAGGTTACGCTCTTCAAATACTAATTCAACTTTGTAAGCGTGCCCGAAATCTTGATGTATCTTTTCCCGCCAGAAGAAGTATCCAGTCAAGTTTCCCCCCAGTCGCTGTTAGTAATTCCTCTTAGGACCTCGGCAACGCAGATCTTTTCTGGTTTTAAGGCCATTTGGAGACGGAATAAAATCTCGTAAGCCTTCCCCCGGTCTTCAGCAAGGATATCTATAGCGGAATAACCGTTTTCAGGCCAAGTGTGTATGTAGATATGCGATTTTCCGTCGTTAACCTGCGCCGAAACTCCAAAGGGCTTAAATTGATAACTAATGGCTCTTACGTTTCCATTTTCTGAATTGTTGTTTGTTAAGGCGTAGATAAGGGCTGATTTGACCTTTTCTGCTTCAGCAATCTCGTCAAAGGGTGAGTTCCAAAATTCTACCACTAAATGAAAGCCCCAGATGCATCGTTTCAAAGCACCTTGCTGGGTAGGAATTAGTTCGAACCTTTCCATGACCAGAACAGTATCCGCTACCCTCATAGCTCACCTCCCCCAGGCAAGGTGCCCGGTTACTTTGAATTTTGGTCATTATAATGCAAACATAAAAAAATCGGGACGGGCGGATTTGAACCGCCGACCCCCCACACCCCAAGCGGGTGCGCTCCCAGGCTGCGCTACGTCCCGATTATCAAGCTAACAAATTCATAATAAAAAATTTTTCATGATTTGTCAAGCATTAACATCTTCTTAGCATGATGCTTGCAACTATCTTTAATAAGCCCAAGCTCAGAAATTACTTCTTTCCTTATGGCATCCCGAAGCTTTGGGTCGTATTGAAAGGTTAAATCAACCGCTTCGCCTTTTAATCTTTTCACCATCCTTGCGATGAGAAGCCCTATGTTTATAGCATCCATCAGGGCTTTATCGTCAAATATGGCTTTATCACCCCTGTTAGAATAGGCAATTCCCCAGGGAGGGATGATTGCTCCCATAGAAGTAAGCACGGTAATCAGGTATCCAGTAGCAAATGCACCTCCATCGTCTGCTCCAACTGCGATAGCTCCTACTACCTTGCCTTCAAGATAGCTTGGCTCTCCAAACACTACCATGTTTTCAAGGGCGGTCATCCTGTCTATAAGGTTTTTCATCGGTCCTGATGGGGCAAACCAATAGACAGGAGTGGCAAAAATGATCCCCTCTGCCTCATGAATTTTTTCTAAGATTACCTTTCCATAATCATCAAAGATGCACGGGAATTTACAGGTTGGCTCTTCATCTTGCACACATCCAACGCAGGGTTTTACTTCACCATCATATAGGCTTAAAAGTTCAGTCTTTGCCCCCTCTCTTTCTGCACCTTTAAGCGCCGAAATTAAAAGTTGCGCCGTTCCCCCGTTCTTGTGCGGCGACCCCAATATACCTATTACCTTCATAGCACCCCCTTTAAGCTAGTTTAAACCATGTTAGTTATCTAAAAGACCCTTTTAGACCCCTTTTAAAAGTGAAAACGAAGGATTTTTTTAAAAAATAATTCATGAAAGGGATTGGGCAACTTCGCTTTTTTATTACAATATCGCACTAACTTGACAACTTTAAAGCGACATATCCATGGGATATATCCATAGAATGGTGAACAACCGCTATTCTTTTCGGTTTAAAAAGGGCGTTTAAGTTGTAGATCGACATACTTTTTTCTCAAAAAGTTAATCTTAACCCGTCGTATGCGGCTACGACTTTAAGGTTTAGCTCAGAACTCAAGTCTTTTGCTACCTTGAAAGGGTTTGCTCGGAGCATGGTCATCCCAAAATGGGTGATAACCGTTAGCTCTGGTCTTAAGCTCGCTAATAATCTTCGCACATCTTGGACCGAGAGATGAAGCACCCCCTCTTTAGGCTCATACCTTACTACATTTACGATTAGATAGTTCACCCCCTGAAATTCCGAAATAAGCTCTTCAAAAAAGGCAGTGTCAACAATAAAACCAAGGCTTTTTCCATCCTTGAGGTTGAAGATAAAACCATAGGTTTCAGCTGAATGAAGAAGCTTTTTTGTGGTTTTAAAGCTAAACTTAGTAGTTTGATAAGCCTCTTTCTCGGCTAAAAATATCGTTTCATCTAAAGCCTCTCTAAGGTAGGAAAGGAGGATTCCTTCATCCCAGGCTTCCTTTGGGATAAAAAGCCTTCCCCGTTTTTTAAGGGTGCCCTCGGTTATGGCATCAACGATCACGTTTAGGTCTGCTGAGTGGTCAAGATGCTTGTGAGAAATAAGGATGTTTCTAATTTTCTCAACGGGTATCTTATGCTTGGCTAAATGGACGATGGTTCCAGGACCAGGGTCAAGAAGGAGAAATTCTCCATCCTCTTCCAGCACCGTCCCCGCAGAGGCTCTAAGCTGTTTAGCCACTACATACCTTGCCCCAGCCGTCCCAAGAAGATAAACATTCATGTTGCCAAAATTTTACCAAAAAAGCTAATTGAGAAACATTTTTTTAAATATAAGAAAAAATCTACAAAATAGTTTCATTAGGATACGATTCGGTTTTTAACTAAGGACTTAGCTTTGTAAAGCTTGAAATCAGCACTTTTTAGCATCTCTTCAAGGTTTTCTTTGAGTTCAAGCTCAACTCCGGCAGAAAAGGTGTAGGTAAGCTTCACATCTTCAAAAGATAGTGGGTTTTGGACTATAAATTCCCTAAATTTTTCGAGGTAAGAAATGAATTCCTCTCTATTATTATAAAAACATATTAATGCAAACTCTTCGCCTCCGTAACGGGCGATAATATCCGTATGCCTTTTAAACCACTCTTTGAGCTTTTTACCGAAGTCGCATAGCACAAGGTCCCCAGCCTGATGTCCATAGGTATCGTTAATTTTCTTAAAGTTGTCTAAGTCAAACATCACCAACCCCAACTTATGCCCCGTTCTTTTAGCTATTTGAAAAAGCACTTCAGCTTTTGTAAAAAAGGTTTTTCGGTTGAGAAGCCCCGTTAAAGGGTCGTGGTTTGCTAAAAAGCTTAGCTCTTTTATGGCATCAAGGTAATCAAGTAGGTTGTTTACTCTTACCTTAAGCTCCTCTTCAAGGAAGGGTTTTCTCAAAAAATCATTAGCCCCAGCTTTTAAAAGCTGAGGGACAAAGTTGCTTGTCACATAGGCGGAAATAACAATAACCCCCACTTCATGCTTTGAATATCTTTTTCTTAGTTTGATTAAAAGGTCTATAGCCTCCCGCTCAAGATAGTAGTCAAGTAGGATCAACTCAAAGGTTTTCTCTTTCTCGAATATAAGTTTTTCTGCTTCGGCTAAGGTCTCTGCTTGGAAGACATTAAGACCGATTGATTTTAAGGTCTTAGTGATAACCGTTTGGGCAAGTTTAGAATCTTCAACTACGAGGATGTTTATATGCATATTCTTCAAGAGACGTTTCACAGTTGAAAGAATTATCTCAGAAAGATTAGGGATATTTTTTAAAAAGACATCTGCTACCCCAAGATGTATACAAAATTCTCTGATGGCTTGGTCATAAGTTCCTGTTAGGACAACCGTAGGAATATTAGACTTAACCAAGTACTCTACAGCTTCTCCTTTTTCAGCATCAGGAAGATGATAATCACAGATAGCAAGGTCAAAATTTCCTTTTAAAAGTATATCTTTAGCTTCAGAAAAAGACATAGCATTGTTGACCTGAATTGTAGGAAGATGTTGGGAAAATAATTTGTTTAAAGCTTTATGAAAGAAACGGTCGTCATCAACTATAAGAATCTTCTTGCCTTGAAGGAGGTTTGTCATCATCATAATATTTTAAGAAATCATACTCAATCTTCCTGTTTTTCCAAAGGACACCCATTGCAGGAAGGGGACTTAGCTTTACAGTAGGTCTTTCCGCAGGCTACAAGCAAGGCATGAAATTCCTTAAAAAGGTTTAGGTCAGAAGGCAGGTTATTCATAAAAAATTCCTGAAGCTCATCATAAGTAGTCTCTTCAGGGGCTAAAGAGTGTCTATGTAAAATCCTG
>Ga0081519_100057_pt1 | contig 23173 bp, 25 predicted proteins | sample ConSprmetagenome_FD_70987 | JGI IMG/M metagenome (GOLD analysis project Ga0081519, IMG submission 70987) | Hot spring microbial streamer communities from Conch Spring, Yellowstone National Park, USA - C T=80-84 v2 (version 2) | ecosystem: Environmental > Aquatic > Thermal springs > Hot (42-90C) ...
CTCCAAAAGCAGAATTGCTGTTCTTTGAAACTTTCATAAAACCGAGGGCAAAGTCGCTTGCTTTGTCCTCAAACTCAACAAAAGTTTTAACAACATCTTGCGTGAAAGGACCGTATCCCTTATAGGAAAGAAGGAGCGCCTCTAAAAGGTCAAGAACGCCGTAGATATTTCCGAAGAGTCCGGCAACCGCTGAAACTCCGCCCAAAGCTCGGGTGTTCTCATCTTCAACCAAACCGCGAAGCAAAACTCTTTCCTCCTCAGAGTAAGAGGTTGGGGCAATGTCTTCAACATCAACCCCCTTTTCCAAGGGCTTAAACATTAGCCTTGCCCTTCTTGAAAGCGAAACCTTAGCCCTTGCCTCCTCAAAGAGATTTTCAAAGTCTTTACCAAACATCCTTTCCAATAGATAAGTTAGCAAAAAGTATCCAAGGTCTGAATAGGCTGATGACGCTCCAGGTTCGTAAGCTAATTCTTCCTTTAAGATTAGCTCTACTACCTTTTTAAGGGTCAATGGTTTGTGCTTAAACAATGGCAGCCAAGGTTTAAACCCTGCGGTGTGGTTTAGAAGGCGAAAAAAGGGGACATCTAAGGGCAGGTAAGGTTTGACTGAGGAAAAAAGCTCTACAGGTTTTCCTTCAGAGAGCTTATCAATAAGTGTTAGAGCCCCGGCAAGGGGTTTTGTAAGCGAGGCAAGGTCGTAAACATGATAGTCTTCAACGGGTTCAACAAAGGGGGTCAAGGAGAGGTATCCGCAGGCAACGATATACCTTTTACCACCTTGGGATACCCCGCAGACTGCCGAGGGGAAAACCCCCTTGTCCACACCTTCCCTAAGGAGTTGAAATATTTGACTTATCCTGTTTAGGCTCATCCTGCGGGCTCTTCCTTAGAGAGCGCTTAAGCATTTGAACAAGAGAAAAGCTTAACCCAAAAAGCACACCAAGGACAAAGCTTATAATGATAACCAAAGCTAAAGGTATGTTTTCTAAAACAACACCTGGCAGTAAATGAACCGTCACCTTGGGCTCAACATTAAATACTACAAAAAACACAACTAAAAGCAAAAGAATTATCCAAAGGAGAAGCTTAAACATTGGTTTATCCCTCCGAAATCGTGCTTAAGAGTTCTTTTAGGTCATCGATGCTTAATTTATAGGTTGCTCGGCAAAAATGGCAGGTTACTTCAACCGGCTCACTCTTAGCAACCATCTCTTCAATTTCTCTTTTTCCAAGAGCAATTAGGGCATTCTTTACCCTCTCAAGGCTACAGGTGCAGCGGAAGACTACTTCTCTCTCTTCAAGAACCTCGACCTCACCGAAGATAAAGGAAAGGATTCCCTCAGGAGACAACCCTTTTGAGAGAAGTTCTGTTGTCGCTGGCGTTGCCTTTAGTCTTTCTTCTACAAAAACTATCTCTTCCTCTTTTGCTTGTGGGAGCTTTTGGATCATATAGCCACCTGCCTGAAGAACGCTACCATCCCGGTCTACAAGAACTCCCAACGCCACAACCGAAGGTATTTGTTCAGATACGGTTAAATAATAGGCAAGGTCTTCAGCAATCTCTCCTGAGATAAGCTCAGCTGAGCTTTGATAGATTTCCTTCAACCCAAGGTCTTTAACCACAGAGATAAAACCGTTTTTTCCTACCGCTTTCCCAACAGGAAGCTTTTTATTTTCAGGCTCTAAGAAAACATGGGGATTGTGCACAGTTCCCCGCAAGTGTCCTTCGTGGTCTCCTTCGGCAAGGATTTCTCCGATTGGACCATCGCCTTTTATCTGTAGTAAGACTTTTCCAAATTTTAAGTCTGCCGAAAGAAGGGCAACCCCAGCTAAAGCTCTCCCAAGGGCTGCTGTGGCAACAGGGCTTAAGTCTTGAAGCACTCGTGCCGTCTCAACCACATCCCGGCACTCAACAGCAAAGCTCCTAAAATTGAAACCCTTGGGTAAAGCCCGAATTAGCTTCCCCATCCTAACTCCTGATAAAGCTCTTCAAATTCCTTATAAATTTTCTCTATGGCCAAAGGGTCAATAAGAAGGGCTGTCCCGACCTGCACGGCAGTAGCCCCGCAGGCTAAGTATTCTATCACATCTCTTCCGGTCATTACACCACCGCTTGCGATTATGGGAAGCTTAATCTTTTTAGAAAGCTCATACACTAAGCGCAGGGTTAACGGCTTGATCGCTGGTCCAGAGAGCCCACCAAGCAAAACTTCAAAGGGTTTTAAGCTTACGACCGCTAAAGCTGGGTAAGTGTTGGCAACGGTTAAGGCGTTAGCCCCTGCCTCTTCACAGGCAAAAGCTATGTCAAAAACATTAGACCTTGGACTAAGCTTCACTATCAGAAGCTTGCTAAACCTTTTTCGGACTTCCCTCACAAGCTCAAAAACATCCTTGGCAGACTCCGAAAAGTGTATCCCACCTTTTCGCACATTGGGACAGGAGATGTTTAGCTCAATCCCCGAAACATCTGCGTTTTCAAAGCGTTCTGCCAGGTAGCAAAAATCCTCTATGGACTCACCGTGAAGATTAACGATAACCTTGGGACCAAGATTTTTAATCCTCGGAAGATACTCCTTAAGGAAAGTTTCGACCCCTGGGTTCTCAAGACCGATTGAGTTTATAAGACCGCAGGGTGCTTCGGCGAGCCTTGGAGGAGGGTTACCCGGCATGGGCTCCTTTGATATACCTTTCGTGATAAGAGCCGATATGTATTCAAGCCCAAAGATTTCCTTTTCACCAAGCCCCCAAGTCCCTGAGGCAAGAAGAAGAGGACTCCTTAGCTCAAGGTCTCCTATCTTTGCGTAAAAATTCAAGGTCTATTTCCTCCGCATCAAAGGTTGGTCCGTCAACGCAAAGCTTAAAGTATCCTCCCTGTCGACTTGGGACAGCACAGCCAAGACAGTATCCTGTCCCGCAGGCAAGTAGGGTATCAAGCACTAAGAAAGTCTTCACACCGTAGGTTCTACCAAGCTCTGCAATAGCCTTAAGCATCGGCTTTGGTCCGCAGGCAAGGATTGCCTGATAAGACTTCTTATTTAGCTCGGCTAAAAGAAGGTCTGCAACCGTTCCTTTTAGCCCTAAGCTTCCATCATCCGTTGCTACTTCAACGGGAAGAAGGGTTGCAAAAAAATCAAGCTTGACAAGCTGAGTGAAAGTTCTTGCTCCATAGAGTAGCTTTGCGGGTAGAGAAAACTCAGGCTTTAGCCCCTGACAAAGATAACCAAAGCCAGCAACGCCCACCCCTCCAGCGCAGGCTAAATAGGGACCATCAATCCGAGGAAAGGGCTTCCCCAATGGACCGAAAAACTCAACCTCATCTCCCGGCTTAAGCCTTGTCATGGCTTCTGTACCTCTTCCTACAACTTGATAGAGGATTTCAAAGACAGAATCATGAATGGCATGAACTGTGAAGGGTCTTGGCAAAAGGGGATCATAGCCTGAGCTAACCTTTATCTTTACAAATTGTCCGGGCAAAAAATTAGCCAAGAGAGAGGCATCAGCAGAGAGCACAAGGCTATAAATAGAAGAGGATAGCTCCCTGTTTTCTAAAACCCTTGCTTTATACATCTTTAATCTATTCGGCGATCTCTTTAAGAAAGCTTAGGGCTGAGTATTCGCTAAAACCCTCTTTTAGCTCTACCCAGAGCTCACGGAAGGTCTTACCTGAGGAGAGTTCTTTTCTGTATAATCCACCAAGAAAGCGCCGATAATCTTTCTCATCAGGCAATATTGGGAATTCTTCCTCTTCAATGTTTGAAAGAAGGTAAGGTGGCACCTCATCGATCCTTCCTTCTTCTAAATCTTTCCAGAAGAGTAAGAGGTCAAACAAGCTCCCGTAGAGCCCTCCAAGGTCGATGTTTTCGACTACCTGAAGGAGTAGGAGTCCAGCGGTGTAGTGAAATTCCGGTGGTTCGGCAAACCCTTTCTCTTGACAGTTTCCGGTGGAGACCATAATCCTACACATAAGCGGTCGCCTATCGTAGACGGAACAAAGATTTTCTTCCGTTAAAAAGGGGCAGGGCAGAAGTGCGATTATCTCCTCATCAGGAGGGGTTCCGCCAAGGCGATAAAGCCTAAGAAGTTCGTTATGGGTAAGCTTTGGTCTTGGATAAGATTTGCCTCGTAATTCTTCTAAAAGCTTCTGCGGGACTGCAGGCAAAAGATAATAAGCCTCAAGCGATGTTGCGTAGAGCTTTGTTGTGCAACAGGCTGAGCAGGTAGGCTTGCAGAAAAGATCATCTTTTGGGAGGGCAGAATCTAAATACTCGTAAAGGGCTCTAAGAAGGGTTAGCTTGTCTTCAATCCGGTAGGTGAGATAGACGTTAATAGCTCCCTCCAGAAGTAGCTTTGTTGGTTTAAATGTTTGTTGGTCTAAATGTAAAGTGTAAATGGTTTATGTCAAGCTATCCTTATTCTAAAAAGCAGATTGTTGCTTTATAATTTATTACATGCTCCTTGAGTTAAAGGTGGAAAATTTTATAACCATTAAGTCTGCTCATCTCATCTTTGAAGAAGGGTTTACCGTTTTTACGGGAGAGACCGGGGCTGGAAAGTCCGTCCTTCTTAAGGCTATAATGCTCATCCTTGGCGAAAGAGGAGGGGCTAACTACCTTTCACCAAACGCCCACTCAGCGGAGGTTGAGGCTGTCATCTATGGCGGAAAGCTTTTGAAAGAGCGCTTATCTGAGATAGGGCTTGAGCCTGAAGAAGAAATCCATGTGCGAAGGATCATTACCCCGAACCGGCAAAGGATTTATGTAAACGGCTCTCCAGTTTCTTTGGCTGAGCTTTCTTTCCTAACCTCTGGGCTCATCGAGCTTACAAGTCAACACGAGTTCTACTCCCTCTTTGATAGAAAAAACCAGCTCACGCTCTACGATACGCTTCTTGGCTTATCCTCCCTCGTTAAAGATTATCAAAGGCTTTTTGAGAAGTATAAAGCCCTAAACAGAGAGATCGCTTCCTTTGAAGAAAGGCTAAGACAATCTGCTTTAAGAAAGGACTATCTTGAGTTCCAGCTTAAAGAGATAGAGGAGCTAAACCCAAACCCTGAGGAAGAAGAAAACCTACTTTCCCTACGGAACAAGCTAAGGAACTTATCCGCTCTAAGAGATTTAGCCTTAGCTCTCCAATCCACCTTAGAGAGCGTTTATACCCCTTTAAAGCAGGCTTTAAAACTTCTTGATAAGTTGGCGGGATACGAGTCAAGCTTTGCCGAGCGAAAGACAACTCTTGAACCCCTTTACTACGAGCTAAAAGACCTTGAGCGGGAGGTTTCAAGGTTTTTGGCTGACCTTCCCGATGATGCTCAAAGCCTTGATGAGATTGAGGCAAGACTTGCCAAGTATGAACGATTGAAAAGAAAATATCAGTTGGACACCGAAGGACTGATTAAGCTTAAAGAGGAAATAAAGAAAGAGCTTTCAACCTTAGAGACAGGAGAGGATGAGCTAATAAAGCTTAAAGAGGAAAGGGACAGATTGCTTGATGAGCTCTTTTCCCTTGCGGAAGAAATAAGCTTAAAAAGAAGAGAGAAAAAAGGAATCCTAGAAGAGAAGCTTGAAGCTGAGCTATCCCAGCTCGGGATGAAGGGTGCCCGCTTAGTGTTTGACCTAAAGACAAAGGGGAAGCTCTCTAAAAACTTAACCAGCTTTGGGCTTGATGAGCTTGAAATCCTCTTTCAGCCAAATCCAGGGCTTCCCTTCAAACCCTTAGAAAAGATCGCCTCAGGAGGCGAACTCTCAAGGATCTATTTGATCTTAAAATCTCTTATGTCCTTTGCTCAGCCTTCCACTCTGATATTTGATGAGGTTGACGCAGGGGTTGGTGGAGTAATAGCCCAAAAGGTAGGAGAAAAGCTAAGGGCTCTTTCAGAAAAACATCAGGTAATCTGCATAACTCATCTTCCCCAGATAGCAAAGCTTGCCCATCATCATTTCTTAGTAGAGAAGGTGCAGGATGGAGGTCAAACTCAAACGGTGATCAAAAGGTTAAGTCAAGAAGAGCGATTAAGGGAGCTTGCAAGAATGCTTGGAGAGCCTGAAGAGCTCTTCTTCGCAAAAAGATTGCTAAAGCTCTAACAGAGATGCCAAGGGCTCTACTTCTTTTTTCTGAAGGACTTGATAGCCTACTTGCCGGGCTTTTGCTTCGCGACCAAGGAATCGAGGTCATTGCCGTAAGATTTATAACCCCTTTCTTTGGCTGGCACTTAAAAGAAAATCCAGCCCCTTTTGAAAATAAAATAAAAGAACTTGGCTTTTCGAAAGGAATAATAAGAGATATAACTGAGGAATTCTTAGAAATCCTGAAAAACCCAAAGCACGGCTACGGCTGTCTTGCAAACCCTTGCATAGATTGTAAAATCCTTATGCTTAAGCTCGCAAAAGAAATGCTTCCTCAAGTTTCCGCTGATTTTATCGCAACAGGAGAGGTTCTTGGAGAAAGACCTATGAGTCAAAACAAGCAAGCTTTGGAGCTAATTGAGAAGAAATCTTCCACAAAAGGGATCCTTCTCAGACCCCTTTCCGCAAAGCTTCTTCCTGAGACGGAAGTAGAAAAAAGGGGGCTTGTTGATAGGAGTAAGCTTTTAGCCATAAAAGGTAGAAAAAGGACGGAACAGCTAAGGCTTGCCAAAGAATACGGAATAAAAGAAATTCCAACCCCTGCCGGAGGATGCCTTTTGACAGACCCAGTCATCGGTCAAAGAACCCTTGAAATCTTGAAAAGAGGCTTTCCGCTTACTCCAGACACCGTAAAACTTCTTGTCCTTGGGAGACATTACATTGAGGAAAACTTCTGGCTTGTCCTGGGGAGGAATGAGGAAGAGAATGGAAAAATAGAAGCCATAGCTAACGGCAAGTTCCCTTTGTTTACCTTGAGCGAGCCAGCCCCTCTCCTTGCTCTAATCCAAGGAAAGGTAGAAGAAGCAAAGCTTTTTGAAGTCTTAGTTTCTCGTTCAAAAAAGGCAAAGTTTGCCCTATCCGAAGGAAAGAAAGTAAGCTTAATAAAGGTTGAAGAAAAATGGTTGTTGCCTTGCTTACCGATTTTGGAACCAAGGACCATTACGTTGGCGTTGTAAAAGGAAAGATTCTCAGCGGTTTAGACCCGTCCCAATATCCAGTTTTTGTGGACATAACCCATGAGATACCGCCTCAGGATGTCCTAAAAGGGGCTTTAGCCCTTTTCTTTGCATATAAATACTTTCCAAAGAGGACGATTTTTCTTTGCGTTGTTGACCCAGGGGTTGGCACAGAAAGAAAAGCGATAATCCTTCAGACTGAAGAGTACACCTTTGTCGGTCCAGATAACGGCTTATTCAGCTTCATCATCAAAAACGAGCCTATAAAAGCCTGCTTTGAGATAGATAAGGAAAAGGTTCTTGAACCGCCCTATAGCTCAACCTTTCATGCAAGGGACCTTTTTGCGCCGGCTGTAGCAAGGCTAATAAAAGGGGAAAACCTAAGAAGCTTTGCCAAGGAGCTCTCAAGAGACGAGCTTATTGTTCTTCCTCTACCTGAAGTTGTAGAGACTGAGGATGGGTTGCTTGTTCCGGTGATTGATGTTGACCGCTTTGGTAACTTGATCACCGCCCTTCATCAAAGCGCCTGTCAAAGAAGGTTTAAGGTTTTAGTAAACGATAAAGAAGTTCCCTTTGTTCCAACATACGGCTATGGTAAAAAAGGCGAGCTTCTTGCCCTCTTTGGAAGCGAAGGCTTTCTTGAGATAGCGGTAAGGGAAGGGTCAGCCTATGAAAGGCTCGGTATCCCAAAAGTAAAAATTGTGTGGATAAGGAATTAGTAGCATCCAACATCTCACTCTAAGGTTAAACTGAAGAAAGTCAGTGCCACTCTATGATTAAGAATATAAAACCAAAAAAATATTATCTCTTGACTTAAAAAAAAATCATTATATTTTTTTAAAAATTCTTATAGGAGGGGTGCTATGTATCCGATATGGGAAGTCCCCTATTTAAGTAGTGCTTTAGTGATAGGTCTTATTGCTTCTTTTCATGTTCTAACATCCCACCTTGCGGTGGGTGCCCTTTGGGTAACCGTCTTCATTGAAAAGATTGGTTTAGAAAGGAACCGCCCTGAGTACTTTGCCTTCATCAAACGTTTTACCCTGCTCTTACTGATCTTTAGCTTTGTCTTCGGGTCCCTCTCAGGAGTTGGCATCTGGTATGCAGCTACCGTCTCTTCACCAAGAAGCATCTCAGCCCTAATCCATAACTATGTTTGGGGTTGGGCAACGGAATGGGTCTTTTTCATGATTGAGATCGCAACCATATATGCCTATTACTACACCTTAGGAAAAGTTGACCCGAAAACCCACTTAAAAATAGGTTATCTTTATGCCCTTGCAGCCTGGATAAGCATGATCATCATCACCGGTATCCTTGCCTTTCAGTTAACACCTGGCAAATGGCTTGAGACTGGTGATTTCTTCGATGGCTTCTTCAACCCCACCTACTTTCCTCAACTTCTTACCAGAACTTCTGTGATGTTTGGTGTTGCCGGAATCTATGGGTTGCTCATTGCTTCAACCCTAAAGGGAGAAACAAGGCTTGAAATCACAAGGCTCATCTCCCGCTTTGCTTTAGTTGGCATGGTCCTTGGACTAATCTTTGGCTACTGGTATTACAAGAAGCTTCCTGACCATGCCCAACAGCTCTTGAGTTCCCTACCTTATATGCAGACTCTAGCCAAGGTGACATTAATAGTCTACGCCATTCTAACCCTCTACTTCGCACTTACAGCCTTTATTATACCAAGGCTAAACAATTTTGTCCTTTCTCTTATTCTTATCATCGCAACTTTTATCGGGATCCTTTCCGCCGAGGGAATTAGAGAGGGTTTGCGTAGACCCTATATCGTCTTTGAGTTTATGTATGGGCACCAAGCTATAGCCACGGACCTTCCTGCTAAAAAAATAAAAAATGAGGTCGAAACCTTTGAGAAAGAAGGGCTACTCTCAAGACTGGGATATTTGCCTGAAAACTTAAGAAAGATAACCCCTGAGAACCGCCTTGAGGTAGGAAGGATCATCGCCCTCCATAACTGTGCAAACTGCCATGCCTTTACAGATAGAGGACTAAGACCTCTGCCAGCCTCCCTCCAAAAGCTTTCTCCTGAATCTCCTGAAGACATAGACGCCCTCCTTTCAGCTTTATCTGCCTTCCCCTACATCCCGCCCTTCATAGGAAATGAAGAAGAAAGAATGGCGGCTGCTGAATACTTGTTTACTTTAGTTAACAAAAAGAAATAAAGGGGGTGTGCCATGAACATAGGGACATATCTTAACGCCATGAGAGACCCTGCAGGCTTGCCAAGTCCTGCCATAGTATTTGATTTCCTTTTGGTGGTTACCTTTGCCCTTCATATCTTGCTTGTCAATTTGGTTATAGGCTCTGCCTTACTAATCCTCTATGGAAGGTTTAGCTCAAACCCAAACGCAAAACTCCTTTCTCGATCCCTTTCCCGCTTACTCGTAAATTCTTTATCTTGGGCTATTGTTCTTGGGATAGCCCCCCTTCTTTTCGTGCAAGTTATCTACGACCCTTTCTGGTATACAGCAAACACCATGTCTGCCTGGTGGGCTCTTGGCTTCATAGCCTTCATTGCCCTTGCCTTTACTTTGGCTTATGTATTTTACCTTGGCGGTGGATACGAAGGAAAGAGCACCCCTCTCTGGATAATCCTTAGCTTAGCCTTTCTTATCCTTGCTGGAATCGTGATGCACTCTTTAGCGGTTGCGCAACTAGTTCCTGAAAAATGGCCAAGCTTCCTGGTAAAAGAGGGGAAATATTTATCCTCCGGCACATCTCTACACGCCTTTGAGCTTTTTAGATTCCTTCACTTCATGGTGCCATCCTTAGCTGTAATTGGGGTTTGGCTTATCTTTTATGGGGACTATTTCAAAGGTACGGGAAAGTATTCCGAAGAATATTTGAACTGGGTTAAGCAGTTTGGAGCCAAATTAGCCCTTTACTTTTCTCTCATTCAAGCTGTTGTAGGGTTTATTTGGCTTATTACAATTCCTTCAGAATTCAAGTTTTACACCAATCCTTTCTTCATCCTTGCCCTCATCTCTGCCTTAATCTTTTTAGCCCTACTTTTTAAGGCTCAAGCTTCACCCTCTCAGTACGCCAAACCGATTGCAGGTATGCTTATTTTAACTGTTCTTCTTATGAGCGCAGCTCGGGAAGCCCTCCGTATGGCTTATTTTGACAAAGCAGGCTACAGCATGGCTAACTACCCCGTTAACCCATCCTATGGCTCCCTTTTACTTTTCTTGGCAACCTTCGTCATGGGAGCGATAGTCCTTCTTTACACCGCCTTAGTTGCTTATAGGTGTGGCAAGGGTATAAAAGAAGTTGGCTACGAAAGATTGGGCAAGGTTTCGGTCTACCTTATGTGGGGTTGGATTGTCGTGATGGTCGTTATAGGCGTAGTCATAGCCGCAAAAAACGGCGCTCTGTTTTAGTTTTAAAAGAATAGGAGATTATTGTGAAGGGCGAGCAACCGCTCGCCCCTACTTTATTTCTTCTTTTGTCTTATACTTATCCTTAGCATGCAGGTTCAAACCTCAAAGTTTGCCTTTGCGATAATCACCGGTTTATCTCTTTTAGTAATCGGGCTTTTTCTTTACTTACTCAAACCCCTCTGGACGGTTATTGCCTGGGCGGGGATTTTAGCCTTTCTCTTTTATCCTCTCCATCGAAGGTTAAAATCAGTTTTAAGAGGAAAGGCAGAGCTTTCTGCTTTGACCTTGATAATCTTGACGATCCTCTTTATTTTTGTTCCTCTATTTTTTATAAGCCTTCAGCTCATATATCAAGTTGAAGATTTCTTAGCAAGCTTTGACCAAGCCTTTTTTCAAAAGCTTCAAGCCCAAGCATCTGCCTTAAAGTCTCATCCCTTTTGGGGTAAGCTCTATCAAGAGATATCCCCCTATCTTGAAAACCTTCAAGCAAAGCTAAGCGAACAGTTATCAAACATCCTTCAAAGAGCCTTCAATCTTTTTAAGAACTTTCTTCAAGCAACCTTAGGCATTGTCTTCAAAATGGTCTTAACCCTTTTTACCTTTTACTACTTCCTTGTAGACGGAGAAAAGTTCGTCTCTTTTGTGCAAAAGCTTATCCCCGGCTCTGAAGAGAAAAAAGAAGAGATCCTTTCAAGAATAAGCCTCATCTTGAAGGCTGTTTTTTATGGGACGCTTCTTACCGCTTTGGTTCAAGGAGCTATTGCCACCGTTATCTATCTTATTATTGGTGTTCCAGGCTACCTACTTTGGGGTATGCTTACAGCCGTTGCCAGCTTTATCCCTTTCCTTGGAACAGCCTTAATCTGGGTCCCCTTGGGATTATACCTTTTGTTTTTTGAAAGCCTACTAAAAGGAATCATTCTTCTCGTAGCCTGTGCCCTAACGGTTGCCCAAGTTGACAACATCCTTAAACCTTTATTCATAGGTGGAAAAGCTAAGCTTCACAATCTTCTCGTCTTCTTTTCCGTCCTCGGTGGAATAATAGCCCTTGGTCCTCTCGGACTATTCTTAGGACCTCTGATCTTAGGGCTTTTCCTCTCGGTCATCGAGATTTATCAATCCTTTCTTCATGTTCAAGATAAGACTGAATAACCGCTATGCCCGAGCTCCCAGAGGTTGAAACCATAAAAAGGGACTTAAGCATATTAATAGGAAGACCTCTTAAAGCCATAATAGTCTACGACGAAGCTTATTTAGAAAAAAACGAAATAACGCCGAAAGAGCTAAAAAAACTTGAAGGACAAAGGCTTCTTCACCTTTCAAGAAAAGGTAAATACTTGTTTTTGCATTTTTCGCAGCACATCTTCGGTTTTCATCTTGGGTTAACAGGTTCGTTAATCCTAGTTCCCGAGGAAAACCCTCTTGATAAATTCAAACACAAAGTCTTAAGCTTACACTTTCTTGAGATGTCCCTCCTCTTTTCTGACATGAGAAAATTTGGGAGGCTTTTTCTTTTTGACGAAGAAAAAAGCTTTAAAGACTTCCTAATCAGTATTGGACAAGATGCCCTTGAGATTGAATTTTCGGAGTTCAAAGAAGCATTAAGGAGCATACGCAAACCCATAAAATCAGCTCTCCTTGACCAAAAGGTTATCTCTGGGATTGGCAACATCTACGCTGATGAAATCCTCTTCCGGGCAGACATAAATCCTCTAAGACCTGCAAGATCTCTCTCCGATGAGGAGCTTCAGAAGCTCTATCAAACCATGAAGGAGGTCCTTCACTTAGCCATTAGCCTTAGGGGCTCAACGATAAAGGATTATGTGGACGGGCTTGGAGGGGCTGGAATGTTTCAAACCAAGCATTTAGTATATCAAAAGTATGGAATGCCCTGCCCAAGATGTGGCACAACCCTTGAAAAAATTAAAGTGGCTGGAAGGACAACAAGCTACTGCCCCCAATGTCAGAGGTAGAAAAAAGCTCTATAAAAGACCCTATAAAGAAAGAGCATACCTTAGTTGTAGAAGGCGAGGCAAAAGGCGAAAGATTGGATGTCTATTTAAGAGCTAAGCTCCCTGAGCTTAGCCGAGAGCGGATCAAAACCCTTATAGAAAAGAGCTTTATCCTCGTCGAGGGGAAATCTGTTAAACCCTCTTACAAGCTAAAAGGTGGCGAGCAGGTTTTAGTGAGAATACCCGTTGAAAAGGAGTATTCTCTTCAGCCAAAGGAAGTTCCCTTTGAAATCCTTTATGAGGATGAGGATCTTGCGGTAATTTATAAGCCTGCTGGAATTGTTGTTCATCCAGCACCAGGGCATCTTGACGATACTTTGGTGCATGGGCTTTTGCTCAAGCTTCGCTCCCTCTCTGGTGTTGGGGGAGAGCTTCGCCCTGGCATAGTTCACAGGCTTGACAAAGATACTTCAGGGGTCATGCTTGTTGCCAAAAACGACTTTGCCCACAAAAAGTTGACCCAAGATTTCAAGGAAAGAAAGGTCGAGAAGGAATACTTAGCCATAGTGTATGGAAGGCTAACCCAAAAGGAAGGAACGCTTGATTTTCCCATAGGAAGGCATCCTGTGCAGAGGAAAAAGATGGCTGTTGTAAAAGAGGGAAGACAAGCTTTAACAAAATACCAAGTGCTAAAGCTTTTCAAAAAGGCAACCTTAGTTTTAGCAAAACCGCTAACTGGTCGCACCCATCAGCTAAGGGTGCATTTTAGCCACATTGGGCATCCCATCCTTGGCGACCCTATCTACGGCGGACTAAAGCCTGATGTCCCAAGAGCTGAAAGGCTCATGCTTCATGCCTACCGAATAAGCTTTGAGCACCCCCGAACAGGCGCACATCTCACCTTTGCTAAAGACCCGCCAGAGGATTTTGAACGCTATCTAAAACTCCTTGAGACAGAGCATTTTTAAGATAAGAGGCTTATGAAAAAAGTCGCTATCACCGGAAGCTTAGCAACTGGCAAATCGACCCTTCTTAAGATTTTGGCCGAGCTTGGACAAACAGTTCTCTCCTGCGATGAAATCGTGCACCATCTCTATGAAGAGGAACCAATAAAAAAAGAACTTGTCAGACTTTTAGGGAATGAGGTTTTGGACCGAAATGGAAGAGTAAATAAAAAAGTCATTTTAGAGAAGATCTTGCGCAGCGATAGCCTAAAAAAAAGGCTTGAAGAGTTCATACACAATAAGGTTTGGGAGTTCTTAGAGAGAAGGTTTGCTGAGCTTGAAAGGAAAGGGATTAAAGCTGTTTTTGTTGAGGTTCCCCTTCTTTTTGAAGCAGGCTGGGAGAGGAGGTTTGATGAAGTCTGGGTAATAGCTTGCGAAAAGGAGACGCAAGTAAAGAGATTAGTAGAGGGGGGAAGGTATCATCTCCTTCCTCTTCTTGAGTGGCAGCTTCCCCTTGAAGAGAAGGTAAAAAGAGCTCACCGGGTTTTTAGCTCCGAAGTTCCTATCTCAAAGCTAAAAGAAGAAGTAGAAAGGGCTCTTTCTTACCTTTAAATATCTAAACTACCTTGCTTGTCTAAGTTTATTTTTCTTTCTTTATCTCAATTATGGCCACATCTGGTGGAGTAAAAAATCTCATGGGAGGACCACCCGTCCCTACGCCCTTGCTCACATGAACAAAGGACCCGTCGATTTTTGTTAAGCCCTGATGCGTTATAAAAAATCTTTTAAGTATCAGCTCTCCAATAGGAAAATATAGTCCTCCGTGAAGGTGCCCAGAAAGCATTAGGTCGAACCTTCCGATTACCTCCCTTTTAACCTTTGGTCTATGCTTTAAAAGGATGATAAATTTATCTTGAGGAATGTCCTTTAGAACCTTTTCTTCCTCTATAGGCTCAATACAGGCTTTGAAGTATCTGCAGGCCTCATCGTCAATCCCGACAATGGCTATAGCCCCAAGGTCTATCCATCTTCCTCGAAGCAAAGTAAAACCTGCCTTTTCCGTAAACTCGACCGAATTCTTAACCCCTATGTAGAATTCATGGTTCCCTAAAACAGCATACTTACCAAGGGGAGCAGGTAGCTCCTTCAACGCTTGAGCGATATGCTCTATTTTCTTTATGTTGCCATCAACCAAATCTCCCGTCGAAAAAACTATATCCGGCTTCTCTTTAAGCCAAACCTCTTGTATCAAACGAAGCTTATCCTCCCTCATAATCCGACCAAAATGAACATCCGAGATATGTAGAACCTTTATTCTTTCCTTGTTGAATAAAGGCTTATCCGTTCTTATCTCATACCTTTCAACTCTTAGGCTCAAAGTTTCAAGGTAGCTGTAAAGAGAAAAAACTAAGCTAAGAATTAAAACTAAAAACCTTTTCATTTCAGGCTTAGGTCTTGGTAATTTAATGTTTAAAAACTTGTCCAAAATGGAAGAAATACCCGTATAAAGATCCGTAGCTAAAGTAAAAAATCCTGCATAAATCATAAAACCCATCCATAATAAGGATGAAAAAATAAAATAGTAAGAAAAAGGGTCGCTCACATGATTATCAAAATAGAACCAAAATAACGGAGAAATACAAAAGAATATAAAAATTGGAATAAATCTTCTGGATAACCTTAGTCTTCGATATATATATAGATGTAAAAGGCTATAAAAAAGAAAAAAGAAGATAATAATGTATGGCATCTAAGGTGATGAGGTGTCTATAGAATTCTTTACAGCCATTTGTATCAAGTCTAATCCGCTTTCAGTTAAGCCGTGTATAAGGATAGAACTACCAAACCGTTTAATCTTAGTCTGAAAAAGCCTTGTTGCCTCGTTAAGGTTTGTTAAAGGTTTAGCATAAACTGCCGAAACTCCAAAAGGGTCTCCCATAATCATAGGACCATACATAAAAAAGACCTCATCGTAAAGCCCCTCTTTAAGAAAGCTACCATGAACTTTGCCCCCACCCTCAACAAGAACAGAAGTTATTCTCCGCTCCTGGCAAAAGGATAGCAAAGCCTTTATGTCAACCTCCCCATTTTCTCCGCAGGGAAGCCTCACCACCTCGACCCCTCTTTGAACAAAAATCTTCTCCCTTTCTTTAGCAGCGTTCTCTCCGCAAAAGATGATGGTTTGTTTTGTCTCGTCAACTTGAAAAACCTTGTAATCCGGGGTTAAGCTAAGATGAGTATCAAGGATAAGTCTTATAGGGTTTTTCCCCTTTACCATTCGGACCGTTAGCTCCGGGTCGTCTTTCAGCACTGTGTTTTTTCCTACAAGGATGGCATCGGCTATGGCTCTTAGCCTATGAGCAAACTTTCTTGCAGGCTCATCTGTTATCCATTTTGAGTTGCCGGCTGAGGTTGCGATTCTTCCATCAAGCGTTGCCGCAACCTTCATCATTACCCAAGGTCTTTTCCGAATGATCCGGCTTAGATGAAAGCGGGTAAGGTAGGCAGCTTCTTCTCCACAAACACCGCTTTTAACTTCAATACCGTGGCTTTGAAGGAAAGATAATCCTCCGCAGGCAATAGGGTCTGGGTCTTTGATTGCGCAAACAACCCTTTTTATCCCAGCCCTAAGGATAGCCTCTGTGCAAGGTGGAGTCTTTCCATGATGACAGCAAGGCTCAAGCGTCACATAAAGATAACACCCTCTTGCCTTATCCTTTGCCTTCTCTATGGCTTCCACTTCAGCATGAGGCAAACCATAAGCCTTGTGATAACCCTTAGCTACGACTTCTCCTGTTTTTGGGTCAACAAGCACCGCTCCTACTGCAGGATTGGGCGAAGTATACCCAAGCCCAAAAGAAGCAACCCGTATAGCAATCTTCATGTAATATTCGTCAGGTTTAATACCCACCTTTGAAGTCTTATTAAACCTTGAGCTTAGCGTTTAGATGAGCTACCACCGCCCCGGCGATAAAAGCTTTTTATTGAAAGCAGGATTTGAAGCCTTGAAAAATCAATGGGCTTACCTTTGGAAGATGATGCGCCCTCTTCAAGCTTTATCTTTTTAGCTACTTTTATCTTCTCTACCACCTTAGCGTAGTATTCCTCGTCCTGAATGTTAAGAGGTCTTTGCCGAATTTGGTTTAGATGAAAAAGAAGAGCGGAAAGCTTTCTCACCTTTTGATAAGTTTCTTGATGCTCCTCGTCAAGAAGCTCCTCGATCGTTCGATAGATCTCCTTTCTCAGCTCAACTTCCTTTGGAAGAAAGCCTGCATTCTTAAGAATGCGATACACAACCCGTAGGTCTTCGGGAACAAAAGGGTCTTCCCGGAGGTCAAGAGGCTTTCCTTTATACTCCTCACACTCAAATTCTCCCCTTTCCATAGCTTCTTTTATTTTTTCTTCGGCGATCTGCCTTAGGATTGAAAAGGGCATACGCCTTCTCCTTTAAGCCCTCTTAGGAACCAGAAAGCTCCTTAAGCTTTACCGTAACATAGCCAGCTAACGTTGAGTTCTCATATTTTTTTAGAAATTCTTGAGCAAGGTTTGCTGCTGATTTTTTGTCTTTCTTTGCCTCCTTTAGTCTTATCAAATCTAGATAAAGAAGCTCCTTTAGCGGACCGGCTTCCTTGCTTATGGACTCGTAAATCTTAAGAGCTGCGTCCAAATCTCCCTTCTCCTCAAAGGTCTTAGCCTTGGCATACTTGACAAAGACTTTTCCTTGAGAACTCAAGCTCTTTTCGAGCTTTTCAGCAAGCTGTAAAGTTAAGCTTGCATCACCACGATTTAAAGCTGAATCCCAAAGGTAGATGAGGGCAAACCTCCCAGCTTCGGTATTTGAGTTTTTCTCGGCAAAGCTAAGAAGAGTTGCCTCAGTCGGCCCTTGTGTAAGAAGTGAAAAAAACTCAGCAAAGGCTTTCTCTTCCTTTTTTTTACTGTAATAGCTATAACCAAACCCAAGGAGAATAAGAAAGGCAAGAATCCCTACGATGTTTAAAAATAGGTTTAAGTTTTTGCTTACAAAGTCTTTTAATCTTTCATGAAAACGAAGAAGCTTATCCTCTTCCATCATTGGTCTTAATCTCCTCCAAAGTAGTCTTCCCAACGGAAAATCAAGGGCTTTTCCCCTTCCTTTAGAATTTCATAGTCTACCACCTCTCCTACGACAACATAATGGTCTCCTGTTTCAAAGGAGCTCACAACCTCGCAATCGAAGTAGGCAATGGCATCGAGCAAAATCGGGTTACCACGCTTGCTAAGCTTATAAGGAATGTTTTCAAACTTGTTTACCCTTCTTCCACTTTTAAAGCCAAAGTGTTTGGCAAGGTCAACTTGACCTTCAGCAAGGACGTTAATACCGAAGGTTTTGCTTGCCTGGATAAGCTCAAAGGTGTAGCGCTGTGGGGCAATTGCTACTCCAAGGAGTCGTGGCTTAAAAGACACCTGAGAAACCCAAGCTGCTGTCATTCCGTTTATCTTTCCCTCGGCGTTTGAGGTAATGATAAAAACACCTTGTGGGATGTAAGTAGTTATAAGTTTTTGAAGTCCCATAGATTCACCTCTTTATGGTTTTAAGTGCCGAGGGCGGGAGTCGAACCCGCACGGGCTTGCGCCCACTGGATCCTGAATCCAGCGCGTCTGCCAGTTCCGCCACCTCGGCTGTATATCATATAATACTGTTTGTTTTAAAAGGGGTCAAGCATTGAGAATGGTATCTAAAGTAAACACTTTTTATAACCTATTAGCCAAACAAAGAACATCTTATTGAGATAGTCCCGAAACAACTGGGGCAGTTTTAATAAAGTCCCTCGCTTCGTTCAGAATAGCGTCTCACATGGAGACTCTTCGTCTTACACTTGAAGCGACAAGGAAAGAAGGTTAAAATTGAAAAAAGATATTATATAAAATTTACCTTAGAAGATGAGCATAGACCTAAAAAATCTCTATTCAAAGCTTAAGGATAGGACTTTTTATAAGCTTTCAGCATCTGGGAACGACTTTATCTTCCTTCTAAACCTTGATAAGGAGATAGATGCAGACGCTGAAGGTCCAACATTAGCTAAAGCCCTCAGCCGTCCAAAGTTTTCGGTCTCTGCTGACGGTTTTATACTTGTTGAAAAAGCCTCATCACCTGAAGCTCAATTTTCCTGGCGATTCTTTAATTCTGATGGGAGCGAAGCTGAGATGTGCGGAAACGGGGCAAGATGCTTCGCAAGGCTCCTCTTTGAGCTTGGTCTCTGCGATAAAACCTTAAGCTTTGAAACCAAAGCTGGGATCATAAAAGCTGAGGTCAAGGGCAAGCGAGTAAAAGTTAAGCTTACAACACCCAAGGATCTAAAGCTCAACCTTGCTGTAAAAACCGAGCACGACATCTACTTAGCCCACTTTGTTAACACCGGCGTCCCTCATCTTGTTCTTTTCTGGGATGATGTATCTCAAGCTCCGGTAGAAAAGCTCGGAAGAACATTACGCTATCACGAGATGTTTGCTCCAGCTGGAACGAATGTAAACTTCGTTGAGCTTTGCGAAGAAGATGGAAAACGTTATCTAAAGATTAGGACCTATGAGCGAGGCGTTGAGGCTGAGACCTTAGCCTGCGGAACCGGAGCCTCTGCCTCTGCCTATATTGCCCTAAAACTTGGCTTAATCGAAGGAGAAGTGCCAATCTTAACCAAAGGGGGAGAGTGGCTAACCATCGCTTTAGAAGGCGAAGACCTTTTCCTTGAAGGAGACACAAGGTATCTTTTTAGCTTTCAGATCTTTGAAGATGCCCTATACTAATAAGCCTAACATTGTTCCACGTGGAACATTTAATAGACAACCTATTCTTAAATTGGTCTTGAAAAAATTGTTTTTAAAGGCAATATAGAAAAATAGCTAAAAAACTGTTGGAGGTAGAGTATGAGTTATCGAGCGGAATACCTTAAAGGGTCGATCGTAGCTTTGGTTACCCCCTTTAAGGATGGCAAAATAGATGAGGAATCCTTTCGGAACTTAATAAAATGGCATCTCAACTCTGGAACGCATGGTATCTTAGTCTCAGGAACAACGGGAGAGTCTGCAACCCTAACGAAGGAGGAGAAAAAAAGGCTTCTTGAGATAGCCTTAGAAGAAGCCAAAGGGAAGGTTCCAGTTATTGCTGGGACAGGGACAAACGACACCGCAAAGGCTTTGGAACTAACCAAGATGGCAGAGGAGATGGGAGCTGATGCCGCTCTAATAGTCACCCCCTACTACAACAAGCCAACCCAAAACGGTCTCTACGAGCACTACAAGCACATCGCCAAAAACTGCCGCATCCCCATCATCCTCTACAACGTCCCAGGAAGAACCGGAGTAAACCTTCTTCCTGAAACCACAGCAAGGCTTGCTCAGGACTTTGAAAACATCGTCGCCATAAAAGAAGCCTGCGGAGACATGAAGCAGGTAACTGAGCTAATCTTGAAATGTCCCAAGGAATTTGTAGTGCTCTCTGGCGATGATTTTACCGCCTCATTCACAGTGATGGCTGGAGGAAGAGGGGTCGTCTCTGTTGCGGCAAACATCATGCCAAAGGAGATGGCAGACCTTATGAACGCTTGCCTCATGGGCAACATGGAGAAGGCAAAAGAACTTCATCTTTATCTCTATCCCCTCTTTAAAATCCTTTTCATAGAGACAAATCCTGTGCCAGCAAAAGAATCCCTCTACCTTATGGGCATGATTAACTCGCCTGAAGTAAGGCTACCCCTTGCCCCACTTTCCGAAAACTCCCTTAATCAACTTAAAAAGGTTCTAAGGGAACATTACAAGCTTGCTTAAGATTAGATGCCATCTCAAAGTGAGTTAGAAAGGGCAATAAAAGAGAGCCCCTATTTTCAGGGGCTCTCTCCAGAGCTACTTTCAGCACTTGTCCAAATTTCAGTCCTAAAAAGGCTTAGCAAAGGGGAACACCTCTTCTTTGAAGGGGAAAAAGCCCTTGGCTTCTTCTTCATCGTTGACGGGATGATGAAGCTTTATAGGCTTTCACCAAAGGGCAAGGAGAGCGTTATTCATATCTTTGGTCCAGGAGAGATCTTTGCTGAGGTAGTTCTTGCCGGAAGCGAAGCCTACCCCGTTAACGCCCAAGCTTTGACGGATGCCAAGCTTGCCTTTTTTCCCAAGGCAAACCTTTTAAACCTATTAAAAAGAAACCCTGATTTTGGACTAAACCTTATCGGTCTCCTTTGTGTGCGATTAAAAAGCCTCCTTAAGACCATTTAAAATTTAACGCTAAAAGAGGCTGGAGAAAGGCTCATAGCTTACCTTTGGGAACTAACCGAAGAGGGAAAAAAGGAAGAGTTTACTCTATCCATTCCTAAGTCTCAGCTTGCCCTTCTCTTTGGGATAACCCCAGAGACCCTATCCCGGATCTTTCAAAGACTAAAGGAAGAAGACCTCATAGCTGTAGAAGGAAAGAGAGTAAAGATTAAGGATATGACTAAGCTAAGGAGCCTTCTTACTTGAGAAGGGATGACCTATTTAAGACCCTTTGACCCTTGGGGCTCAAGCCTTTGCCTTTGCCCTCCAAAGTATAGTCTTCAGCCCTACACGGGGTGTGGGCACTCCTGCCTCTACTGCTACGCCCAAGTCTACATTAAAGATTTTCATAATCCTCGTCCCAAAAAGGATTTTGCTAAAGTGGTTGAAAAGGATTTGGCTCAACTTCCTTCAGGCTCGCTCATTAGCCTTTCAAACTCTTCAGACCCCTATCAGCCACTTGAGGAAAAACTAAAGCTTACACGGTCCTTTCTTGAAATGGTAAGCGGAAAAAGCGTTAGGCTCCTTATCATCACTAAATCGCCTTTAGTATTGAGGGATGCTGATATTCTTAAAGATTTGGACTGTGCCGTAAGCCTAACCATAACAACTAAGAGCCTTGATAAGGTTCTTGAGCCCGGTGCCAATAAGGCAGAAGAACGAATCAGCGCTCTTAAGGCTTTAAAACAGGCAGGGATACCGGTTATTGCCCGCATTGACCCAGTTTTTCCCATCCTAACCGAGGATGAAGCAAAGGAGCTTGTTAAAGAGCTAATAGATGTAGTGGACCACTTCGTCTTTTCAACCCTAAAGCTTAAAAAGCAAACCTTTAGAAGGCTTGTCTCCGCTATCCCGAATATAGAAAAGGACTATAAGAAGATATATTTTGAAAAGGGAGAATGCATAAACGGTAGCTGGTATCTTCCCTACGAGCTAAGAATTAAACTCCTTTTACCCCTTATTGAAATGGTTAAAGGGGCAAGGAAGAGCTTTGGACTTTGCCGTGAAGGCTTAGACCTTGCCGAAAAAGGAAATTGCGACGGAAGCTTTTTGATCAAGTCTAAATTGTTCCACGTGGAACATCAATGAAGTAGTTACTTTCACTTTTTTATTGATATTTTATCAATTTATATATTAAGATCTATTTTAATCCATAATAAACCGTTCAGAGGAGCTAGCTATGAAGGTCTTGATTATCATTACTCGAGATGATCCGGAGACAATATACAACGCCATGAGGCTTGCCAATTTAGGGATAATAAAGGAAGATGAAGTTAGCGTGTTTATGCTTGGGAAGGCTGTCACGTTTGAGAAACTTCCAACGGATCAATTCGATTTTATGGAGCAGATAAACTCTTTCCAAGGTGATTTTTATGTTTGAGGTGTCTGCGCTTAGGCTCACGGGGTTGAGCCCTCATCAACCTGCCCTATTGCTTGGATTGAAGACCTATACGAGATCGCTAAAGAGGCGGATAAAGTGTTTACTTTCTAACCAGATAATACCCTAAGCTTACTCTTCATCCTCTAACGCATACTTCTTTGGCTTTCGCCAAAGGGTAGCTTGGTCTATTCCTAAGATTTGAGTAGCCAAGGTCTTGTTTCCGTCCGTTTCTTTTAGCACAAACTTTATTTATTCCCGTTCCTGCTTCTCCAGAGTGAGAAGAGGGCTTTTTTTACGAAAGGTAATGATTTTGAACCGTTTGAAATCTTCAGGCAGATGAAAAAAGATCTATCCTTGATAGATTGATCAAGGCCACTGCCCAGGCCATGATGTTTTCAAGCTCATTTGGATTTCCTTTAGAATCGCTATTTGCCCTGTCCTTGTTAGTGAAATAAAAAACTATTTGCTTAAAAAACTCTCGATGTATGCCTTATAACCTAAATTGTCGAGCTTTTCAGCCTTTTCTTCAACCTTTTTCTTCATCTCTTCTCTGTATTCTTTTAGCTTTCTTGCTAAGTTTTCATCTGATGTAGATAAAATAGCGATAGCAAGGAGGGCAGCATTTTCTGCCCCGTTTATGGCAACGGTCGCAACGGGGATACCAGCAGGCATCTGCACGATGGAAAGTAAGGAGTCAAGCCCGTTAAGGGAAGAGGTTTTTATAGGAACACCTATCACAGGAAGGGTGGTGAGGGCGGCAACGACACCTGGCAAATGAGCGGCTCCGCCAGCCCCGGCAATGATAACCTTTGTTCCCTTAGCCTCAGCCTCTTTGACCAATCTTTCGACCCTATCAGGAGTCCTATGAGCAGAGGCTATGGTCATGTAATATGGGACCCCAAACTTTTCTAAGACTTCGGCAGCCTTTTTCATTATCGGAAGATCAGAATCACTTCCCATTAGGACTAAAACCATGTTTGCCTCCCAACTAAATTCTTACTAACTAGTATTACTATAACATGAAATAGAGGACTTTAAAAGGGTAAGTTAAACTTTAAATCTATTGCCAAGTTTTCATTTTTAAATACAATGCGACGGATTGCAACAATTTCTCAGCTAAGAAGAGGGGGTTATGG
>Ga0081519_100032_pt1 | contig 22939 bp, 26 predicted proteins | sample ConSprmetagenome_FD_70987 | JGI IMG/M metagenome (GOLD analysis project Ga0081519, IMG submission 70987) | Hot spring microbial streamer communities from Conch Spring, Yellowstone National Park, USA - C T=80-84 v2 (version 2) | ecosystem: Environmental > Aquatic > Thermal springs > Hot (42-90C) ...
CTCCGATGGGGATGAGGGCTACGTCAGGCTGGTATAGCTCACCTATCAGCTTCATGTCGTAGAATAAACCCGTGTCCCCAGCATGATAGACCTTAAGTCCATTCTCCAGAGTGATGACAAAGCCGCAGGGTTCACCACCGTATGAACCATCGGGCAAGGAGGAGCTATGAAGAGCCATAACCATCGTAAAGGTGAGACCGTTTGAACGGTAGCTTCCCCCGATGTTCATACCTATGGCATTAGGAACGCCCTTACTTAGAAGATACTGCTGGATTTCGTGGATGGCTATGACCTGAGTTACCGAAGTCCTTGCCAGCTTTATCGCATCCCCTAAATGGTCCCCATGGGCATGGGTTATGAGGATGTAATCATAAGGACCAAGGTCAACGTCCTTTGGAGCTTGAGGATTGCTTACCCAAGGGTCTATAAGGATCTTCTTACCCTGAGGGGAAACTATTCTAAAGCAGGAATGTCCATAAAAGGTTAACTCCATAGGGGCACCTCAAAATAAATTTTTTTTACAATTTATACATATTATAAAACTCAAACGAAAACTCGCAAGCTAAGGTTTATGAAAAGCTCAGTTTATTAAGCTTTGATTAGCTTTGCTACGAAGAAACCAACTGCTCTTGTCTTATGGCTATAAAACCTTTTAGTTTTTACCATGTCGGGATGAAAGGGCTTGCCTTGCCATTCAGTTAGCCCTGATTCAAAAGGAAGAGGAGCTTCAAAATCAAGTAGTCTCGCTTGTCTTTTTCGCAAAAGATAATCAACTACCGCTTCGTTCTCCTCAGGGTTAATGGTGCAAGTAGAGTAAACCAAGATACCACCTGGTTTTAACAGGTCAAATGCTCGAACGATAAGTCCTTTTTGAATTGCGGGAAGGTTTGCCCTGCCTGAACCCTTCTGATAGAGCAACTCCCCTTCAAGCCCTATGCGATATCTTCCTTCTCCAGAGCAAGGGGCATCGACCAAAACCTTATCAAACTCTAATCCGAAGGGAAACTCTTCCCCCCGATATCTCGTCAAAATAGCACAAGTTACTCCCAGTCTTTTCAAGTTTGCTGAAAGAGCGGTTAGTCTGTCTAGCCTTTTATCATTGGCAATGATGTAAGCCCTATCGTTTGTGAGCATGCTCATTAAAGCGGTCTTTCCGCCTGGGGCTGCGCAGAGGTCAAGTATCAACTCTCCAGGCTTTGGGTCAAGGGCGATCACTGGAAGAGCACTTGAAAGGGTCATAGAATGGATAAACCCAAGGCTATACTCAAGAACATTCCCAAGAGAAACCTCCTCGTTGTTCACAACGTAGTAAAAACCTGGAACCGCTGATACTGGCTCAGCCACAATACCCTTTTCCCTTAACTTCTCTAAAAGAAATGGGACCTCATCTTGACTTATCTTTAGATTGTTTATCCTAAAATACTGTTGATGGGGTGTTCGAAGATGTTCGATAAACTCGTCAAAGTCTGGGATAATCTCTTGATAGCGAGAAAAGTATTCTAAATAGTTGAACAATTAGCCTTTACCCTCCCTTTTTAAGCTTCCGTCAAGCAGTAGCTCGCTTAAGTGGGTGTGGTCCTCGGCGATTAGGTCGGCAAGCTTTAGATGTTCCTCAGGAAGGGTTGTTTTGATTGCAACGCAAAAGAGCCCTGCCGATTTCGCTGACTTAATACCAGCTGGCGCATTTTCAACGACAAGGGAATCACTCTTATCAGCTTGAAGTGTAGATAAAGCTGTAAGATAAGGGTCAGGATGGGGCTTTCTTCTTGGCACCTTATCTCCTGTCACGATGACATCAAAAAACTTCTCTAAGCTTCTAGGAAAGACCTTTTCTAAGATCTCGGCGTGAGAGCTTGTAACCAAGGCAAGCTTCCTCCCATCCCTCTTCAAGTTTTCTAAAAGGTCTGGCACTTGAGGATAAGGTTTGACAAGCTTGGCGTATTTTTCTAAAAAGATCATCTTTTGGAGCCTAAAGGCTGACTCAAAGAATTCCTTCGTCGGATTGACCCCTCGGGAGGTAAAAAGGGTTCTTGCAGTGTCAAGCTCTATCGCCCCTTCATGAAGATAAATTTCTTCTTCGCTAAAGGATAGCCCTAATTGCGAAAAGGCTTCAATCCAAGCCCGAGCATGATACTTCATCGAGTCAAGTATAACTCCGTCTAAATCAAAAAAGATGTGTCTTTTCATGGACTAATCTTCTCCCAGAATGGTTCTTCAGTAATATCACTCTATCTTTATTAGCTTTTTCCTTTCTCTATTTCCTTTCACAATCTTAAGATTTTCCTTGGGCGGGTTTAGCTTTTTTGCTAAAAAAGAAAGAAGCCTCTTGTTAGCCTCGTTATCGTCTAACTTTGCCCGAATTTCTACTTCTAAAGATTTTACCTTTACCTCAAAAAGCATACTTTTAGGGATTTGCCTAGGCTAATACAGATTAAACCTTATATAATGCAGAAGTTCGCGGATAAGATATATTAAAAATATTACCGCAACTGGGCTTAGGTCAAGCCCGTAGATAGGTGGAATAACTCGTCTTGCTATACTTAACACAGGCTCGGTTGTCTGGTAAAGAAACCGAACTACAGGATGATAAGGATTAGGGTTAACCCAGGAGATTATAGCTCGAGCGATAATGAGCCAGACATAAAGGAATAGTAAAAGGTCTATTGTCTTGATCAAAGCTCTAAGGAAGGCGTTTAGCATGCCTTTCCAAAGGGGCAGATTGGGTATCTACACTCTGGACAGTTGTAGCAAAAGCCACCGTGACCAAGCCTTGCAATGTCTTCCCGAGTAATCTTCTCACCAACAAGAACTCGGGGTAGGATAAGGTCAAGGACGGTGATTTTGAAAAACATTGCACAAGCAGGTATACCAAGGATCACCCTATCTCCCAGGCTTGCGTAAAGGAACATGTTTCCGGGAAGAACCGGAGTTCCGTAAACGTAATGGTCAGGATTTAAATCCTGAATGGCTAAGCGAGTAACATCGTCTGGGTCAACAGACATTCCACCAGTAACAAGCACTACCTCCGCTCCTCGCTTGAATAGGTCCTCAATGGAAGCTCTGATAAATTCCCTATCGTCTGGGGCAAAGAGCGGTCCAAGAACGTTTAATCCAAAACTCTGAAGCTTCGGTATTAACCTCGGGGCAAAGGCATCCTCAATTCTGCCGTAGAAAACCTCGTTCCCGGTGATAACAAGACCTGCGGAGTTAACCTTTCTGGGAAGAACCCTTAAAACCCCTTGTGAATACTCCGAGCAAATCCTTTCCACTTCCCTAACCAGAGACTCTTTTACCACAAGGGGAATTGCTCTTCCCCCTGCAAGCTGATCTCCCTTTTTTACCCAGAGGTTGTTGTGCTTTGTGGATAAGCTTATCTCCCCAAGCATGTTTATGCGAAAAACCGCTTCGGTTTCCACCTTGAAAAGTCCATCTCTATCTGCCTTAAAGATTACCTTTCCCTCGCGAATTTCTGGAGAAAATGTTACCCCCTCTCCACAGCATGCTTTGGCAAGCCTGAGAGCAACCTCATCCTCATGAAGCTCATCCGGCTCAAGCTCAAGAATGTAGATATGGTCCTTCCCGCAGGCTTTAAGGATTGGGATATCCTCCTCTCGGATGATATGCCCTTTCTTAAAGCGAGCCCCCTTAAACTGCCCGGGGACGATCATGGTTACATCGTGGGGTAAAACATGTCCAATAGCCTCCTCAACAGGTATCAGCTTAGCCTTCACCCTTTCTTGCCTCCTTCCTTTCGTAGGCTTCAATTATCCTTTGCACGATGGGATGCCTAACCACATCCTCCTTGGTAAAGTAGACAAAGGCTATTCCTTCGATCCCTTCAAGTATCTCCATCGCCTCAAGCAAACCTGACTTCTTTGGGTCGGGAAGGTCAATCTGGGTCACATCCCCTGTGATCACCGCTCTTGAGCCTTGTCCGATTCTTGTTAAGAACATCTTCATCTGTTCAGTAGTAGTGTTCTGGGCTTCATCCAAAATTATGAAAGCGTCGTTCAAGGTTCTACCCCGCATGAAGGCAAGGGGAGCAATCTCAATCACACCTTTTTGGAAGAGCTTTGTTACCCGGTCAAAGGATAGCATGTCGTAGAGGGCGTCATAAATAGGACGAAGATAGGGGTTTACCTTTTCAACGAGGTCTCCTGGTAAAAAGCCAAGCTTTTCCCCAGCTTCAACCGCAGGTCTCACAAGAATGATCCTACTCACCTCTCCCTTAAGCAGGAAGGATACAGCCATGGCTACCGCGAGATAGGTCTTACCGGTTCCTGCTGGACCAATACCAAAAACAATGTCAGCCTGCCTTATGGCATCGATGTACTTTTTCTGAGTGGGGCTTTTGGGAGCAATGATCTTTTTCCCAGGGGTGACAAGTATAGTATCAAGAAAGATGTCCTTTAGGCTAACATTTGGGTTTTCAAGGAGAGTTCTTCCTGCATATTCCACATCCGAAGGATAAAGATTATAACCAGCCTTGATAAGCCCATAAAGTTCGGTTAACGCCTTGTCAGCAAGCTCAACATCGTAAGGTGCACCCGTCATGATCACTTGATTTCCTCGAAGTGTGAGCTCAACATGAAAGAGCTTTTCTAAAATCTTAAAATTTATCCCCCTCTCCCCATAAAGGTTCCTAAGAATGGGATAATCTTCAAAAACAAGCTCTCTTACCTCAACCTCTTCTACAGCCCTTCTTGCCATCTTTTTACGCATCCTCATTAGTTTTAGTTTGAGTATAATATTAGATTAGCTAAATAAAAATTCAAGTAAAAATAAGAAAGTCTTATGTCATTTGCAAGCCAACCAAGTGTCATTTATCCATACCGTTTTTGCCATTTTGACCGGAGGAGAGAGGGGGAAGCGTCAACCGAGGAGGTCACTCTCCCTGGAGCATCGTCCCGAACGAAGTGATAAGGGACGCCGTCCCGAACGAAGTGAGGGATGCCTCGGCTTTTGCTCGGCAGGACAATGTAGAAAGCCTTTTTGAACAACCCCTATAATTGCTTGACAAAAGAAGAATTTAAGCTTAAAATTAAATAAAAATCTGGGGCCGTAGCTCAGAGGGAGAGCGCGTGAATGGCATTCACGAGGTCGTGGGTTCAAGTCCCACCGGCTCCACCATCTAAAACTTTATGCCTCAAGATAAGATAATCAACTTAGAAAAACGTCAAAACCTCGGAGAAAAGCAGGCTTTAAACCCCGTGGAAGAAATCATCCTTAGTACTACAAGAGAGATCGTCATTAAGTTTATTGAAATGGGACGCTGCTCCCCAGCAACCTTTGAAGAAGTCTTTACCCTAGAATCCATCGAGTAGTAAAAAAAGACCATAGAGGAAGGCTAAAGATTTGATTAAAGTCTTAGCCGTTCATGGAAGCCCCCGCAGAGGCGGAAACTCAGACCTACTTCTTTCTGCCTTTATTGAGGGTGCCTCATCAAAAGGGGCAAGCGTGGAAAAAATCTCCCTCTATCAGCTTAAATTTTCACCCTGCATTGAGTGCGGAGGCTGCGACGAAACAGGAGAGTGCGTCTTAAACGATGACCTAACCCCTATCTATGAAAAGATCCTTTCTTCTGATGTGATAGTCTGTGCAACCCCTATATTTTTCTACTCCCATCCGGCGATGCTACAAGCCTTTTTTGAACGCTTCCAAGCCCTCTGGTGCCGAAAATACCGTTTAAATGAGCCTCACCCCTTCAGGAAAACACCTAAAGGCTTACTTCTAGGTGTTGGAGCTACAAAGGGTAAGAAGCTTTTTGAGGGGCTTGTCAGGTCCTTTAAGTATGTGATGGATGCTTGCTGGGGTGTTTATGTAGGGGGCTTATTCTTCCGTGGGGTGGATGATAAAGGAGCCATCCTTAAGTTTCCCGAACACTTAGAAAAGGTGAGAGAGCTTGGAGTAGCCGTTGCCACCCTTCCTGAAGAAGAATGGCCAGTTGATAGAAGCGCAAGCCCATGAATTTTACAGTTTTCCATACTTCTTGAACAACTCCGTATAGCCTCGGGCTCTTTTTTCAGGGTCTTCGCTTGTCCAAAGGTCGCTTACTACCGCGATAAGGTCTGCGCCATGTTTCAAAAGGATTTCTGCTTTTTCGAGGGTTATGCCACCGATTGCACAGATGGGTATGCTTAGCTCTTTCTTAGCTTGTTCCAAAATTTCAAAAGGGGCTAATGAAGCCTCTGGTTTGGTTGGGGAAGGGAAAAAGCTCCCAAAGGCAACATAGCTTGCCCCAAGACTTTGAGCCCTCTTTGCACGCTCAAGGTCAGCATAGCAGGAAACCCCAACCACCGCATCCTTTGGTAAAAGCTTTCGCACAAGGGCTACGTCTTCATCGTCCTTCCCCACATGGACCCCGTCTGCAGAAACCTCCTGAGCCAACCTCACCCTATCGTTAACAATAAAAAGGGCTGAATAGGCATGGCAAAGTTCTCTTAGTTTTTCAGCAATCGGGATGAGCTTTTCATCTGGGTTAGTCTTATCTCGAAGCTGAACTACTCTTGCCCCGCCTTTTAAAACCTTCTCAACTAACTGAAAGATTTTCCCCTCTTCATAAGGGGTCAGCCTTTCATCGGTTATGGCATAAAGACCAGCAAGCTTCATGATTAGCTCCTCTTTTTCTTAAGTTTTTCAAGGATTCGAGGATTGATGGAGAAGGAATGCTCCTTTGTTGGGAAGGCTCTTTCTTTTACTTCTTTTTTGTAGGCTTCAAGGGCTGATTTGAGTAGCTCAAAGCCATTGATGTAAGATTTTACAAACTTTGGGCGAAAACCTGGCAAGAGTCCAACTACATCATGGAAGACAAGGATCTGACCGTCGGTGAAAGGACCAGCTCCTATGCCGATTGTAGGAATGCTAAGGTTCTCAGTGATAAGCTTGGCAAGGTCAGAGGGGACGCACTCAAGGACGATGGCAAAGCAACCAGCCCTCTCGAGAGCCTTTGCCGAAGAAATAAGCTCCCTTGCCGTCTTAAAATCTTTCCCTCGAGCCTTAAGCCCCCCAAGTTCTAGGCTCCTCTGAGGGGTTACTCCGATATGCCCAAGAACAGGTATCCCAAAAGATACAAGACGTTTGATAAGCGGGACGACTTCACGTCCGCCTTCGATTTTAACGCCGTGGCATTTACCTTCCTTGACAAACCTCCCTGCGTTCTCGATAGCCTGCTCGATAGAAGTCTGGTAGCTAAGAAAGGGCATGTCGCCAATTCTTAAAGTGTTGGGTGCGCCTCGAGCTACTGCTTTGCAAAAAAGGAGCATTTCTTCCATAGTGACGGAATAAGTGTCCTCCTCTCCGAGCATAACCATGTTGGCAGAATCACCGATGAGGATAAAGTCAACGCCAGCGCTTTCAGCAAGCCTTGCCGAAACATAATCGTAAGCCGTAATCCCGCAGATGACTTCTTTTCCCTTTTTAGCTCTCAAGGTTTGGGGACTTAATTTAAAAAGGGACATTGGGTTGGCTCTTCGGAAGGGCTAAGCCTTTCTCTAAAATGTAGCGTTTGCCAAGCTCGGTAAGCACTCGTCCCCTCCTTGTGCGAGAGACAAGCCCAAGTCTGATGAGAGGAGGCTCAAAGATGGTCTCAAGCTCCGAAGGAGAGATCTGAGAGGCTAAGGCTAAACTTTCAAGTCCAGCTGGACCACCGTTAAAGTGATGGTAGAGGGTGAATAGATAACGTCGATCTTCAGCGGATAGCCCCCATTCATCTATGTCAAGAAGCCTTAAAAATTCTCGGACAGTGTCAGCGGTTATCAACTCTTTTGAGCTCTGATTTGTGCCGTTTAAGTAATTGTCCAACCTTCTGAGTAAGTTTAGAGCCTGTCTTGGTATACCCTTTCCAGCCTTTGCTAAAAGCAGAGAAGCTTCCCGATCAAGGTTTAAACCAAGTTCCTTTCCTGCTCGTTCGATTATCTCCGCAAGCTCAGCCTCGGCGTAGAAATCAAGCTTAAAAACAAGTTGGAAGCGGTCAAGCAAAGGTGGTAGACAAAGGTTAGGCTTGTTTGTAGCTCCAATGAGGGTGAACTTGGGGAGCTTTAAGCGAATAGTTTTTGAGGCAGAGCCCTTGCCGATGACGATGTCAAGGGCAAAATCTTCCATGGCGGTGTAGAGGATTTCCTGACAGACCTTGGGGATTCTGTGGACTTCGTCGATGAAGAGAATATCGCCATCGCGAAGGCTTGTCAAAAGGCTAGCAATGATGCCCGGCTTGTCAAGAACTGGTCCTGAGGTTTGTTTTATATTCCGTCTAAGCTCAAAGGCTATGATTCGAGATAAGGTTGTTTTTCCAAGCCCTGGTGCCCCGATAAATAGGGTATGAGGAAAGGCATCCCTCCGCTGTTTAGCCGCCTTTACGTAGATAGAAAGCTCTTCTACGACTCTCTTTTGTCCAATAAACTCCTTAAGGCTTGTTGGCCGAAGGTTCTGCATTTAGTATTATATTATAAAACAACTTGAAGAGAGGGGAAGAAGGATTTATAATTGAAATGTGCCTATATACGAGTTTAGTTGCGAAGTTTGTGGTAATTTCTTTGAAAGCCTTATAAAGGCTGGGGAAGATTTTCCACCCTGCCCTCAGTGTGGCTCGAAGCAGGTCCTGAAGGTGCCTTCAATCTTTTCCTTTAGAGATGCTTCTTCAACGAGAGCAGCAAGGGAAAAAGCAATCCTTAAGAGGGCAAGGGATTATCTCATCGACGGAAAGTATAAGGATGCCCAAAGGTTCTTAGAGAAGGCTAAAGAATTTTATCCTACGGATAGGATAAAGAGATTATCCGATGCTCTAAGTGAACGCAAACCAACCCCAGGATACTTTGTCTCAAAGCCTGAGTTAGTAATTACTAAGAAGAAGGGGAGCTAAGCATGGACTGGCAGGACGACTTTTCAAGTTTAATAACCTTTAGCACCTTCATCCTTTCCTTAAACACCGCAGCCCTTGTTCACCTTGGAGAATTGCCAGACCCTTTAACTAAGCAAAAGAAGGTTGACCTTGTTTTGGCAAAGCAGGTGATAGACACGCTGGAGATGCTCCGCGAAAAGACAAAAGGTAACCTTACCCCTGAAGAAGAGGAATTGATCAAAAGCATTCTCTTTGATTTAAAGCTTCGTTTCGTTAAGCTCTGTCCTTAAACTTTTTTAACCATTTCATGAATTCAGAGATTTTAATTTCTCCAGCCAAAATCAACCTCACCCTTCAAGTTCTTAGAAAACGCGAGGATGGCTATCATGAAATCTACACCATCTACCAAAAGATCACTCTATTTGATGAGCTTGAGGTGAAGCCTCAATCGAGCTTTGAGCTTGAGTTTATAGCAGAGGAATACATCCCTTTAGAAAAGAACTTGATCTTTCGGGCCTACAAGCTTTTTTCCGAGGCTTATGGAATAAAGGATGGTTTTAAAGTGAGGGTGATAAAGCGAATTCCTATGGGTGCAGGGCTTGGGGGAGGAAGCAGTAACGCTGGAACCTTTCTTAAGTTCTTAGGGAAAAGGTTTGGTATACCCAAGGAAGAACTCCTCTCCCTTGGGAAAAAACTTGGTGCCGATGTCCCTTTTTTTATCGAAGATTATTTCTCAGCCTGCGGTTTCGGCATAGGAGAGGTTTTAAAGCCCTATCCTAATTTTCAAGCCTTCTATCTCCTTTATTATCCAGGTTTTAAGATTGAAACTGCTTGGGCTTACCAGGCTTTAAACTTTAAAGGTGAGAAAAAGCCTTATCTCTACAGCGAAAACCTACCACCTTGGAAAGACTCAAATGGATTAATAAACGATTTTAAAGATTTAGTGTATTCTATATATCCTCAATTTCAGGACATCGAAAAAAGTTTTGAAATTGTCATCTCGAAGGTTTTACGCGAAGGTTCCTCTTCTTCTTTTACCCCGAAGACTTTTCCTGAGGGGTCCCCTGCTTCGTTTGAGTTAAAAGGGAGAGTAGGTTTGAGCGGAACGGGGTCAACTCTCTTTGCAGTCTTTGAGGATGAAGAATCTGCCTCTAAAGCCTATGACCTACTAAAAAATTTTTTAAAGGGTGGTAAAATTTATCTTGCTCGCAATTTAAAGGATTAAACTTTGTGTTTTGCCTTCTATCATCCTAAACGTAGCGAGGGCTCATAAATTTTGGTCTTAAAAAAGGAGGAGGAAAGATGTTCTCAAACCGTATGAAGCTTATCTCTGGAACCGCAAACCCTGAGCTTGCCCAGAAGATAAGTGAATACTTAGCTATTCCTCTAGTGCAAACCAAGATAACCCGTTTTAGCGATGGGGAGATCTTTGTGGAGATCAACGAAAATGTGCGCGGGGCAGATGTTTTTATTATTCAGCCTACCTGCCCGCCGGTTAATGAAAACTTAGTCGAGCTACTCATCATGATCGATGCGGCAAGGAGAGCTTCAGCAAGAAGGATTACTGCGGTCATCCCCTACTACGGATATGCAAGGCAAGATAGAAAAACCGCTCCCAGGACCCCGATCACCGCAAAGCTCGTAGCCAATGTCATTGTTGTGGCTGGGGCAAGGCGAGTCTTAACGATGGACCTACACGCTGGGCAGATCCAAGGTTTCTTTGACATTCCCGTTGACCATCTTTACGCCATGCCCGTTTTCTTGGAATATCTAAAGAATAAATTCCGCGGGGAAGAGATAGTTATTGTCTCGCCAGATGCTGGGGGTGTTGAGAGGGCAAGGGAATATGCTAAGAGGCTAAACGCCACCATGGCTATCGTTGACAAAAGAAGACCAAAACCAAACGAAAGCGAGGTCATGAACATCATCGGAGATGTAAAGGATAAAATTGCGGTAATCATTGACGACATGATCGATACTGCAGGAACCATCTGCAAAGCGGCTTCAGCCATCATGGAAAGAGGAGCAAAGGAGGTTTACGCTGTTGCTACTCATCCTGTTCTTTCAGGACCTGCGGTTGAAAGGCTTGCTCAATCACCGATTAAAGAGGTAATTGTGAGCGATACCATCCCGCTAAGGGAAGAGGCTAAAAGGCTTGATAAAATAAAAGTCCTCTCTGTCTCTAAACTTTTAGGAGAGGCTATAAGAAGGATCCATACGGACGATTCTATTAGCTCGCTCTTTATATAAAATATCTACTCTCAAGTAAGGGGGGGGAAAGAGATGAACCAGGTAGTGCTTCCGGCTCAAAAAAGAGAGAAAGTTGGGAAAGAGATTTGCAAAAAGCTCCGTAAACAGGGGAAAATCCCAGCCATAATTTATGGACCCGGGATAGAGCCGCTTCCTATTGCTGTAAACTTTAATGAATTCGAAAAGGTTTATAACCGTTATAAAGGAGAAACGGTGCTTTATCTTCTTGAGGTTGCTAACGGTGAGACCCAAAAGTATCAATGCATCCTAAAAGAACTTCAAAGAGACCCTGTTACGGACAGGGTCATTCATCTTGATTTCTATGCTGTCTCAACGGAAAATGTTATTGAAATTGAGGTTCCGATTGAATTTGTTGGAAGACCCGTTGGCCTCACTAAAGGCGGCATCCTTGAAATATTCATGCATGAACTTACCGTAGAATGCTTACCCACTGCTATCCCAGACAAGATCGTGGTAGATATAAGCCATCTTGACCTTGGAGATAGCCTGCATGTTAGAGATATCAAGGTTCCAGAGGGAGTAAAGATTAAGGACCTTCCGGAGGAGACAGTCTGCACCGTGGTTGCTGAAGAGGAAGAAAAAGCTGAAGGTGCTGAAGAAACTCCAACCACTCAATAGATGCGCATTGGATGTGGGTTTTTTGTGGACTTGGCAATCCTGGCAAAAGATACGAAAGGACAAGGCATAACTTTGGTTTTATGGTAGTGTCTGCCTTTGCGGAGAGACATCGCTTACGGTTTAAGTATGACGAGCTTTATCCTGCTGAAGTTGCAAGTCTAAACAGGACCTGCCTCCTTTTTAAACCCATGACCTTTATTAACCTCTCAGGGATTGCGGTTAAAAAGCTTCTGAAAAAAGAAAAGATAAAGCCAGAAGAGCTTTTGGTTATCTACGATGATATGGACTTACCCCTTGGCAGGATTAAACTACTTCCCAAGGGGGGAGCAGGTGGGCATAACGGAGTAAAGTCAATAATCTCAGAGCTTGGAGTTAATACTTTTCCGAGGCTAAGGCTTGGCATAGGTCGTCCACCCGAAGGGGTGGATCCAAAAGACTATGTGCTTTCGCCTTTTACTCCGGATGAAGCTTCAATCGTCGAAAAGGTGATAGAGATAGCTACCCAAGCCTTGGAAGACCTTCTGCAACAAGACCTGCTAAAGGTTATGACTAAATACAACTCTATGAAAATTTAGAAGGGATAAATGACCGAACAACGTAATAACCATCAAAATTTTAAAGGTTTATTGAAAGAGCAGATACCAAGGATAGAAAAAATCTTATACCTTTTAATTTCTCTTGGTTTATTAATCGTCTTTGGTCTGGTCCTTGTTGATGGGCTCTTTGTTCTTATCTCCTTTTTTGATGCGAAGGACATTACTCATAGTGTAATCAAGTTTTTAGATAAAGTACTTATCGCTTTGATCGTCGTTGAGCTTTTCTATACGGTTAAGGTTGCTATCGTTGAAGAGAGCACTATTAAGTGTATTGAGCCATTTTTAATCGTTGGTGTGACTGCTTTAGTTAGAAGGCTCCTTGTGCTAACCTTCGAAGTAGCTCATCCAACTGTATATTCTGCAGAAAGAATGACCTTTTATCTTATTGAGATGGGTTTGATAGGCTTTTTAGTCATAGTCTTTGTGATCGCAATCTACTTATTTCGTAAAACAAGGAGAGGGTAGATGCATCCACAGGGTATACTGGTCCTTGATTTTGGTTCTCAAACAACTCAGCTCATTGCAAGACGGGTTAGAGAAAACAATGTCTACAGCGAGATTAAGCCATGTTTCATCAGCCTGAAAGAGCTGAAAGCTTTTAATCCAAAGGGCATAATCCTTTCTGGTGGACCAGCAAGCGTCTACGACGAAGGGGCACCCCTTCTGTCAAAGGAAGTCTTTGAGCTTGGCGTTCCTATCCTGGGTATCTGCTACGGAGCTCAGCTCATGGCATATCTCCTTGGGGGTGAGGTTGAACGGAGCGAAAAAAGGGAATTCGGTCCAGCGGAGCTCTTCATCCTTCGTGAAAGCCCAATCTTTAAAGGCTTAAGCAAAGAGAAGTCTTATCGCGTATGGATGAGCCATAGCGACCGGATTATAAAGCTTCCCCCAGGTTTTATATGTCTTGCCAGGACTGAGCATTCTCCCTACGCCGTGATAGCTCACGAAAAAAAGCCCTTCTTCGGTGTGCAATTTCATCCTGAAGTTGTCCATACAGAGGTTGGCGGAGAGATAATTCGGAATTTTCTCTTTGAGGTTTGCGGATGCATCCCTAACTGGACCATGCCTTCTTTTATTGAAACGACGGTTGCCGAGATAAAAAATCTTGTAGGTGAAAATGAAAGGGTAATCTGTGCCCTTTCAGGAGGTATCGATTCAACCGTCACAGCTATCCTTGTTCATAAGGCAATCGGAGACAGACTTATCCCCGTTTTTGTGAACAACGGTCTTTTGCGCAAAGGCGAGGTCGAAGAAGTAAAGTCTTTAATGGAAAGCTTAGGGATTAAGCTTGAGTATGTGGACGCAAGCAAGCTTTTCTTAGAAAGACTAAAGGGGGTTACTGACCCTGAGAAAAAAAGAAAGATCATAGGCGAAACCTTCATTGAGGTTTTTGAAAACAAAGCCAAGGAGTTTGAAAACGTAAAGTATCTTGCTCAGGGCACCCTCTATCCAGATGTCATAGAAAGCGTCTCCTTTCGTGGGCCTTCTGCGGTGATAAAAAGCCATCATAATGTGGGTGGGCTTCCAGAAAAGATGAACCTTAAGTTGATTGAGCCTTTGAGGGAGCTTTTTAAGGATGAGGTAAGAAAGATCGCTGAGCTTCTTGGTCTACCAAAGCATATTGTCTGGCGACAACCCTTTCCTGGTCCGGGCTTAGCTATAAGGATCCTTGGGGAAGTAACGGAAGAGCGCCTGCAAATCCTTCGTGAGGCTGACGCCATCGTTCAACAGGAGATGTTAGCAACCGGTTGGTATTACAAGGTATGGCAGAGCTTTGCGGTTCTCCTCCCAGTAAAGACGGTAGGAGTAATGGGGGACTATCGGACCTACGAGTATGTAGTAGCCTTGAGGGTAGTAGAAAGCCAGGATGCCATGACCGCAGACTGGGTTCGCCTTCCCTATGAGCTCTTAGCAAGGCTCTCAAACAGAATAATCAACGAAGTAAAAGGGGTAAACCGGGTAGTTTACGACATTTCCTCTAAACCCCCTGCAACCATTGAATGGGAATAAGGGAAGCTTTTTCCTTCGCAAACTCATTCATGTAGGCTTTTCCTTGCTTTTACTTTTCGGGACGTATTATCTTGAAAAAAAGACTTTTCTCTTCCTTCTTTCTGTTTGTTTCTTAGCAGAAAGCCTATGGGAATTTATAAGACTTAAAAAGCCTGATAGTTTACCAAGATTTTTACACGTAAAATCCTTGCTTAAGGAACAGGAGGCTAAAACTTTCACGGATGCTTGGTATTTTATTCTAGGTATTTTGATAGCAAGTCTTTTTCTTTGGGATTCCTGGCTACGAGCACTAATTCTTATAGTTGGAATTTCTGATACAGTTGCCTATTTTGTAGGCAAAGCCTTAGATGGACCAAAGATATTCCATGGGAAAACATTATACGGTTCATTAAGCTTCTTTATTTCTACAGTGTTAATACTCTACGCTTTTGGTTTAACAAAAGTAATTAGTGTGGTCTATCTTTTCCTCCTTGCAGTCCTTCTTACTCTTTCTGAAGCCCTTTTTAAAAGGGATAATCTGTTTATTCCTATTGTGTATGTTTTACTCTTGATAATTATCTTAAATCAGTTAAAGCTTTTTTAAAAAACTTTAAAAAGGAAGAACCCTATGTTTATGAACATGGCTCACCTTGCTGATGTCCTTTCTTCTTGGGAAAAGCTCTTAGAGGGCAACAAAAGGTTTGTTTTCGGAAATTTGGCTAAAAAGGGCTTTAGTTTAGAAAAGAGGAAAGAGCTTCTTTAAAGGGTAAAAGCCTTATGCGGTTGTTGTTGGATGCTCTGATTTTCGCGTGCCTCCGGAGATAATTTTTGACCAGGGATTGGGTGAAATTTTTGTAATTAGGGTTGCTGGTAATGTCCTTGACCCTACCTCTCTTGGAAGCATAGAATATGCGGTTGAACATTTAAAGACCCCTCTTATTGTGATCCTTGGTCATACTCATTGTGGTGCAGTCCACGCAACCATCCATTCTCCCAGCAAAGCAGAGGGTAATCTTAAGGCAATTGTAGAAAAAATAATGCCTGCTGTGTCTGAGGCTAAAAAGGTGGCTAAATCTGAAGAAGATTTGCTCAACATTGCCATTGAAGAGAATGTTAAATTACAGAAAAAGTTTATGCTAAAGAATAGTAAAAATAATAAATGAATATGTAGAAGCAAACAAAGTCCAAATTGTTATGGCTATTTACGATTTAGAAACTGGAGAGGTTAAAACTATCAAATAACAAAGGCATAGAATGTTCGACATAAAATGCATGGTCAACCGGGGATGCCTCTTGAATAAAAACAATTATAGGCGCGACCGTCCGGGCGCCCAATGTTCTATTTTTGTAATGGGCAAGCCTCCACTCGCCCTACACATCCTCTCCTCCGGCAATGGATCTTCTCATGCTGTTGTTCTAAACTATCTTAATAGTCCTATTTAAAATTTTAGTGTATAATCTGTTTAGGGTCGGTAAACGAGCAGGTTCAAAAAACAAAAAATCTTTATGATTTCTCGCAAACCGGAATGTTTAAGAGAGCAGAATTTGTAAAAAGCGTTTTTAACCTTTCTGACCTTCCTCCCCCGAAGTATCCTGAGGTTGCCATTTTGGGGAGGTCTAATGTTGGTAAATCTTCCTTAATCAACGCCCTTTTCAACCAACGAAATTTGGCTAAAGTATCTTCAACCCCAGGTTTTACCAAGGCTCTCAACTTTTTTCTTGTGGACAGGAAATTCTACCTTGTTGACCTTCCAGGCTATGGGTTTGCCAAGGTTTCTAAGGAGATGAGGTTTAAATGGAAAGAGCTTGTAGAGGGATACCTAAGAAGTGTAAGAGACTTTCGTCTTCTAATACTCATATTTGACATAAGAAGAACGCCTGACGAGCTTGACCTATCCCTTATAGAATTTGTAAGGTTTTTGAAAAAGCCTTATCACATCGTGTTGAACAAAATCGACCTTCTTGAAAAAAAGGAGCTTAAAGAGAGGACAAAGGTTTACAAAGATATGTTTCATCTTACGGATGAGGAAATATCCCTTACTTCCTGCAAGGAAAGAATAGGGATAGCTTCAGTAAGAATGAAAATCCAGTCAGTTATTTGAGGAGAAAATCTTCACTTTGAAGAATTTTTCTGTAGAAATGCTCTTCAAAAAATTCGATATTGCTCAATTTTTCACATTAAGTTTTAAAAACTTTTACTTACCTGTAGAATGTCGGAACCTTGTTTCAAACAAAAAATGATGGAGGTGAAGCATGAAGGAGCAGCGCACAGAGTTTAGACAGGTCCTACCCGTTGCCATCGTTGCTTGGTCGGGTGCTCTTCTTGAGTGGATGGATTTTTATGCCTATGCTATTCTCGCTAAATTATTAGCTAAGACTTATTTTCCAAGCGATGACCCTTTAGCGAGCTTACTTGCTGCCTTTGCCGCCTTGGCAGTCGGCTTTCTCTTCCGTCCTCTTGGAGCTTTGATGTTTGGTAAGATCGGAGACCAGTTTGGTCGTAAGGTCGCTTTCTTCTCGGCAGTCACCATGATGATGGTTGCCACCTTGGCTATAGCTATTTTACCGGGTTATGCCGCTTGGGGTGTCTTAGCCTCAATTCTTCTCTTTATCTGCAGGATCTTGCAGGGTTTAGCTCTGGGAGGAGGATTTGGTGCTGCCATTACCTACCTCGGTGAGTTCACCCCCGACCATAGAAGAGGTTTCATAACTGGATTTCTGTTCACGACAGCACCCCTCGGTATGGCTTTAACTGGAAACATCGTATCTTGGCTTCAAGGGTACTTCGGTAAAGAAGCGTTTGAGGCTTATGGTTGGAGATGGACGTTCGTCATAGTTGCCCTTATGGATTTAGTGTTTGCTATTGTGATTCACCTGTTTTACAAAGAAACACCCATCTTTACTACCCTAAAACAGATCCGTAGAGTTACAAGCTCTCCAATTAAAGACCTTTTTACTAACAAACACTACGTTTGGTTATTTATCCTTGCCTGGATCGGCGTTATCGGCGCCCACGGTCCAATTTGGTATACCAACCAGCTTTATGTGTCTTTCTATATGCAACACTTTGGAGTCTCAGCCGGAGATGCAAGCAAGATCCTCGCCTATGCTACTTATATAGCCATATGGCTATACCCCTTCTTTGGGTGGGTTTCAGATAAGGTTGGAAGAAGACCCATCCTTCTTATTGGTATCTTTGGTAATGCCCTGATGTTTCCCATCGTTTTTCATGTAATGAAGGACTATTTTAACCCCCCTGATTTTTCTATGCTTCTTTTCTTGACCGCAACCTTAACCTGCTTTAACGCTGTTGGATATAGCGGTGCCATGTCAGCCTTCGTGCTCGAGCTCTTTCCTGCAAGGATCCGCACAACCGCAATAAGTTTCACCTACAACATGGGCTACGGAGTTACCGGAGGCTTAACCCCATTTATGATTACGCTCATCCAGAAGTACACCGGAGATGTTTACACAGCCATCATAATTTGGTCTACCTGCGTCCCAATGCTCATGGGTTTGCTTTTCCTCCTAAAAGGATGGGAAACAAAGGGTGAAAGGATTTGGGAGGAGCTTTCTGCTGGAAAGTTCGCCCAGAAGGCTATGATTGTCTCCTCTAATGAGCCACTTGGTGAAGTGATGAAGAGGATGCAGGTTGAGGGCCAGAGGATGGCTGTTGTCGCAGAACACGGTAAATACAGAGGTATGATTGAGGAAAGGATCATCCTTAAAGCCTTAGCAAACGGAAAGAGCATCACCACTCCGGTGAAAGAGGTCATGGCTCAAGTAGACGCTGTTCTTCCTTCGGCAAGGATCATCGATGCTGTGGCGCTCCTTCAGGATTATGGGCTCAAGGGCATTGCGGTTGCCACTGAGCAGGGCAATGTGATAGGTGTGATCGACCCAAGGTATGTTTTCAACGAGGTTGCCCTCTTGACCGCAGGGCTTAAGAAGGGGTATGCCGAAAGGGTTAGAGTAGAAGAGTTCATGCACAGCCCAATTACGGTTACCGATACAACTAAAGTGGCGGATGCATTAAAGACGATGGTTGAAAATAACATCGGGTTCTTACCGGTTATCAGCGCAGAAACTGGAAAGCTTGTAGGAGTCATATCTGAGAAGGACCTCATGGCTGTGCTTTGTTGTGAACCCCAGAATGCCGAAAAGCCAGTTTCTGAGTTCATGACTAAAAATGTCATCACCATAACGTCAGAGTCTACGCTTAAAGAAGCCCTCGAAAAGTTTATCGACCACAAGATTAGGCACCTACCAGTGGTAAGAGACTCAAGGGTTGTAGGAGTTATTTCTGTGAAAGATGTTATAAAGCTTGTATAATAAAGGCATAACAAATAATCTTTGCCGTCCCGGTCTAAACCTCCGGGCGGCATTTTTTTATTTTTAGTTTCCAAATCATTCCAAAAAACAAAAAAAGCTTTTCATTTAGGCAATTGGTGTTAAAGTTTTCAAAAATAAACTTTTTAAGGGGGTAAAGTATGAAGGTCTATTACGACCAGGACGCAGACTTGACGATACTTAAGGACAAGGTGATAGCGGTATTAGGATACGGTAGCCAGGGGCATGCCCATGCCCTTAACCTTAGAGATTCTGGTCTAAATGTTGTCGTTGGTTTGAGACCGGGTAGTCCAAGCTGGGAAAGGGCAAAGGCTGACGGCTTTGAGCCAATGCTCCCAAGAGAAGCCTGCGCAAAGGCTGACCTAATCATGGTCTTAGTGCCAGACCAAACTCAGCCTGCCCTATACAAAGAGTGCATAGAACCGGAGTTAAAACCCGGCAAAATGCTCCTTTTTGCCCATGGCTTTAACATCCACTATGGACAGATTGTCCCCCCTCCTGAGGTTGATGTTGCCCTCGTTGCCCCAAAGGGACCTGGGCATCTTGTTCGGAGAGAATTTGTTCGGGGGGCAGGAGTTCCTTGTCTTATAGCCATTCATCAGGACTATACCCAGACCGCTATGGCTAAAGCCTTAGCCTATGCAAAGGGTATTGGTGGAACAAGGGCTGGAGTGATCGAGACTACCTTTAAAGAGGAAACAGAAACTGACCTGTTTGGAGAGCAGGTGGTGCTCTGCGGAGGGGTTACAGCCCTTATGAAGGCAGCCTTTGAGACCTTGGTTGAAGCTGGATATCAGCCTGAGGTAGCCTACTTTGAATGCGTGCACGAGCTAAAGCTAATCGTTGACCTTATCTATGAGGGTGGCTTTTCCTATATGCGCTACTCCATAAGCGACACCGCTGAATACGGAGACCTAACCCGTGGTCCAAGGATCATCAACGATCAGGTAAGACAAGAAATGAAAAAGATCTTAGAAGAAATCCAGAGCGGACAGTTTGCCAGAGAATGGATCTTAGAAAATCAGGCTAACAGACCGGTGCTAAACGCTCTGAGAAAAAGGGAGACAGCCCATCCCATTGAAGAGGTGGGGAGACGGCTAAGGAGCATGATGCCTTGGCTGAAGAAGCAGGGCTAAGAATGAAGCCTTTTTAGAGCTTTTTCAAAGGCAAAGATGGTGCGATCAAGCACCTCCTTGCCATGGGCTAAAGACACAAACCAGGCTTCAAACTGAGAAGGTGGAAGATACACTCCTTCTTTCACCATCTCTTGCCAAAATCTGGCAAACCTTTCCGTGTCTGAGGTTTGAGCTGAGGCAAAGTCTACCACCTCTTTATCAGTGAAGAAGAGAGTGAACATCGAGCCAAGGCGATGAAGTCTGTAAGGTAAAGCTAACCTTTCAAGGACTTCTCTTAGCCCCTTTTCAAGATAGCTTGAAAGCTCCTCTAAAAGCTCATAAGTTCCGGGTTTAGAGAGCTCTTTTAACACCGCAAGACCAGCGGCTACCGCTATAGGGTTTCCGGCAAGGGTTCCAGCTTGATAGACCGGACCATCAGGGGCGATAAGCTTCATGATTTCCCGCTTTCCGCCATAAGCACCTATGGGCAACCCACCACCGATTATCTTGCCAAGGGTGGTAAGGTCGGGCTCTACATTGAAATAGGCTTGAGCTCCCCCTAAGGATAGCCTAAACCCGGTTATCACCTCGTCAAAGATGAGAAGAGTCCCATACTTTTTAGTAATTTCCCTTAAAAATTCAAGAAAGCCTGGCTTTGGGTAGATAACTCCCATGTTGGCAGGAACTGGCTCAACGATAACGCAGGCGATCTCTTCTCCTTCTTTCTTGAAAACTTCTTCCACGGCTTGAAAATCGTTGAAAGGCAGGCTTATGGTTAAGCTTGCAAGCTCATCGGGAACACCTGGGCTCGCTGGGATACCAAAGGTAGCAAGACCAGAGCCAGCCCTAACAAGAAAACTATCCGCATGCCCATGGTAGCATCCGTCAAATTTGACGATCTTTTTCCTTCCTGTGTAGGCACGCGCAAGCCGGACGGCGCTCATCGTTGCCTCTGTCCCCGAGGTCACAAGCCGAACAACCTCTACAGTTGGCACAACCCTTGTGATGAACTCTGCCATCTCCACCTCAAGCCAGGTTGGAGCTCCAAAGCTTGTCCCTCGCTTGCTTGCAAAGTAAACATTCGCTATGACCTCAGGGTGGGCATGCCCTAGGATGATTGCCCCCCAGCTGCAAACATAATCGATGTATCTATCTCCGTCAGAAGAAATAAGGTATGGACCTTCTCCCCTTTCAAAAAAGATGGGAGTTGCTTTTACCGCTTTACAAGCCCTGACTGGGCTGTTTACCCCACCTGGCATAAGCTTTATTGCCATCTCATAATAGAGCTTTGACTTTATCATGGGGTCCTCCTTTTTATGGGCTAAGGTTTAGCTTTTAGCTTAAGATATTCGAGCTGGCACAACTTTTCAAGAAGAAGAATAAGATTTACAGCCTCCTCTAAAGAGCTTCCTCCGGCAACAACTCCGTGGTTTCTTAGAACTACGATTTGATAGTTCATAAGAAGGTTTCCGGCAAACTCCCAAAGGCTTTCAGAACCGGGCTCAAAGTAGGATAGGACCGAAAGCTTACTCGAGAGAGGCTTAGCCTCAGGATGAGAAAAGCTTCTAAAATCAAAACGCAAAGCATCTAAAGTAAGAAGATAGGGAGGATGAGCATGGGCGATAGCCTTTAAGTTTGGGTTCTTCAAGTAGGCTTTGTAGTGGAGCCCCCATTCAGAAGAGGGGTTTCCTGCAAGAACATTTCCCTTCCAATCTATGAAGGCAATATCCTTTTTTGTCAAAAGAGCCTTAAGCCCTCCTTTAGGGCTTATGTAGAAGCCCAGTTCATGCCGGATGGAGAGATTTCCCTCCGGTCCTGCGTTTAAGCGGTAGGTGCAAAGGAGGTTGCTAAAGAAACATATTTCTTCCCTTGCATCCCTAAAAGCCCTTTTCATAGCTCTACACCCTCACCTGTTTGACCAAGTCTATGTTTTCTAAAGCCCATTCCACGGTTCTTTTTAAGCCTTCCCTAAGGTCAACCTTTGGCTCCCAGCCAAGAAGCTTCTTTGCCTTGCCGACCTCAGCCCAAGTCACCTTCATGTCAGCCTTATGAAAGGGAAGATAAACCCGCTTTGCTTTCTTTCCAAGGTATTCTTCAAGGATGTCCAAGACTTCGTTTATGGAGATGGGATTTTTCCCTCCGCCAAGGTTTATAATCTCATAGCCTAAGGGTTTTAACCCAAGGATCGTCCCATATGCTATGTCGTCGATGTAGGTAAAATCTCTGGCTTGGGTCCCGTCACCGTAGATTTCAATGGGCTTGTCTTCAAGCATCCATTTGATAAAGCGGAATATGCTCATGTCCGGTCTTCCTGCAGGACCATAGACCGTGAAGTAGCGTAAAACGGTGATATCAAAGTCGTATAGATGATGGTAGGTGTAAGCAAGGAGCTCGCTTGCCCTTTTGGTTGCCGCATAGGGTGAAAGAGGCTTATCAACCTTTTGCTCTTCGTGATAGGGAGGGGTTTGCCCGGCGTAAACCGATGAGGTGCTTGCTAAAACCATCTTCTTTATCCCAAAATCCTTCATGAGATGAAGTAGGTTTAAGGTGCCGTTTATGTTTGCCGAAACATACACCCAAGGATTTTCAACGCTTGCCCTCACTCCTGCCCTTGCGGCAAGATGGATAACAGCTAAAAAGGTAAAGCTTTCGAAGAGTTGTCTTAAGGCTTCTAAGTTAGAAAGGTCAACCTGATAGAATTTGAAGTTTGAGTAAGCCTTAAGACGGTTAAGCCTCCATTTTTTGAGCAATGGATCATAGGCATCATTTAGTTCATCAACTCCAACGACAGCATGGTTTTCTTTAAGCAAGAACTCAGCAACCCTCCAGCCAATAAACCCGGCGCACCCAGTGACTAAATAGGTCATTATGTTCTCCATTGTTTTAATTTTTCGCAAAGCTGAAAGCTAAGATAAACTGACGGACCCATGGCGTTTTGAATAAAAATAAGCCTTGCTTGCCCAAGAAAGTTTTGCAGGTTTGTGCAAAAGAAGTTTCTACAAAAAAGAGGAGGCATAGGTAGCTTACAGCCTTGCTTCCCCAAGAAGAGGCATCTTTTAGGCAAAAAATTTTCTAAGTCAAGGCTTTTCCTTTGCCTCTCAAGCAGGGCAAGATTTAAGAAAAACTCTTCCTTGCTAAGCTTCCATTCTAAGCCCTCGCCACAG
>Ga0081519_100016_pt2 | contig 21880 bp, 20 predicted proteins | sample ConSprmetagenome_FD_70987 | JGI IMG/M metagenome (GOLD analysis project Ga0081519, IMG submission 70987) | Hot spring microbial streamer communities from Conch Spring, Yellowstone National Park, USA - C T=80-84 v2 (version 2) | ecosystem: Environmental > Aquatic > Thermal springs > Hot (42-90C) ...
AAGTCTTTAGTAGAACACTACTACCGTTTGGCTCTAAAGGAAACAGAAGAACTAAGAGAGGGAAAGAAAAGAGACTTCTTTGGCTCACCTGTGCCGTAATAGCCTAAGTTATATCCTTCATCTCATTACTTAACTCTTGAAAATTAATTTCGACCTCTCTTTTTTGAGGTTTTTCTACCTCAGTTTGTCCTTTTGCTGATTCTTCATAGATAGGAGTTTTTTGAAAATCTTCGACGAAGAGGAAAGGTTCCTTGGCAGGTTGAGGAAAGTAGCCGAGCTTTTCAAGCTCTGCCCTAACATCCGCTCCGCATCTTGGGCAATTTCTTAGCTCCTCCGAAAAGATGTAGCTACAACTGGGACACCTCAAGTCTTTCCTCCTTGCTGGTTTCAAATGCTTCTCTACCACAACATTTCTTATACTTCTTTCCGCTTCCGCAGGGACAGGGCTCGTTCCTTCCTATCTTTTCCGTCTTGATGGGTTGATTCTTCCTTTTTTCCTCGGCGAACACATCCTTTTTGGCAAACTCAAGCCTACTTTCATCTATCTCGCCTTCCTCTAGGACCATCTCTTGAACCTTTTCAGCCTCTTCTTTAAGCTCAATCCTGAATAAATAAGAGAGTGTGGTTTCTCTGATCCTTTTCATAAGAGAGACGAAGAGATGATAGGCTTCTTTTTTGTACTCTTGAAGGGGGTTCTTCTGTCCGTAGCCTCTGAGACCGACACTTTCCTTTAAATAGTCAAGCATGAGAAGATGTTCTTTCCAAAGGTTGTCGATGGTAGTAAGAAGGAAGTATTTTTCCAAATTCCTCATTAGGTCAGAGCCAATGTTTCTTTCCTTTTCTTCGTACTTCTGTTTAGTAAAGTCTTTAAGGTAATTAAGGATCTCGGACTTTGTGGTTAAATTTTCAGGAAGTTTCAAGGGAATAGCAAAGACCTCTTGATACCTCTTTACCAGGGCTTCAATCTCCTCTGGCTGTAGGTTCCTCTCGCTTAAGGTCGTTTCCTCGACAAGCTCTTCACAAGTCTCGTCAATCAGAGAAATTATCCAATCTTTTATAGATTCGCTCTTTAGGATTTCCCTTCTTTGAGAATAAATAACTTCTCTTTGCATGTTCATCACATCATCATACTCAAGAAGGTGCTTTCTAATATCAAAGTGGTAGGCTTCAACCTTCTTTTGAGCTTGCTCTATAGCCTTAGAAAGCCAAGGATGTTCCAGGGGTTCGCCCTCGGGAAGACCAAGCTTATCGATGAAAGCTTTTATCTTCTCCGACCCAAACAGACGAAGTAGGTCATCTTCAAGGGAGAGGAAAAACCTTGAGGCTCCTGGGTCACCTTGCCTTCCTGCCCTACCTCTGAGCTGATTATCAATCCTTCTTGATTCGTGTCTCTCTGTGCCGATGATGTAAAGCCCACCAAGAGCCCGCACCTTCTCGGCATCCTTTTGACACTCAAGAACCTTCTCATAGAGGACTTGAGCCCATCGTTCTGGGTACTTCGGAGTTGGGTCCTTGCCTTCTTTGGCCATGTTTAGGGCATCATACCAATCCCTCTCAGGGATTTGGCTCACATCATAGCCCTCGTTTTCAAGCTGAATCTTCGCTAAGCCCTCTGGGTTTCCACCAAGGAGGATATCTACGCCCCTTCCAGCCATGTTTGTGGCAATGGTTACCGCATGGGAACGCCCAGCTTGAGCGATTATCTGAGCTTCCTTCTCATGATGCTTAGCGTTCAGCACCTGATGAGGTATCTTCTTCTTTTTGAGCATCCTTGAGAGGATCTCACTTTTCTCAATCGAGGTTGTCCCAACAAGAACTGGTCTTCCCTTACGATAATTTTCTTCTATCTCTTGAACAACCCTTTCAAACTTCTCCTTCATCGTGCGGAAGACAAGGTCGGGTAAGTCCTCCCTTATCATGGGTTTATGTGTAGGGATTACCACGACATCAAGGTTATAGATCTCCTTAAATTCAGCCGCTTCAGTCTCTGCGGTTCCCGTCATCCCAGCAAGCTTTTCATACATTCGGAAGTAGTTTTGAATGGTGATCATAGCCAAAGTCTGATTTTCAGCTTCAATGCGAAGACGCTCCTTTGCTTCAATGGCCTGATGAAGACCATCGCTCCAACGCCTTCCAGGCATAAGCCTTCCTGTAAACTCATCAACGATGATCACCTTCCCATCCTTCACCACATAGTCGACATCTCGCTTGAAAAGATGATGAGCCCTCAGGGCTTGATGAATATGATGAACAAGCCTCACATACCGAGGATGATAAAGGTTCTTTATCCCAAGAAGCCGCTCACATTCCGTAATGCCCTCCTCGGTTAGATGAGCAGATTTAGACTTCTCATCCACCGTAAAATGGACGTCCCTCTTTAGTTTCCTGACAATTTCATCTATGTAGTAGTAGAGGTCTGTGCTTTCTTCAGAAGGTCCTGAAATGATAAGCGGTGTCCTTGCCTCATCGATAAGGATGGAGTCTACCTCGTCGATGATGGCATAGTAATGTCCACGCTGAACCATGTCCTCAAGAGAATACTTCATGTTGTCCCGAAGATAGTCAAACCCAAACTCTGAGCTTGTGCCGTAGGTAATATCGCAAAGATAAGCCTTCTTCCTCTCCTGATTGTCCATGCCAGTGGTGATGTAACCTACAGTCAAGCCTAAGAATCGATAGATAGGTCCCATCCACTCGGCGTCCCTCTTAGCAAGGTAGTCGTTAACGGTCACAATGTGGACGCCCTTTCCAGTTAAGGCGTTGAGATAAGCTGGGAGAGTAGCAACTAAGGTTTTCCCTTCACCTGTTTTCATCTCGGCGATCTTTCCTTGATGAAGGACAATCCCGCCCATTAGCTGAACATCAAAGTGGCGCATCCCAAGAACTCGCCTTCCGGTTTCCCTAACAACGGCAAAGGCTTCAGGCAAAAGAGAATCTAAGCTCTCCCCTTTTTCTAACCTCTCCTTAAATTCTACCGTCTTTCTCTGAAGCTCAGCATCGCTAAGCTTTTGCATATAAGGCTCTAAAGCGTTTATCCTTTCCACGATAGGTTTTAACCTCTTTAGCTCCCTTTCGTTCTTTGTCCCGACTATTTTCTGTAAAATTTTGGTTAACATTTCGCTTTAATCCCCCCTCTTTCTTAAATAAAAAACCCCATAAAATTTTAATTCCTTTTTTAGCTTTTTTGAAGTCTTCTAATAAACCGTTCCTTTTCGCTAAAGATGCACCCGCAGTATTTTTGTCGATAGATGCCAGCCTCAACGGCTAACTTTTTCCCTTCATAGTAATAGGGACGAAAATCTTGATAATAAAAAGAGAGCCCTTCCTTTTTAGCCACCTCCTCCCCGATATCTCTAATCAGCTCATGTAACTGAAAGGGGCTGAAAAGAAGGGTGGTAGAAAGCGCAGAAAATCCAAGCTCCCTTGCTTTTTTGGCTGTTTTCGAAAGTCTAAGGTAATAGCAAACTTCGCATCTTTTTGGACGGTGAGGTTCAAAAATTACTTTAGTAAGAAAGTCTTCAAGGTCATAGGCATCGTCAAAGATGACCTCGAAATCTAAAACACTTGCTACTTGGGTTAAAGCTTCCCGTCTTGCAAGATACTCCTGAAGGGGATGTATGTTTGGATTGTAAAAGTAGCCTTTAAATTCTACGCCACAAGCTTTAAGGTGTTTGACTGGGATAAAGCTACAGGGACCACAGCAGATGTGAAGAAGAAGCATGATGTTAAGCCGAAAGCTTTAGCCCTATCTCAGCAAGCCTTTTACCAAAGGCTCGTAGGATTGCCCTTTCTTCTGGGTCAATTTCTCGCTGGTTATCAGGACCGGCTACATGAGAGGGACCGTATGGACTTCCGCCACCTTTGGTAAAAAGGAGTTCCTTTACCGAGTAAGGGACGCCAACAAAGACCATTCCTAAATGCAGAATGGCCGGCAAAAGGGAAAATATGGTCATTTCTTGCCCGCCATGAAGGGTGGAGGTAGAAACAAAGATACCAGCAGGCTTTCCTTCTAGCGCTCCCTCTTGCCATAGCGGGCTTAGCCTATCGATTTGGTTCTTTAGCTGGGCTGAGACTACACCAAACCTTGTCGGCGTACCAAAGGCTATGGCTATAGCTTCGCGGAAATCATCAAGCGTAACCAACGGGACATCCTTCTGGAGCTCTTTACCTCTTTTCATGTCCTCTCGAGAATCGATTATTTCCTGAGGGATAAGCTCAGGGACAGTTCGAACAACGGGCTCACAACCTGCTTCCTTTACCCCTTCCGCCACTTCAAGAGCCATTTTGTAAGTGTTTCCATAGAGGCTATAATAGACTATTAGAACCTTCCTCACATTTTTCTCCTTCTGTAATAAGTTAATTTTAATTTTAAATTTAAACTCATTTATTTTCAAGCTAAAAATTCTCTTTCAACGGACTCCTCCTATCCAGACCTTTTGGAATCATAATTCAAGGATTAAAAATACCCTCTTGACTTTTTATAACCCCTTTTTATGCTTAGTGGAATAAAGTGGAAAAAAGTGGAAGATAATGTTTAGAGGAAAGTTCATTCATAGCGTGGACGATAAGGGAAGGATAAGTTTACCCGCCCGATTCCGCGAGGTGTTAAGAATGAGGTATGGCTCGGAAACCCTTATCATCACAAACTTACCTGAGTGTTTAGTAGCCTATCCTTTTGAAGAGTGGAAAAAGCTTGAAGAGAGGCTGTTAAGCATTCCCTGGAGCATTAAGGAAGGACGGGAGTTTATACGCTACTTTTTGGGCTCGGCTGAGGAGTGCCAACCTGATAAGCAGGGAAGACTACTCTTACCTCAGGCTCTCCGGGAGGAATACAACCTGCACCGTGAAGTTTGCCTGCTTGGGATGCTAACCTACTTTGAGATTTGGCATCCAGAAAGGCTAAAAGAAAGGTTTAAGGATGTTAAGGAAAACTTTAATCAAATCCTCGAGACGGTAAACTCCTACTTTGCAGACGGAAAAGCAGGCTCATCATGAGCCAGTTTTACTTAAAGAGGTTTTGGAAGGGCTTGATGTGAAAGAGGGTGGGCTCTATGTTGACGGGACGGTTGGCCTTGCAGGGCATAGCCTTGCCATTCTCGAGAGATCTTCTCCTACCGGGTTTCTTTACGGTTTTGAATGGAACGAAGAAAGTTATGAGGTTGCCCTTGAGAGGCTAAAACCCTATGAAGGTAGGTTTAAACTTTATAAAGAGAATTTTGCCAAGATCCCTGAAATTTTAACCCAAGAGGGTGTTTTAGCTGATGGTGTGCTTCTTGACCTTGGTGTTTCCTCCTTTTTGCTTGAGGGCGTGGGACGAGGCTTTAGCTTCAAAAGAGATGAGCCCCTTGATATGAGGATGAGCCAAACCTTAGAGATAACCGCCTCAGAGGTATTGAATAAGCTTAGTTTGCCTGAGTTAGCAAGGGTTTTTGAAGAGGGAGAGGTGCCAAAGTCTTTTTCCTTGGCCAAGTTTATCTGCGAACAAAGGAAGCGTGCCCCCTTCACGAGGACTGTAGATTTAGTCCAAGCGGTCAAAGCCTTCTACAAGGGGAGGCGTGATTTAAACGACCTTTTAGCCGTCGTTTTTCAAAGCCTTAGAATAAGAGTTAATAAGGAGCTTGAAAACTTAAATATAGCTTTGAAGGGAATCCCATCTATCTTGAAGAAAGGGGGGAGGTTTGCGGTTATCTCTTTTCATTCTCTTGAAGACCGGCTGGTTAAACTTTCCTTCAGGAATGACCCAAGGCTTAAGGTTTTGACAAAGAAGCCCATTACTCCAAGCCCCGAGGAGGTAAGGCGCAACCCTCGGGCTCGGAGCGCAAAACTCCGTATAGCTGAGAGGGTATAGCCATGGCCGGAAAGGTATACACAGTAAAACCCGGTGGCTCCTTTATGAAAGAAACTTTGCACCCCTCTCGAGAAAGTAGAGAGATGCTTAACCCAACCGTCTTAAAACTGAAAGTACGAACAGAAGAAAGGAGGAAAGAAAGCTTACGAGAGGTTCTGATCGATTATATAGAAAAGGGGGCACTCCTTCTTTTAACCGTTCTTTTTCTGGTTGTATCCGTCTTTTTTGCTCACAAACTTTATCAATACTTCATGGTAAGGGTAGAAAAGAATAAGCTTTCTCAAGAGAACGTTTATCTAAATTCAGAACTAACAAGGTTAACTTCAAAGGAGAAGCTTGAAGAAAAGGCTAAAAAGCTTGGGCTTAGACCACCAACAGAAAAGGATATCATAAGGGTGCCCTGATGAAAAAGGAAAGAAGACTATTCCCTTGGGTGTGCATTTTTTGTTGTTTTATTTTTATAGTTTTATACATAACAACAGTAAAGAGTAGTCCCATTGAAAAGGGACTACCTAAAAGAGGTTATATTCTTGACCGCGAAGGGAACCCCTTGGTTATCTCCCGAGACCATTACCGAGCCTATCTTCTTATTAAAGGAAAAGCGATGATAGGGGATGACCTTTCTCCCGTGGTGCGAAAGTATCTTGCACAAGGGGTAAACCTACCTAAAAAGGGAGTTTTCCTTCTTTCCGATTCCTTAACCCAAGAGGAAGCAGAACTTTTAAAACGAGAAAATAATGTCTTCGTAGAATGGAGCCTTGAAAGAAAGGTTATCTATCCAGGTTTAGAAGCTTTGGTTGGGAAAGTTAGGAATCAAGAGGGGGTAGCTGGCTTGGAAAAGGTTTTTGATGATAGTCTTAAGCAAGGAAAAAGCATTCAGGTCTCCCTTTCGCTTGACACAATAAAAAGAATATCAAACTTAGGGAAAAAAGCAAAAGATTTAGAAGAAATCCTTGTTGTTAAGAGAAACGGAGAGTTGCTCGGTTTTTATTCCCTCTTTACTACCCCCTTTTTTGAGAAACCTTTCCTTCTCCCACCCTCCCTTCTACCTTCTTATGAATTTTCAACCTTTGAATGGGAATTGGGAAAGCAAGAAGTTGAAAGGGATGGAGAGTATCTGAGAATAACACCTCTGCATTTGTTGCAGGCTGAGCTAAGAAGGATAAACGGAGAGAAGACAAGGTTGACGGTTTTGCCAAGGTTTGGGGCTGAAGAGGCATCCATGAAATCTTCAGATTTTTTCTCTCAAGAAGAAAAGGAGGAAATCTTAGTTCTTCCCTCGCAAGAAAAATCTATTCATCTCATAACTGGAAAGGAGCGGATTATCTTGGTTGTAAGAAACGGGCTCGAACCACGTAACCTTTTACCCCTTTTTAAGGACAGCGGGCTCTTGAAATGAAACGGCTAAAGGACCTTTTGTCGAGAGATGAGGTTTCGGAAGAGTATATGGTAAACTGGGATGAGGAGATAAAAGGAATTTCTGACCATTCGCAAAGCGTTAAAGAGGGATATATCTTTGTTGCAAGGCGCGGGACAAAGCTAAATGGGAAAGAATTCATACCTGAAGCCCTCAAAAGAGGGGCAAAACTTATCATTCAGGAAGATAGTATTGACTTAGACCTTTATGCCCCTCAGCTTAAGCTTAAGGATTTTAAGGGAACCTTAGGAAAGCTCCTTTCCCGTTTTTATGACCATCCTCAAAACTCGCTCACTCTGGTTGGGATCACGGGCACAAATGGAAAGACTTCATCTACCTTTTTTATCAGAGCCTTAAGCTCTGCCCTTGGAGTAAAAAGCGGCTACATTGGGAGCATCTATTACGATGTTGGGGAGGTTTTGCCCTCACGAGAGACAACGCCTTCAAGCTTTGTGCTTTTTCCTTTCTTAAAAAAAGCAAGAGACTTGGGAATAAAGCTTCTTGCCCTTGAGGTTTCTTCCCATGCTTTGGACCAAGATAGGATCTTTGGGCTAAACTTCTCAGCCTGCGGGTGGACCAACCTTTCAAGGGACCACCTTGACTACCACGGTGATATGGAATCCTATTTTCAAGCAAAGAAAAAGCTCTTCACAAAGTATCTTAAGGAGGATGGGGCAGCTATAATCTCTTTTGAGACAGAATACGGAAGAAGGCTCTTTACTGAGCTTAAAGCTTCTCGACCAGCGTTACGGCTTATCTCTGTAAACGATGATTTTTACCGAGTAGCCTTAATCCGAAGAACGCCCTTCCTTGAGTTAGCGATTGAAATAGCTGGAAAGATTTATGAAGTGAAGACAAGGCTTATCGGCGACTTTCAGGCCAAAAATCTTGGGGTTGCCTTAGGAGTTCTCTATGCCCTTGGTTTTTCTGTGGATGACCTTGTGAAAGCCTTACCAACCCTCACCAATCCACCGGGGAGGCTTGAGCTTGTTGGTGAGAAAAATGGAGCCTATGTGTTTGTTGACTATGCTCATACACCTGACGCCTTAAGGTCTGCTTTAGAGAGCTTAGCTCCTCTTCGAAGGAATAGGCTAATCGTTCTTTTTGGTTGTGGGGGAAATCGGGATGTCGGAAAAAGACCACTCATGGGTAAGGTTGCTGAAGAACTTTCCGACCTCATCATCCTAACCTCAGACAACCCAAGGTTTGAAGACCCAAAGATGATCATCGAAGACATTAAAAAAGGACTAACGGGAATTAAGCCCTGTTATGTGTGGGTCGATAGAGAGGAGGCTATCAAGTGTGCCCTTGAAATGCTAAGGGCTGGGGATGTGCTCCTTATAGCGGGGAAGGGACATGAGGATTATCAAGAGGTGCAGGGTAAAAGAATCTCCTTTTCTGACCGAGAGGTAGTAAAGAGGCTCTTATCGGAGATTAAAAGCTAAGAGGGGAAAATGATTGCGAGGAGGGCCCTATCTACAGAAGATGTAGTCCGGGCAACGAAAGGGATTCTTTTAAACGGGGATATGGGCATTACTTTTTCTGGGGTAACCACTGATTCCCGGGAGGTTGAGCCGGGTTTTCTTTTCTTTGCGTTAAAAGGGAAAAGGTTTGACGGACATGAGTTTATAAAAGAAGCCATAGAAAGAGGTGTAAAGGGAGCGGTTGTTGAGCGCATGCCGGATTACCTAAAATGGGGCGACCTACCGAGGGATGTATCAATCATCATGGTTAAGGATACCCTTTTTGCCCTGGGTGAACTTGCAAGGTATGTTCGTACCCTTGATAGCTATAAAGTAATTGCCATAACGGGCTCTTGCGGAAAAACGACAACCAAAGAGATGACCTATCAGATCCTTTCTAAATTTTACACATGTGGAAAGAACGAGGCAAACTTCAACAACCTAATCGGCGTTCCTATGACGATTCTTGCTCAGGATAAGGATAAGGAGTGGGTAATCCTTGAGATAGCAACAAACTCACCCGGTGAAATAGCAAGGCTTACAGAAATTACAAACCCTGACCTTGGAGTTATCACCTGTGTTTATCCTGCCCATCTTGAGGGATTAAAAAGCCTTGAAGGGGTCTTGAAAGAGAAAACCTCCCTTTTTGCAAAGATGAAAAAAGACGGCACGATCGTCTATTTTTACGACCAGGAAAACCTTCGCGAAAGAGCTAAAGATTTCCCGCAAACTAAGATTAGCTTTGGATTTGAAAAAGGGGCAGACCTTTGGATAGAAAATTTTGAAGAAGTTAAAGAAGGAGCAAAGATAAGTTTGGTTTGGTCTGAGAAGAAGAGGGAAGTCTTTGCTAGGGTTAAAGGAAAGCATCAAGTCTTAAACCTTTCTGCAAGCATAGCCATTGCCCTTGGGACAGGGTTAGAGTTTGAAGAGGTCTGTGAGAAACTACCAGAGATAGAAGAGTTCTACAGTAGGCTCAAGGTCATAAAGACTGAAAATTTGGTCATCCTTGATGACACCTACAACGCAAACCCTGGTTCTATGACTGTAGCCCTTGAGTATCTTGAGAATTTCCCAAAAGGGGATTTTAAAAAGGTGGCCATACTTGGCGATATGAAGGAACTTGGGGAGTTTGCTAAGTCAGCCCATCAAAGTATCGGGGAGCTTGCGGGAAAAGTTGCGGATTTTGCCATTTTTGTGGGTGAGTATGCCCAAGACTATAAAGCTGGCTTTGGAAAGGGCGATTGCTTGACCTTTGAGACGACTGAAACCTTGTTAGAAGCCTTAAAGCAAGGGAAGATTGACCTTTCTCGGTGTGTGGTTTTAGTTAAAGGGTCGAGGGCTATGAGGATGGAAAGGGTCGTTTTGGCTTTGCTTGAGGGAGGAAGATAGGGCATGTTTTACCACCTTCTTTATCCGCTTTCTGAATGGATAAGCGTATTTAATGTCTTTAAATACATTACCTTTCGGATGATCTACGGTTCCATCTTTGCCTTTTTGCTTGTCTATTTTCTTATGCCAAGGTTTATAAGGTTTATGAGGGAAAAGCAGTTTGGTCAGATTGTGAGGGAGGAGGGTCCTTCGCATCATATGGTCAAGAGCGGGACCCCTACGATGGGAGGAGTTGTTATCATCCTTTCGGTGGTCATTTCCTCACTCCTTTGGTGCAACCTCACCAATCCTTTTGTCTGGCTTGCCCTTTTTGTGCTTCTTTTCTTTGGGCTTATTGGATTTGTAGATGATTACCTAAAGATCAAGCGCGGAAAAAATCTTGGTCTTACGGGAAAACAAAAGCTTCTACTTCAGGCTCTTGGAGTTTTGATCTTCTATCTTCTTCTTTTTGAAGTATTGGGGTTTAGCACAACTCTTAACCTACCTTTCTTTAAAGAGGTTGTCGTGGACCTTGGGATTTTTTACCTTGTGTTTTCGCTTCTTGTTATGCTTGGGAGTTCTAACGCGGTGAATCTAACGGATGGTCTTGATGGACTTGCTATTGTGCCCTTCTGCGTTGTAGCAGGGGTATATCTTGTTTTTGCTTACGTATCTGGGCATGTTAAGTTTGCCCAGTATTTATTCATACCTTACATCCCCTATGCTGGAGAGTTAGCCATAGTTTGTGCCATCCTCGGCGGGGCTGGGCTTGGTTTCTTATGGTATAACTCCCATCCAGCAGAAGTTTTTATGGGGGATGTTGGGGCTTTAGGGCTTGGAGGGGTGATGGGAGCAATAGCCATCATGGTGAAACAGGAGTTTGTGCTGCTTCTTGCTGGAGCTATTTTTGTTGCTGAAGCCCTATCAGTAATCCTTCAGGTAGGATATTTTAAGCTTACAGGTGGAAAAAGAATATTTAAGATGGCGCCCCTTCATCATCATTTTGAACTACTTGGCTGGAAGGAAAATAAAGTGGTGGTTAGATTTTGGATAATTTCTGTGATTTTTGGGCTTTTAGCCCTTAGCACCTTGAAGATAAGGTAAGGAAGAGCCATGGATGTTAGAGGGAAAAAAGTAGTAGTAGTAGGCTTTGGCAAGAGCGGGCAATCCGCGGTTAGGCTCCTTTTGGTGAAAGGGGCAAACGTAGTGGTAAGCGAGTCCAAACCAAAGGAGAAGCTCCCACCCTCTATGGTTTCTTCCTTTGAGGTTCAAGGGGTAGTTTTTGAGACTGGAGCTCATCGAGAAGAAACTCTCAGAAAAGCTGACCTTGTGGTTGTAAGCCCAGGTGTTCCGCAAGAAGTTTATCTATCTGCCTTGCGGGCGGGGGTTCCCGTTATCTCTGAGCTTGAATTAGCCTGGTCCTATCTTTCAGAGGATGAAAAAAAGAGAACTGTTGCCATAACGGGAACAAACGGAAAGACTACGACCACAGCCATGGTCTCGGACCTCTTTAAGTTTGCCGGAGAAAAGGTGTTTACCGGTGGAAATTACGGGATACCTCTTTCGGACTATGTGCTCTCTAATGTTAAAGTTGATAGAATTGTGCTTGAGGTGTCAAGCTTTCAGCTTGAAAGGATAGAAACCTTTGCCCCAAAAGTTGGCGTCCTTCTAAACATAACCCCAGACCATCTTGAAAGGTATCGAGACCTAAAGGAGTATGCCTACTACAAATACAGGCTCTTTGAGAATCAAACTCCGGAGGACTTTGCCATCTTAGCAAGAGCATTGCCCTACTTTGAAGATTTTAAAGGGATGGTTAAAGGGGAAAAGCTTTTCTTTGGGGAGAAGCAAGAAGAAGGGATCTCTGCCTACTTAAAGAACGGGAATGCCATCTTAAAACTCTTCGGGGAAGAGGAAGTTTATTCCCTTCACAAGTTTAAGCTTCTTGGGGTGCATAATCGTTTGAACCTTCTTTCAGCCCTTCTTGTGGGGAAGGTCTTTGGGGTTAGCAAGGAGGTATGCCAAAGGCTAATAGACAACTTTATCGGCTTTCCTCATCGGATTGAGTTTGTAGGGACCTTTGGAGGGGTCCACTTTATTAACGATTCTAAGGCTACAAACGTGGACGCCACTCTTCAGGCTTTAAAAGGCTTGCCTTCTCCCATTATTTTAATCCTTGGTGGGAGGCATAAAGGTGGATCCTACGCTCCGCTTATCCCTCTAATCAAAGAAAAGGTAAGAGTTCTTATCCTTATGGGAGAAGCAAGATGGATTATAGCTGATGAACTTGCAAACCTTGTTGAAACCTATGTTGTGGAAGACCTTCCTTCTGCTTTAGCGGTAGCCTTTAAGACGGCAAAACCAGGAGATACAGTCCTTCTTTCTCCAGCCTGCTCAAGCTTCGATCAGTTTAAGGATTATGCAGAAAGGGGCGAGGTATTTAGACAGCTTGTCTTAGAGTATGCGCCAAAGTATCTTGGAAAAAAGGAAGAGGGAGTGGGGTACCATTGAGATGGATGGTCGTTGCTGGAGGAACTGGGGGGCACATCATGCCTGGGCTTGCCTTAACTGAAGCCCTTCTTGAAAAAGGAAGGGAGGTTGTTTTTGTAGCCGGCTCTCGTCCTATTGAGAAGAGAATCCTTAAAGATAAGCCATTTCCAGTTTATCATCTTGAGGTCGAAGGCTTTGTTGGAAGGTCTTGGCCAAGAAAAATAATTGCCCTTTTTAAGCTTGGTCTTGCCTTTTTGCGGTCTTTACAGCTTGTTAAACACTTTAACCCTCAGATTATCTTTGCTGAGGGGGGCTATGTATCTATACCCGTCGTTTTAGCGGGGAAGCTATTTGGAAAAAGGCTTGGGCTACATGAACAGAACGCTATCCCTGGTGTGGCAAACAAGCTCCTTTCCCGTCTTGTTGACAGGGTGTTCATCTCCTTCCCCGAGAGCAGAGATTGTTTCCCAAAGGATAAGGTAGTTTTTAGCGGAAATTTTGTCCGAAGGTCTCTTTTTAAGAAAAAAAAGTCTGAAAAAGAAAGTGTTTGTCTTCTCATCCTGGGGGGTAGCCTTGGTGCAAGGTTTATAAACGAGCTTTCTTTAGAAGTCTTGCCAAAGCTCCTTGAGGAGTTCCCAAATCTGAGGGTTATCTGGCAGACTGGGCTTGATGATTATGAAAGGGTAAAGAAAAAGTTTAATGAAGAACACTTTGGAGGAAGAGTTAAGATTTTGCCTTTTATCGATGATATGGGTTCTGTTTATAGCGAGGCAGACTTTGTGGTGAGCCGAGCTGGGGCAAGCACCATTGCTGAACTTTGTGCCCTCGAGATACCTGCTCTTTTTATACCCTTTCCTTATGCCACGCACAACCATCAAGAGAAAAACGCAAAGGCGTTGGTGGAAGCTGGTTGCGCCTTCATGCTAAGGCAAAGCGAAGCTACACCGGAGAGAGTCTTAAGCCTTTTGAAAAGTGCCCTTTCTCAAAAGGAACTTAGGGTTAGAATGGGAAGAAAAATGAGAAAGTTTTTTGACCCTCAGGGCTTAGAGAGGGTAATTGCTGAGATGGAAGCTTTGGTTGAAAGGAGATAAGGCATGCTTGAGAAGAAAAGAAAAATCCATTTTGTGGGTGTAGGCGGTGTAGGGATGAGCGGTTTAGCCCTTGTCTTGCATTTGATGGGGCATGAGGTTTCCGGATGCGATCTTTCAGAAAGCAAATACTTAGAAAAGGTCCGCGGAGCCGGAATACCCGTTTTTCTTGGTCATCATCCCTCTCATCTTGAGGGGGTTGAGATAGTGGTTTATTCTTCAGCTGTGTCTCTCGACCATCCCGAGCTAAAGCAAGCTCGAGAGCTTGGGTTATGGGTTATACCAAGGGCTAAGATGCTCGCTGAAGTTATGAGCGTTCATCCAAAGAGCATCGTTGTTGCTGGCTCTCACGGAAAGACTACAACAACCTCCATGCTTGCTGAGCTTCTCTGCAAGCTTGGGCTAAAACCAACCGTGATTGTGGGGGGGATCGTTAACAACCTGCAAAGCCACTCCTTACTTGGCGAGGGAACATACCTTGTAGCCGAGGCTGATGAAAGTGATGGTTCATTTCTCTACTACAACCCTTACATTACTATCATCACGAACATCGACCGGGAACACCTTGATTTTTACGCTGACTTTAACGCTATAAAAAAGGCTTTCCAAAGCTTTATCTTGAGAACAAGCCCTGAGGGTAGGGTTATCCTTTGCGGAGATGACCCTGGTATAAGAGAAACGGTTGCTGAGCTTTCTTTACCTTTTATCTTCTATGGTTTGGACGAAGAGAACGAAGTGAGAGGAAAAGTCTTAAGCGATACCGCTTATCCAGAGGTTGCCGTATACCATGGGGAGAAATTTCTTGGGGTTCTTAAGCTTCAAGTTCCAGGGCTTCACAATGTTCAGAATGCCTTGGGTGTTATCGCCTGTGCCTTAGTTTTAGGTTTACCCATCCCAGAGGTTTTATCTCTCCTTTCTCAGTTTAGGGGGGTAAAAAGGAGGCTTGAGCTGAAGGGTATTGCTAAAGGTGCTCTAATCTATGATGACTATGCTCACCATCCAAAGGAGATAGAAGTTAGCTTAAAAGCTTTAAAGAAAAAACATCCGGATAAGCGCCTAATTCTTCTTTTTCAGCCCCATAGATACACCCGAACTAAAGCCCTTTGGGAAGACTTTCTTTTGGTGTTAAAGGAGCCTGATATTCTCATCCTTACGGATATCTATCCGGCAAGCGAAAAGCCTATACCAGGAGTGTGTGGGGAGGTTTTCTATCAAGCGGTAAAAGAAGTTCGAAAAGAGAAGCCCACTTTCTATGGTGAAAAAAGCAAGGCTTTAGAGGTGGTTAAAGCGCTTCTTTCTCCAGGGGACCTTTTTGTGACCATGGGTGCAGGGGATGTGTATAGAATCGGAGAAGCCCTTTTGATGGTGAATGAAGAGAGAGATGGAAAAGTCCTTTCAGCTTAAGATTTTTGAAAAGTTTTTGAAGGAGAAGGGCATAGCTTACAAGGTGGATGAGCCATTAGCTAAGTATACCACTATAAGAATAGGCGGTCCGGCAAGCTTTATGGTTTTTCCAAAAAAGGAGGATGAGCTTCTTGAAATAGTAAAAAATGCCACGGAGCTTGATATACCGTGGTATGTAGTGGGAGGGGGTAGCAATCTTCTTTGTGCTGATGAGGGATACCCTGGGGTGGTGATAAACCTAAGGAGTATGAAAGGGATAGCTGAGAGGTCACTTGTTCCAGATGTCACTTTATCTCTTGAGGCTTTAGCTGGGACTATGGTAGGCGAGGTAATAAGCTTTGCCAGGAGGAAGGGCTACGCTGGGCTTGAGTTTTTAGCTGGGGTTCCGGCAACGGTTGGTGGTGCGGTGCGGATGAACGCAGGAGCCTACGGAAGAAGCTTTTCTATGCTTGTGAGAAGGGTAAAGCTTCTTAAAGACGGGAAAATAGAAGATTATGAACCAAAGGATGGCGATTGGACTTATCGGTCCTTTCGCAAAGAAGGCATAGTAGTCTCCGCAACCCTTGAGTTAGTAAGAGCTAATCCAGAAGAAATCGAAAGAAAATTGAAAGAAATTTACTTTAAAAGGAAGGCAAGCCAGCCCTTAGCTGAAAAAACCTTTGGGTCTGCCTTTAAAAATCCGCCCTGTTGTTATGCAGGAAAGTTGATCGAAGATTGTGGGCTTAAGGGCTTAAGGGTCGGTGGGGCAAAGGTGTCCGAAAAGCATGCCAACTTTATCGTAAACCTTGGCTCAGCAACGGCAAAAGATGTTTTAGTGCTTCTTAGGGAGGTGCAAAAAAGGGTTTGGGAAAGGTTTAGAATTATGCTTGAGCCGGAGGTTAAGTTTTTAGGATGCAGTTTGTAAGAGAATTTTGGCAAACAAGGAAAAAGCTATTTTTAGGCTTTATTTTTAGTTTGCTTGGAATACTGCTTGCGGGGCTTTTGTTCTATGCCCTATATTTTACTAGGCTTTTTGTGCTTAAAGAAATAAAAGTCTACGGAAATGTTAAGGTTAGCAAGGAAGACATTTTAAGGATGCTTGACTTAAAAGGTGGTGAGATCTTATATCGTTTAGACCTAGTGCAATTGAGAGAAAGGCTAAAAAAACATCATCTTATTGAAGATGTTATGCTAAGAAGACAACTTCCTTCGATCCTTGTGGTGCAGGTTAAAGAGAGGGTACCTCTTGCCATCTTAGTTCAGAACAATAAAGGTTATCTTGTAGACCGTAACGGTGTTATTTTATCTGAAGCTAAACCAAATGACATCTTATACTATCCTTATGTGTTCATCGAAGATGAAAAGAATAAAGATGTCTTTTTCAATTTTTTAGCTTGGTTAAAACAGAATAAGAAGTATCTACCAGTTTATGAAAATCTGCAAAAGATCCTTTTAACAAAGGATAAGATCATTTTATACACCAAAAGTCATATAACTATCTATTTACCCCTTACAACCGCTGATGAATTATTTAGGCTTTATTCTTATCTTGATAGGATTATGACCTATATATATGATAATCACTTGGAAGACCGTGTAGAATTGATCAGACTTGATTATCCATTTGGTCGAGCTTTAGTAAAGTACAGAAGCGCTTAGGGGTGGTTTAAGTGAGCGGTGGTGCTTATTTAGTGGTTGATGTAGGGACGACTAAGGTTTGCGCTCTTGTAGGGGAGCTTAAAGGGAACGAGCAGTGGGTAACAGGGATAGGCGTTGTGCCTTCAAGCGGTGTGAAAAAAGGGACGATTATCAACCTTGAAGAAGCAACTTTAAGTATCAAACAGGCCATTGAAAAGGCTTTAGCTCAGGCTAAACAGACACCGCAGGTGGTGCTGGCAAGCATTGCCGGAAGCCATGTGAAGACCTGGACTGGTATGGGTGTTGTAGTTTTAAAAAATCGGGAGGTAACTCCTGAGGATGTTGACGAGGTTATTCAAGCAGCTCAATCCATAGACCTTCCTCAGGACCAGATGATACTCCATGTGATCCCTCAGGAGTTTGTGGTTGACAATTTAAGGGGGATTCAGCAGCCCATTGGGATGTCTGGTGTAAGGCTTGAAGCTCATGTGCAGTTGATCACTGCCCAGCGCTTTCAGGTGCAAAACCTCCTTCGCTGTTTCGAAAATTTAGGGATCGAGGTTTCGGCTGTCCTCTATCAAGGGTTAGCCTCTGCAGAGGCTGTTTTGACGCCAGAAGAGAAAGACCTTGGGGTGCTTATCATAGACCTTGGCGGTGGAACTACAGACTTTGCGGTTATTCAGGAAAATGTCCTCAAGTATGTAGGATCAATACCTGTAGGTGGGGAAAACTTGACGAACGACTTAGCCATTGGGCTTCGCACCACTAAAAAGGAGGCGGAACGAATCAAGATAGAAAAGGGGGTTTGCCTTAGAGAGCTTGTTGACGAGCAAGAAGAAGTTGAAGTCCCAGGGGTTGGAGCGAGACCTTCAAGAAGGATAAGCAGAAGGGTTCTTGCCGAAATATTAGAGCTAAGGATGAGGGAGATACTCGAGCTGATAGACAAAAATGTTTCTAAACATATAGATAAAAGTCTTTTGACGGGTGGTGCGGTATTAACTGGGGGTTCAGCCCTTTTACCTGGGCTGATCTATCTGACAGACCAGATTTTAGACCTTCCGACGAGGATTGGCTATCCTGTTAAGCTAAAAGGGCTTGGAGAGGAGATAAATCATCCTCAATTTGCCACGGCGGTGGGAATGCTTGTTTATGCGTTTCAAAACTATCAAGTTGAAGAGGCTAAAACATTTAAGGGGAAGGGGATTTTACAGAAGCTTAAGGAGTGGATTAAAGGGTTTTAAAATTCTATAGGGGGAATGAAGATGGGTTTAGCCTTTGAGATGGTAGATGAAGAAATAAAACTTCAACCTATCATAAAAGTGATAGGCGTGGGTGGTGCTGGTGGGAACGCGGTAGCTCATATGATAAAGAAGGGAATAAGTGGAGTGGAGTTTATAGTAGCGAACACGGATTACAAAGTTCTTTCTCTTAACCCAGCACCCATTAAGATCCATCTTGGAAAGAACTTGACCCGTGGGCTTGGAGCTGGTGGAAAACCTGAGATTGGAAGAAGGGCTTGCGAAGAGAGCGAAAGGGAGATTAGGGACTGTTTGAAAGATGCGGACATGGTTTTTATCGCTGCGGGAATGGGTGGAGGAACAGGAACAGGTGCAGCGCCAGTTATAGCAAGGATCTGCAAGGAAATGGAGATCCTTACGGTAGCAGTTGTGACCAAACCCTTTACTTTTGAAGGGAAGGTAAGGCAAAGGATAGCCGAAGAGGGACTTGAAGAGTTGAAGAAGTTTGTGGATACTTTAATTGTGATCCCTAACGATAGGCTTTTGACCCTCGGCTCTCCGCAGGAAAAGCTTTATGAGATGTTCAAGAGGGCTGATGATGTATTATATTATGCTGTAAAGGGTATTTCTGACTTAGTGCTTTCCCCTGGTTATATTAATCTTGACTTTGCGGATGTTAGAGCGGTGATGACGGAAAGCGGAGGATTAGCGCTTATGGGAATGGGTGAGGCAAGGGGTGAGGATAGGGCTGAGCTTGCGGTAAACATGGCGATTTCAAGTCCTCTGCTTGAGGATATATCTTTGGCTGGTGCTCGGGGCATTCTCCTCAATGTAACCGTTCATCCTGAAACCTTTACCCTTCATGAGACCCAGATTATTACTTCGACCATCCTTAAGGAGGCTCATCAAGATGCAAAGGTCTTTTATGGTATAGTGTTTGATGAGTCTATAGGAGACCTCCTTAGGGTTACGGTAATCGGAACCGGTATTGAGAAGGCGGGAGAAAAGGTGAAGGGGGATAGGATTATGCCCCTTGAAGAGGGGCGAAAAAGAAGAGAGGAAAAGCTTAGTAGGATTATGGATGACGAGCTAATAGACGACATACTCGATATCCCGACCTTTTTAAGAAGAAGCGCCGATTAAGTCTTAAGGAGGGAAGGAGATGAAGGAGATAGCGGTCTTTGAGGACCCGGTAAAGAAACAACCGTTGAAGCTAGCCCTTTTTCGTCTTGAGGAAATCGAAGTTCCCCCATTCCAACGGGACCTTTCGGAAAGCTTGAGAAAACAACTTGAACTTGCCATCGATAAGCTTGGGTTCTTGACTCCCATCGTGGTCGTACCTAAAGGCGGTAAGTACTATGTCGTTGATGGAAGGCATAGGCTTGAGGCTATGCGGAGCCTTGGGGCAAGAGAGATCTTAGCCATCGTTGTTAATGAGAAGATGTACCACTACATTCTTGAGTTTAACACTGAAAAACCACCGAATGTTAAAGAAAAGGCTAAGCAAGCTTACCGGCTTTACATGGATTTTTACCGGGAGGACCCAAACCTCATTGAGGACGAGCTTTATACTTACTTAAAAGAGCCAATGCTTATTACTTTTGGGTTTGCTATTGAGGAGTTTGATAAGAGGTTCCCGGCAAGCTTCTACGAGAGTTTTGTCGAAAAAATCGATGATTTCCTTCGGCTGCCTCTAAGCGAAGGGGTGGCTGAGAGAAGAAACCGAGCAAAAGCCTTGATTGAGCTTAACGACATTGTTAATCAAAAGTATGCAGAGTTTGGTTGGGAAAACGCCCTCCTAAAAGGGGAGATTCTTAGGAAGGCAGTCCAAAAGGCTTACGGAGTGCGGGTGAGGACAATCGAGGATGATTTTTATTCCGCCATAGAGCGAGTAAAGGAGTTTTGCGAAAAGTTATCTCAAGAAGATTTTGAAGGAATCTCCGAGCAATGATGAACTCAGATTTCAAACCCATACTTAGGCAGGTTGACGCCATCCCCGGGACTATCGATGGAAAACCCTTTCTTTTTCTAAGAGATCCTGTGGGTTTTGTTGACGAAGTCTTGCCTATTCCTCAAGAAGTAGTTTTTCTTCTAAGTTATATGGATGGTAACCATGACCTACGAGACCTACAAGTTTTGGCTACTCGGAGGTTTGGTCAAATTGTGCCCTTTGAGGAGATTGTTAGGTTTGTGCAAACCCTTGACGAGAAGGGTTTTCTTTGGAGTCCAACCTTTGAAAAAATAAAAGAAAAGGTTTATGAAGCTTGGTTTGCTTTGCCAGAAAGACCGATGGCTCACGCCAACATAAGCTATCCTTCAGACCCTAAAGAGGCAAAAGCTTTTGTCGAAGAGATACTGAAGCTTGAACCTGTTGAAGAAACAAAGATTCCTCGGATACTAATAGCTCCTCACATAGACCTTCGTGTTGGTGCTAGGTGTTATGCCAGTTCTTACAAAAGGTTTAAGCTTCCGTCTGGGTCAAGGGTGGTCATCTTAGGGGTTGGGCACTACCTTGATTACCCCTTTTCCGTTTTAACAAAGGACCTGCACACTCCTTTTGGTCTTCTGCGTTTTGACCGGGGAGGCTATTTTTATCTTGCCAATTCAAAAAAGCTTGAACTTTTCCCAAACCATATTGTTCACCGAAGGGAACACTCTATCGAGTTTCAAGCCCTTTTCTTACGCTACCTTGGGGGTGATTCCATCGTTTCTCTCCCTATACTCGTTGGGTCTCATCATCTGTTAGAGGCAGGAGGAGAACTTACAGACAGGTTTGTTGAGGGTTTGGCTGACCTAATAGATGATACGACCTACATTGTCCTTGGCATAGATTTTTGTCATCTTGGTTTAAGGTATGGAGACCCATTTCCGGCAGAGGATGAGATCGCAGGGATAGCCCTGCGGTTTGACAAAAAGGTTATTGAGCTGGCATTTCAGGGAGAGACGCAAGCCTTGAAGGAAGAACTCTCCAAAAATGAGCCTCTAAAATGCTGCGGATCAGGGTGCTTGTATTTGCTTGCGAAGCTTATCGCAACCCTTAAAGCTAAGGCAACGGGCGAGATTTATAAGCAAGAAGCTCTACCTTTTGGGGAGGGATCCATCGTTACTGTAGCAAGCGCAGGTGCAAACATATAATACTAATTAACCCTATGAAATTTTCCTTGACGAAGCAATTTTTTCGTTAGTATAATTTGGCAATATTATTTCTAAAAATCAAATAAGACTAAGTGTGAGAAATTGGATATCTAAACTTTTAAGTTTTTTTCTTAATTTAAGCTTATTTTGGAAGGTTGGTTTTATCATCGGTGCTTGCGTTTTAGTCAACTTTGCTCTAACCTTTTATTTCTACTTTCTCCTTCAGGAAATCATGAACAACCCTTCTTTAGCTACGCAAAAGGAGCTGCGTCTATACTTTGAACGGTCTCTTCTTTTTTTGATCGTCTTTGTCTTCATCTTCTTAGCTTGGGGAGCTCTTGCCTTTTATTATATGGTGAAAAAACCGCTTGATAGATTGAGACAAAAGATCGTGGAACTAACCACCAACCCCCGTGCTTCGATGGTTGAGATGGAAAATTTTTCCTGTCTTGGGGCGATGGATGAGATTGGAAGGCTTGCCTCTACTATCGAGAATTTAGTTCAACAGTTTAAGGATTTAGAAATCTACAGGCATCTTATTGAAAACGATGAAGACCTTATGGATATATACACAAGGCTTGGTAAAACCTTAGAGAAGCTAAGCCTTGGGGCTATTGTGATCTATGAGGTTTCAAACTCGGCAAACACGATGGCAGTTGTTTACAAATCCGATGAGGACCTTGAGGTCAATCCAGAGCCCCTTTTTAACGCTGATCATTGCCGAGCAAAAAGAACGGGTGAGGTAGTAGATTCCATCAGCACCCCTTTTCCGTGCAAGTATTATGAATATCAAGGAGTAACAAACCATGTTT
>Ga0081519_100062_pt1 | contig 21696 bp, 27 predicted proteins | sample ConSprmetagenome_FD_70987 | JGI IMG/M metagenome (GOLD analysis project Ga0081519, IMG submission 70987) | Hot spring microbial streamer communities from Conch Spring, Yellowstone National Park, USA - C T=80-84 v2 (version 2) | ecosystem: Environmental > Aquatic > Thermal springs > Hot (42-90C) ...
ATAGTATCCTCAGATTTTGAACCCCAACCCGTTGGACAGGGGGAATAGACATGAATGAAGGCTGGTCCTTCGACAAGGGAAGCCTTCTTTACCTTGTTTATGTAGTCCATGAAGAAGGCTATAGAAGCTGTGGCAAAGTAGGGAATTTTGTGGGCGATGACTATTCCATCGAGGTCTTTCTTCCAAGTGATGTTTCCGTGGATGACTTTTCCTGCAGGGCTTGTGGTGGTGTGTGCAAACTTTGGTGTGCCTCCAGACCTTTGCACTCCTGTATTCATGTAAGCTTCGTTGTCAAGGCAGATGTAGATAATATTATCCCCTCGCTCAAGGGCACCGGATAGGTACTGAAGCCCTATGTCAAAGGTTGCCCCGTCTCCAGCAAAGACAACGACGTTTATCCTTTCTTTTTTAGAGAGTTTTCCCTTTCTCTTTAACGCCTTGATCGCCGCATCAATGCCTGAGGCAACTGAGGCTGCGTTTTCAAAGGCCGCATGTATCCAGGGCACCTTCCAGGAAGTATACGGAAAGGGGCTTGAGATGACCTCAATGCAACCTGTAGAAGAGACGGCAATGGTGTTTGGTCCAAGGACCTTTAAGGCAAGCCTTACAGGTATAACTGTCCCACAGCCCTGGCAAGCCCTATGCCCAGGGGCAAACCAATCCTCCTTGGGTAGGTCTTTAATGCTCAAGGGTTTGAAGTTGGCTAACTCTGGTCTCATGGCTCTACTCCTTTACTCCGTAGATTTCATAGCTAAACTTTGGCTTCTTAGATATGGCTTCAAAGGTTCTTTCAAAGAGCTCTATAAAATCATCTTTGGTCACATCCCTTCCCGCAAGCCCGGCTATAAAGTTCACTACCCGTGGTCTCTTGTTAGACTGATAGAGAGCCGAGCGAACCTCTATGCCCACAGGACCGCCGGTTGAGCCATGGCTTACCGCTCTATCAACGACGCAAAGGGCTTTAACTCTGCCGATAGCCTTGAGAAAATCCTGCGTGGGAAAGGGTCTCCAAAGCCTAAACCTAATAAGACCTACTTTTTTACCCTTTGCGCGAAGCTCGTCTACGGCATTGCAGGCTGTTTCAGCAAGACTTCCCATGATGACCATAGCGACCTCAGCATCTTCCATGCGGTAGGTCTCAACAGGCCGATATCTTCTGCCGGAAATCTTTTCAAACTCTTTCCAGGCTTGTACTGCCACCTTGTAGCTTGCCTTAACCGCTTCATCTAAAGCCTTCTTAGCTTCAGTATAGATCTCGGGAACGCCGATTGCTCCCATAGTAACGGGCTTCTTTGGGTCAAGCTTATACTTCATCTTAAGCGGAGGAAGGTATTTATCGACAAGCTCTTGGTCTAACATCTCAATTGGCTCAACCACATGACTAACGATAAAACCATCAAGGTTTACCGCTACAGGAAGGAGACACTTCTCCGCCACTCGGTAAGCATGATAAATAAGGTCTACAGCTTCTTGACCGTTTTCAGCGAAGGTCTGGATCCAACCAAAGTCTCGCATGGTCATAACATCGCCATGGTCATTCCAGATGCTGAGAGGGGCAGAGATCGACCGGTTTGCAATAACCATAACTATTGGGAGCCTTAAGCCAGAGGCAATCTGAAGGGTTTCATACATGAAAAGCAAGCCCTGAGCTGAAGTGGAGTTAAAGGTTCGAGCACCAGCTGCTGCGGCACCAATGCAAACGCTCATTGCTGCATGCTCAGACTCAGCGGTGATGTATTCGGCATCAAGCTCGCCGTTGTTTACAAGCTCTGCCAAACGCTCAACTATATGGGTTTGCGGAGTAATAGGATAGGCACAGATTACATCTACCCTACACTGGGCAACGGCATCAGCTACCGCTATGGAAACCTCTTTTGCAACCCTTTTCCCCATCTTAAGCCTCCTCTAAAACCATGGTTATAGCCCCTTTGGGGCAGATGGCTGCGCAGATTCCACAGCCCTTACAGTAGTAAAGATTACATATATAATAACCCTCTTCGTTTGGCTCGTAAGCTGGCTCAGGACAGAGGAGATAGCATTGTCCGCACTTGATACACTTTTCCTTGTCAAGGACTGGACGATGGGACCTCCAGTCCCCGGTCTTAAACTTTGCTGAATTTCCGGGCTCAATAATATACATGCCCGGAGCAAGCTCTTTCCAACTCATTAAGCCTTGCTCTTTTGGCATTTCTCCACCTCTTTAGTAGATTTTGGTTTCCTCTATCGCCCTCTCAAGGGCAGCTATGTTTTTGTCTGCCAATCGCCCAAACCGCTCTCTCAAAGCCTCCTTCATAGCTTCAAGCTCAACAAGCCCCGTAGCCTTAATGAATGCACCAAGCATCGTGGTGTTAGTTATGGGAAGACCAAGAACCTCAAGGGCAATCTTTGTGGCATCAACAAGGGCAAGCTTACCCTTGTAGCCACCAAGCATCTCCCTTACTTCCTCCTCCGAATGAGAGGAGTTAAGAATGGCAATACCATCCTCCTTTAACCCTTGGGTTACCTTGATGATCTTTGGAAGAGAAGCATCAAGAACCAAGATGACATCAGGATTGTAGATTCTCTCCCTGGTCCTTATGGGAGCATCGCTAATCCTCGCAAAGGCTTGCACCGGAGCACCTCTTCTTTCCGGTCCAAAGCTTGGAAAAGCTTGAGCATACTTCCCTTGATGAATGGCTGATACTGCTATCAACTCTGCAGAGGTAACCCCTCCCTGTCCACCCCTTCCATGGATCCTTATCTCAACCAGCATGCTCCACCCCTTTTAAAGAATTTCGCTCTATTTAACAACTAATTTTATCCTGTCAAGAGTGTTTGTTAAAATTTTCCCTAAACTTTAAGAAAGCCGAAGGGGCAAAAGGGGTATTCTTAAACTGTCTTTTCGCTTAAGAGGCTTCTCTTTCACCACAAAAAGGGAGGTTGCGGTGGAGACGATAGTCCTTCCATACCGTCCACTCAAGTAGTCTATGTCTTGGTAGAGCTTCTTTATCTTCTCGCTTCTGATTGTATCTTCAAAGAGGCTTCTCTGCTTAATTTGGTTTGAAGTAAGCCCGCTCAGCACTACCACCACCTGCCGGTAGAGCTTGCCTTCTCTATAAAGCCTACTGAAGGCTTCTCTTAGATAAGGTAAAATCTCTAACGGGTAGGCGCTCTCCTGGGGAAGCTCTATTTCCTCGGAAAAGAAATTAAAGTCTTCATCCTTCAAACCAAGGATAACCCTTTTAGCTCGAAGCCCATAAGCCCTCGCCTTAAAACAGGCAAGCTCAAGGTTAAAGGCTATCTGGGAAAGCAAAAAATCCCTGTTTGAGGTTGGAGTAAAGCTTAGGGCTTTGCTTATGCTTTTGTATGAAGACTTTGGCGTTGGGTCTACGGGATATACGGGGATCCCTCTCAGCTCCAGCCAAATCTCATGTATTCTTTTATCGAAATACTTCTTTATGAAGTCTTCTGACTTCAGGGCAAGGTCAAGGGCAGTCTTAAGGTTAAGCTTTTCGCAAAGGGCTGAGGTTTTGGGACCTATCCCCCAAACCTCAGAAATCGGAAGCTTAGAAAGGTAATGGTGTATTTCTCTTCCGGGGATGACGGTTAGACCATCTGGCTTTTGCCAGGATGAGGCAATTTTAGCAAGGACCTTGGTTAAGCTTATTCCAAGAGAGACGGTTATGCCAAGCTCTTTCTTAATCCTTTCTTTTATGGCTAAGGCTATACCCTCATAACCGCAACGATAAAGCCTTCTAAGCCCGGTTAAATCCGCAAAGGCTTCATCGATAGAGTACTCCTCAACATCGGGGGTAAATTCCCTTAAGATGTCAAACATCCGCAGGGAAAAAAGAGAATACTTCTCGTAATCAGAATCGAGGATCACAGCTTGGGGAAAACGCCTTTTTACTTCGGCAATCGTCATCCCCCTTCTTATACCTAAGGCTTTACCTTCGTAAGACACCGCTGTGACGATGCCCCTTTCTCTTCCTACGACGACGGGCTTTCCTCTAATCTCAGGATTTGTTGCTTGCTCTACGCTTGCAAAGAAGGCATCGGCATCAACATGAAGGATGGCTCTCGGTAGGCTGTGGATGTTTAGAACCATCAAGATTTAATTCTATCTATACTTTCTGATTACGGCAACAATGACCCCAAAGATTTCAACTTCCTTTTCCGGGCTAAGGATAATCTCGGGATACCTTTTATTTGCTGGCTTAAGCCTTATCCCCTTTTCATCCCTGTAAAAATACTTCATCGTCCACTCATCCTCGATTCTCACGACCACTATGTCTCCGTTCCTTGGGGTGAGAGCCCGGTCAACGAGGACATAATCGCCTGGTAGAATTCCAGCCTCTATCATAGACTCTCCGTAAACCTTGACAAGATAGGTTGAGGCCGGGTTTCTGATAAGCCATTCCTCCATGCTAATGCTTTCAAAGAGCGTGTCCTCAACCTGGGAAGGAAAGCCTGCAGTGATGCCACCAAGTAGAAGAAGCTCCATCACTACTCAAGCACTACATACTTTTCAAGATTGAGCTTCTCAAGGGGCTTATAGTCTCGAGCATAATCAGCAGGAACAGGGTTTGGCATTTGCACCCTATCAAGAAGAGCTTTCATGCTCGGCTCATTTGCCATGTCTAAAATAGCCTTCTTTACCTTATCTCTAACCTCTTTTGGGACCCTTGGATGGGCTGAAAAAGGATGAGGAGCAGCAGAAGGAGTCTCATAAAGAATCCTCAGCTCCCTTTTTACCTCCTCTGGTTGTCTAAGAAAGGTGTTGTTCACCCCACCGCCAGCTTGAGCCTTGCCAAGGATCACATGCCTGTAGACATTATCATGCGTCTTAACATACTCTGGAGTGAAGCTTATCTTGAACTTCTCCGTTAAGAGCGCCCTAATGTAAAGGGAAGCTGCAAAGGCGTTCGGGGCAGGAAAGGCTATCACTTTACCGTCTAAATCCTTTACTTCTTTGATCGGACTATCCCTTCTTACAACAAGAATACCGGTTAAAGGAGTTTTATCTCGCACAAGGGGGATGTAATTTTGAGCTTTATAAGCCATAACTTGATGATAAGGGTTCATGAAGACAAAATCAGGCTCACCTTTGAGAAAAGCTTTCTCAAACTCAGGGATACTTTTATAAGTTTTTAATTCAAACTTTAAGCCTGTTCGATTTTCAAGCTCCTTGATCAAAGGTCCCCATCTTTCATAGATTTCAACGGGCGTAAACTGAGGCACAACCCCAATGGTGAAGACCCTTTCTTGAGCCAAGGACTTCTTAAAAGCTGCTGTTATAAAGAAGATTAAAAGGATTAGCGGTAAAAGCCTAAACCAAAGCATAGTCACCACCATCCTCCACCCTCCTAGGCTTTATTCAAAGCTTTTATTAGTTCTTCTAAGGTGTAGGGCTTACGAAGGACACCTACGATGTTAAACTTTGACAAGTCTTCCCCCTCTCCTACTTCAGCGTAGCCCGTAGAGAGGATAGACTTTAGACCTGGAGCAAACTCTCTTAAAGTCTTTATTAGCTCTAAACCGTTTAAACGACCTGGCATGGTAAAATCGGTGATTAAAAGGTCAATATTTTTCCCCTGAGAGGTAAGGCTTAAGAAAATGGAGAGGGCTTCTTCCCCGTCTCCTGCGGTGATAACCTCATGCCCAAGCTCTTTTAAGATAAGGGCTAAGCTTTCCCTCAAGTCTTCCTCATCGTCAACGACAAGGATGTGAAGACGCCTATCTAAAGGCATATCTCTTTCTTCTACCCTTTCCTCTTCTATCGTCTCATAGGGAAGATAGATATAGAAAGTCGTCCCCTCACCCAATCTACTTTCTACCCTTAGTCTTCCTCCAAGTCTTTTTACTAAACTTTTTACGATGTATAAACCAAGCCCCGAGCCCTCTTTTTTAGTGGTAAAGAAGGGCTCAAAGACCTTGTCCAAAATCTCGGACGGGATCCCCGGTCCATCATCAGAAACTGTAATAACTATATAGTCTCTTTCCTCTTCTTTTGTCTTATCTACTTCTACTCTAATACTTTCTGCACCAGCTTGGACACTGTTTATAAATAAGTTCATAAGGATTTGAGAAAGGGCGTAGGGGTCGCTCTTTAGGTTTTTCACATTGACCTTTAAGTCTAAATAAAACTTAGTTTTGGTTCCAGCTAAAGCAAAGCTTGAGGTATCCTTGATTACCGTTTCAAGGTCGGCCGGCTCTAAAACTATCTCCCCACCCTTAGAAAGGCTTAAAAGCTGAAAGGCAAGGTATTTTGCCCTTTTTAGATGCCTCTCGATAGTATGAATTACTCCTCGTATTTCTGCAGGCATACCTTTGGTAAGAAGCATAAGATTTAAACTATTAAACAAAATGGCTAACACATTATTCAGGTCGTGAGCAATTCCCGCCGCAAGTTGGATAAGGCTTCTCATCTTTTCAGTTCGCAAAAATTCTTCTTGAGCCCGAATTTTTTGAGTAATATCCTTTAAAGAAAGAAGCAAATCTTGATGCTCTTCAAGGGAAGAAATACGTTTTAAGCTCAGCTCATACACAGAGCCGTTAACCTCAACTTGAAGCTCAAACCGGTCTCCCCTGTTTAAATTTTCAAGAAGCTCCTCAGGGCTTAGAGTCTTTCCTTCAGGATAAGCTTTAAACCTACCCTCTAAGAAGAGCCCTTTTAAAGCATCTTGGGCTTCAGCTCCTAATCCTAATAATTTCTGCAAAAGCTCTTTTGCTCTTTCATTTTGATACTTTATCGTAAAGTCAGGTGCTAAAACAAAGACTGCCTCGTCAATGGTTGAAAGAACACCATCCATTAGAGCCTTCTCTTTAATCAGCTCCCTTTCTGTCTCTTTAAGTTGCAAACTTGCCCAGTTCAGAGACTCTGCCAAGTCCTTCGTTTCAGCAAAGAAAGGAGAGATGCTTAAGAATTCGCCTTTTTTGAAAGGAAGCTCTTTAGAAAATGCAATAGCACTTCCAAGCTCCTTCTTTATCTTGCGGTAAAAAGGATACCATAGGGCCAAAAGGAAAAGCAAAAAGATGGTATAAAGGCTTGCCAAAATAATAGTTGTTGCCCAATATAGGTCTCTAATCTTAGAAAAATCGAAGGTCAGTATTAAATATCCAAAGACGATTTCTTTAAGCTTTAGCTCAGAAAAGAAAAAATATTTAGCCCTCCTCTCATCGTAGTAGCTCTTTTCAGGAATTTTAACTCCAGGAGAAAGGGTTCGATAAAGCCTAACGATTTCTCCTTTTTCATCCTTACTTAGATAGATAAGGGGACGTTTATCTGGACTTAAAAGTATTGCCCCTTCAATAAGCCCATCTTTTATGTAGAGCTCAAATCTTTTCTCTATCTCATCATACTGGTTAACAACCAAATTTTCAATAGTTTGGATCCGCAAGCTATCCCCTAACCGTTCAACCTTATCTATTTCAAGCTTTTTGATAATTTCAAAAGTATAGGTTCGGATGATAAAAAAGGTTATCAACGAGCCAATGAGCAGAGTAAGGAAAATCAAAAGGAAAATAAAGGAGGTAAGGCTTAAATTTTGGGATTTGCTAATTTTAAATGGCATTTTTAAAATTAGTCTAATATTAATTTAAATTTTAGGCAAGGGACTTATAGATACTTTTCCAATCCTTCTGAGGCTATTTTAAAAATTTGTGTAAGCCCCATGTGTCCAACCATCCCGAGCTTATTTTTATGACCATCCAGAGGCGTAAGCGGGTCCCTCGGCACTTGCGTGCCTCGGGAGGACAAAGTAGGGGTACTTTTTTACAGCCTTTAATCCCCCTTGACATTTGGCATAATGAAACTATATTTATATCAGCTCTTTAAAGGACGCGGGGTAGAGCAGCCTGGTAGCTCGTCGGGCTCATAACCCGGAGGTCGTGGGTTCAAATCCCACCCCCGCACCCATTTTCCTTTTTTATAACCTCATAAACCCTCGGGGTGGCAGAGGAACGCTTTGTCTTTATCAAGACTAATCTCTGGGTTAAATTCGAACGGGAGGACTTGAGTGACCTCATATCAAAGGATAAAAAACCAAATCCTTCGCAGGCTTGTTCAAGGCAAAGCTACCTTTTGGCAGTTAGTAAACTACCAGGACAGCCATCTCGTTGAGTTTCTTGAGGCTATTAAAGAGCTCCTAAAGGAAGGCATCATCAAATACGAAAAACCTTTTTTTTATCTTTCCTCATCCTACTCTGGATTACCCTATGAAGACCCGGGTTGTCTTTTCTGCAATTCCTTTTCTAAAAGCAAGTTTTGGCAAGAGCTTTCGGAAAGGTTTAAAGAGTTAACCAAGGACCGTCCTCTTCCAACCAGCGATTACGACCAAGGTTTTATACGACCCATCGACACGGTAAGAAGGGTTGCCTTCATCTACGAGAGGGGTGACCTTGAAGGAACAGAAGTGTTTATCCTTGGAGACGATGACCTTCTTTCTCTGGCAATGGCTTTGACTAAACTTCCTAAGAGAATTGTTGTGGTAGAAATAGATGAAAGGATAAATGAATTCATAAGAGAAAAGACAAAAGAGATAGGCTATGAAGCCCTTGAGGTTTACAGCTACAATGTAATAGATAACTTGCCTTCACATCTTGAAAGAAGCTTTGATGTTTTTTTTACTGACCCGGTTGAGACTGAAAAGGGATTAAAGCTTTTTATCAGCAGGTGCATAAGTTCCCTCAAAGGAAAGGGGTCAGTGGGTTATATGGGGTTTACCCATAGGGAAGCTTCTCTCAGGAAATGGCGGGACTTTGAGAAATTTCTAATCGATTCAGGCTTTGTGATCACCGATATTCTTCGGGATTTTACAATCTATCCTGAAGCGGAAAACCAATGGGAACACTTTTACCGGACCTATCGTATCATGCGAGAGTTTGACCTTGACCTTCCTGATGTTGATTGGTATAAAAGCTGTCTTCTAAGGTTTGAGGTGGTTGAGGGTCCATACTTATTACCCATTGATAAGCCAAAGGACTTTGAAGAGCTTTATTTTGACGATGAAGCTTGGGCAACGCCCCTTCCATCCTATCTTGAAAAGAAGGAGGGAGGATAATGGCCTATACTACCTCGGATTTCAGAAGAGGATTAAAGATTGAGTGGGAAGGCAAGCCTTACGAGGTGATTGACTTTCAGCATACTAAGATAGCTCAGGGGCAACCTATGGTTAGAACAAAGCTTAAGGATTTGACCACCGGCAGGGTCCTTGAAGTAAACTTTCGCTCTGGGGAAAGGTTTGAAAAGCCTGACCTTGAAGAAAAGAAGGCTCAATTCCTTTATAAAGAAGGAGATCGTTTTGTGTTTATGGACCTTGAAGAATATGATCAAATTTATGTGGATAGAAAAGAGGTTGGTGAGACCGAAAAGTATCTGAAAGAAAACCTCGAAGTTTCTCTCCTTTTTTACAAGGGAAAAATAATTGGCATTGAGCTACCGAAGGTGGTAGAGCTAAGGGTTGTTTCCACTGAGCCAGGGGTTAAGGGAGATACCGTTGGCTCGGCAACCAAATCAGCAACTTTAGAGACAGGATTAGTTATTCAGGTTCCCCTTTTTGTGAACGAGGGGGACATCGTGCGGGTTGATACTAGAACAGGAGAATACATAGAGAGGGCTAGCTAAGATGCTAACCTTAAAAAAACTTCAAGAATTCAAAGAATACTTAGAGAGTGGCGCCTTTATCGAGGATTTTGAGATGAGAACGCCCGATGGTCAAGCTGAGATGCTTGACATGATCGACCTTCTTTTTGAAATCTGTGAGAAGGCAAACGAGATCATAAGTCAGCACTTTTACCGAGGGCTTAAGGATCTGCCCATCGGCGAAGGTGGCAAAGATTGATTTAAACTAACGTGGTTTTCTTTGTTAGGGCAAGGTACTATTTTAGCTACGCCGAATCGCTTTTAAAGGAAGTTCAATCAAGCACAAGACCTCTTACCCCAAGCTTGGCTTTGGATATCTTTTCCCTTGGTCTAAAAGCCATTCACGCCCTTGAAGTAGTAAAGCCAGAGGAACAGAAACCAAGCTTAGAAGAGCTTGCTCAAAGGGTCTCGGCTTCCGTCTCGCCCGCCTTGAAAAGACTGATCTTTGAGTTGAAAGAGGAGCTAAAAGGTTTATCCTCCGAGGATATAGCTCAGAAACAAGCAATCATCCTTGAAAAGCTCTCAGAATATCTTATGCTTATCAAGGAAGAACTAAAACCCATCCTATAGAGACAAGATAAAAACAGAGGACTGCTCTATCTGATGATAGATTTGTGCCATCTTTGTCCTTTAATCCTTGAAAACTTGGGAAGCGGTTTAATCGTTCTTTCTGAAGAGCGAACCATCGTTTACGCAAACAAAAAGGATTGTGAGCTTTTAAAAAAGCAAAAAGAGGACCTTATCGGAAACAACGCAAGAAACACCCTTTTGGCTCTTTTTTCTTAGGGTAGTTCTTGTTCTTTCGAAGCCTTACTTCAAGGAGGTAAGTTTTGCGAGTTTGATGCCCTTTTGAACAAAGGTGATGGAGAAACCTTCTTTGCCCATATCTTTTCAACCCTGATAACGCATGAAGGCAGATCTTATGTCCTCGTTAACTTCTATGATGTCACTCCTCAAAAGGAGCTTGAAAAGAGGCTCTATCAGGCGGCGATTACCGACTCTTTGACCGGGCTTTACAACCGTAGGTTTGCAGATGAAATGCTAAAACAAGAAAAGCTCACTTACAAACGGTATAAAACCCCTTTTTGTATCCTCCTTATCGACCTTGATAACTTTAAAATAGTAAATGATATCTATGGTCACGATGTTGGGGATAAGGTTTTGATTGCGGTGGCTAAGGTTTTGAAAAGTAGCGTAAGGGAATCTGATATTGTTGCCAGATGGGGAGGGGAGGAATTTCTCATCCTTCTTCGGAGGATTGAGCTTGAAGATGCCATAAAGGTTGCCGAAAAGATTAGGAATGCCATCTGTCAATTAAAAGTCCCCCCTGTTGAAGGCATAACAGCAAGCATAGGAGTCTCTTGCTACAGCGGGGAGGGAGATGTCTACGACCTTGTGAGAAAGGCTGACCTTGCCCTCTACCAAGCAAAGGCCCAAGGTAAAAATTGCGTGATCCTTTTTTAGTGCTATTCTTAAAGCATGGACGAAGAAAGGATAAAGGTTTATCTTGAGTTTCTTGCCTGCCCAAAATGTAAGGGAGACCTTGTCTATCATAAAGATGAAAAGACCGAAGGGTTCCTCTGCCGAAAATGCTCCTTACTTTATCCTATCATAGATAATATTCCAGAGATGCTGATCGAATCTGCGATACCCTGTAAAGATGAGCCATCCTCAAAGGGTTAAACCAGCCCTCTTTTTTATTGCTTTGACCGCAAGGGACCTAAGCTTAAAGAATCAAATCCTGAAGAGGCTTGAAGACCTTTTCGGTATGGTTGTGCTTGAAGGACCGGTCTATGAATTTAGCAAGTTTACTTCCTACTATGAGAAAGAAATGGGTTACCCTCTTTTTAAAACCGTCCTTTTTTTCGAAATTTTAAGGGATCCTGAGGAGCTTGTTGAGCTAAAGCACCTATGTTATGAAATCGAAAAAGAGTATTCGCAGGATGGAAAGAGGCTTGTAAACCTTGACCCAGGTTATTTAACCCTCTCGAAGGTTATTCTTTCGACCTTTAAGGATTATGCTCATCGGGTGTACCTTGGCAGGTCTGTTTTTGCTGAGGTAGAATACATCTTTAAAGAAGGCTCATTTAGACCTTTGCCTTGGACTTATCCTGATTATCAAGAGCCTATGATAATTTCTGCCTTCAATCAAGCTCGAGAAATCTACAAAGGGAAGCTTAAGTGCTTGTAGACCCGAGGGGAAGAAGGATAGAATATCTTCGGATCTCGATAACTGACCGGTGTAACTTCCGCTGTATCTACTGCCAATCAAAGGGACCTTTTAAGTTTTTGCCTCATGAGGAAATCTTAACCTTTGAGGAGATAGAAAGCATCGTCCGAGTAGGGGTTAAGCTTGGAATTAAGGTAGTAAGGCTAACGGGCGGTGAACCTTTATTAAGGAAAGGCATCGTTGAGCTTGTGGCAAGGCTTGCAAAGATCCCCGGGTTAGAAGACCTTAGCTTAACCACAAACGGCTACTTTCTATCTGAGTTGGCAAAGCCTTTAAAAGAGGCTGGGCTAAAAAGGATAAACATAAGCCTTGATACTTTGTCTGAGGAGAAGTTCTCCGAGCTTACAGGAGGCTTTTCTTTAAAAAAAGTAATGGAAGGTCTCTATCTTTCCCTATCTGAAGGTTTCACCGCGGTAAAGATAAACTCCGTCATCATACGGGGCTTTAACGATGAAGAATGCGAGGAACTTGCCAAGCTTAGCATAGAGCTACCCGTTGAGGTTAGGTTTATAGAGTTTATGCCTGTTGGAAAAAACTCACTGTGGGATGAAAGCCGAGTTGTGCCTATTTCTGAAATCAAAGAAAGGGTTGAAAGGTTGGGAAAGCTTTGGCCTACCGAAAAAGTGGGAAAGGGTCCGGCAGCTGTTTTTCGATTTGAAGGAGCTAAAGGCAAGGTTGGTTTCATCTCCCCTCTCTCAAGCCATTTTTGCGGCTCCTGCAACCGTTTAAGGATCACCGCAGACGGAAGGCTTAGACCTTGTCTTTTCTCAGACGAAGAGATAAACTTAAAAGACTATTTGCGAGGCAAAAAAGGTCCTCTTGAAGAAGCCTTTAGGGAAGCTCTGCGAATAAAGCCCGAAATAGGAGTTAGAGCATCCACGCAAAGACCGATGAGGGCTATAGGTGGTTAAATGAAAAAGGAAAAGAAATTTGAAAACAAGCCGGAAAAGAAAAAAGGTATTTATCTTGTGCATGGAACTACAAGACCCGGGAGACCGGAGAGGGTTTTAAAGGGGTATGAACCTCTTCCAAGCGGGACCTATGCTTTGGTTGAGATGCCGGATAGTCGAAAAGAAGTTTTTTATATTGATGATTTTTCATACAGTATCCCCAGGGATATAGAAGGGTTGCCGACCATTCTTCGCAAAGCAAATCCCAAAGAGGTTGCAAACCATAAAAGGAGGCTTGAGCTTGAGGATAAGGGGAAAGAATTCTGTGAGCAGTTTGCTAAGGAATTGGGCTTAGAGATGAAGCTTGTTGATGTAGAGTGCTACTTTGACCGTTCAAAGATAATCTTCTACTATACTGCTGAAGGAAGGATTGACTTTCGGGAACTTGTTAAACAGCTTGCTAAGGCTCTTAGGATGCGCATTGAGATGCGGCAGATTGGTGTTAGGAATGAAACCGGGCTTCTCGGTGGAATAGGCTACTGTGGAAAAGAATTCTGCTGTGCCCAATACCTTAAAAATTTTCAGCCCTTGAGTATAAAGATGGCCAAAGAGCAAGGCTTAATCCTTGACCCTAATAAGATATCCGGACCCTGCGGGAGGCTCCTCTGCTGTTTAGCCTACGAAGAAAGCTGGTATAAGGAATGCTTAGCAAGCCTCCCTCGCCTTGGGAGTAAAATTTCTTTCGGAGAAGAGAACTTTCGTATCCTTAAATACAACTTCTTTCAACGAACCGCCACTCTTGAGAAGGAGGACGGAACCATCCTTTCTGTATCCCTTGAGGAGTTAAAAAACTTTGTGCTAAAAGAAGAACTTCCCGAAGAGCCGGAGGAAGGGTTAAGGAATGAATAAAAGATTTTACATCACTACCCCTATTTACTATGTAAACAGCCTCCCCCATCTTGGACATGCCTATACGACGATCGTTGCCGATGCCTTAGCAAGGTTCTACCGTCTTCAAGGGTATGATGTCTTTTTCTTGACGGGAACGGATGAGCATGGGGACAAGATTGCAAAGGCAGCAGAGGCTCAAGGCAAAACTCCAAAGGAGTTTGTGGACGAAGTAGCCAACATCTTTAAAGAAACCTGGGATAAGCTGGGTATAAACTATAGCTACTTTATCAGGACCACTTCGGATAAACATAAACGGGTTGTCCAGCATGTGCTTCAGACCCTTTTTGATAAGGGAGAGTTTTACCTTGATGAGTATGAGGGGAACTACTGCTTCGGTTGTGAAAGATTCCTCACATCAAAAGAGCTTGACGAAAAGGGGCTCTGCAAAGACCACAAGGCCCCACCCGTCTACCTGAAGGAAAAAAACTACTTCTTTAACCTTGAAAAATACCGAAGCTGGCTTAAGGATTATCTCTCAAAGAATGAGGTTATCTATCCAAGCTTCTATCGAGAGGAGGTGCTAAACCTCCTTGAGGAACCTTTACCCCCCCTTTGCATATCCCGTCCCAAGACAAGGCTTTCCTGGGGTATAGAGCTTCCTTTTGATAAAGATTATGTGACCTATGTATGGTTTGATGCCCTGCTAAACTATCTAACAGGGATAGGCTACCCAGATGATCCTTTGTGGCAAGACTACTGGGCAAACTCCCATCATCTTATCGCCAAAGACATCCTTCGTCCCCATGCCGTCTACTTTCCCATCATGCTAAAAGCCCTTGGAATACCAATGTATAAGAAGCTTTTTGTGCATGGCTATTGGCTTATGGGAAGCCTTAAAATGTCAAAGAGCCTTGGTAATATCGTATCCCCTCTTGAGCTTTCCCAAACCTTTGGGATAGACCAAGTAAGGTATTATGTACTTCGGGACATGGCTTTTGGGTATGATGCGGAGTTTAGCCTTTCTAACCTTATAAACCGCATTAATGCCGACTTAGCAAACGACTACGGAAACCTTGTGAACCGAACTTTAAGCTTCCTTGAGAGAAACTTTGAGGGAACCATCCCTCCCTGGGGTGAGCTAACGCCTGAAGACAAAGAATTCCGCGAAAGGGTAGAAAGGGGCATCAAGAGATACCTTGAAGAGTTTTCAAGGCTAAACTTTCACACAGCCTTGGAGGAGCTTTGGCAAGCAATTCGCTTTGCCAATGTCTACATTGATAGGGAAGCCCCCTGGACAAGGGTTAAAGAAGGAAATTACCAAAGGGCAGGAACGATCCTAAGGAATATTATTTCCGCCATAAAGAGCTTTGCCCTTGCCCTCTATCCTGTGCTTCCCAACTCTTCTCTAACTCTCCTTTCAGCCCTATCAGTCCTTCCGAGCGAAGCAAGCACCCTCTCTCTCAAAGACCTTTTTAACTGGGACATTCCAGAAGCTGGCACAAAGATTAAAAGGTGCGGTCCCCTTTTTCCAAGGGTAGATGCGGAAAAAATTCTGAAGGAGGAACAAAAAGTGGAAGCAAAGAAGGAAGTTGAAGTAAAGGAGGAGCCTCAATACATCACCATTGAAGAGTTTAGAAGGATTGACCTTAGGGTTGCTAAGGTGCTTTTTGCGGAGAAGGTTGCTGGAGCAGACAGGCTCCTCAGGCTTGAAGTCAGCTGTCCTGAAAAAAGACAGGTCGTTGCCGGCATTGCTGAATACTATGAACCTCAGGAGCTAATCGGAAAAGAAGTCATTATCGTTGCCAATCTCAAGCCAGCAAAAATAAAGGGCATAGTATCTGAGGGGATGCTCCTTGCTGCAAAGGATGCTAACGGCTTAGCCATAATCATCCCAGAAAAAGAAAAAGAACCCGGAGCCAAGGTTGGCTAGGTTTAACCCCTTTGAAATTTCCTTTGAAGAGCTTCTTGAGGTCTGCCGAGAAAGGCATGGGCATCTTTGTGCAGGGCAGGTGCTTGGTGCTCGTTTAGCCCTTCTTGGGCTTACGCTTATTGGCATTAAAGACCCCTATGGGGAGGACCGAAAAAAGTTCTTAGTTTGGGTTGAGATCGACCGCTGCGCAACCGATGCCATTCAAACGGTTGCTGGAGTTAGCCTTGGCAAAAGAACGATGAAGTTCGTAGATTATGGCATCATGGCAGCAACTTTTCTCAACTTGGAAACAGGAAAAGCCTTTAGAATTGTTGCTAAAGAATCAGCAAAAGAGGAAGCAAAAAAATACTTCCCAGAGATTGCAAGCCCCGCACAAAGGGAGCTTTTAGCATACAAAATCATGCCGGATGAGGAACTTTTTAGGGTTGAAGAAGTGGAAGTGATTTTCTCAGAATATGACCTTCCAGGGAAACCTCGAAGGAAGGTTGTTTGTGAAGAGTGCGGCGAAACTATAAGGGATGGAAAGGAAGTAGTAAAGGAGGGTAGAACCCTGTGTAAAGTGTGCGCAGGGCAAGCTTACTTTAAGGTATTATCCAGGAGGCCAGTGCATTTCCCTTCCAGCTAAGAAGTGGAAATGCACATGAAAGACCGTTTGACCAGCCTCTCTGTTGCAGTTTACCACTACCCGGTAGCCCCTTTCGGCAACGCCAAGCTCTTGAGCAAGCTTATTCATCACCAGATAAATATGCCCGATAAGGTCTTTATCCTCCTCTGTGAGCTCAAGGAGGGTTGAAATATGCTTCTTTGGGATGACAAGTATATGGTAAGGAGCCTGAGGGTTGATATCATGAAAGGCAAGCACCTTATCATCTTCGTAAACGATTTTAGCTGGAAGTTCCTTATTTACAATACGGCAAAAAATACAGCTCATACTTCTCCCCCCTTTTTAAGCTAAGGTTTATTTTAAGGTCAGTTTTTGTATAGTCAAGAAGCATCAAACTATCTTTATCTTTCCCCACAGAAAGGCTCTGTCCTCGAGGATAGCGATAATGCCAAGGATGCCTTCTCTTCTTTTTACCTCCCTTTCAAGAAGCTTAAGGTCCCTTTTTTCCCTTAGAATGTTTCCTAAGGCTGTGGCTAAGGCATCGGCATAAGCGGTATCCTTCGCAAGGATAGTAATAGCATCAGCTTTCCCAAAGCTCAAACTATGACCGATTTTCCCTGATGATGTGCAAACTCCGCAGGGCTGAAGCTCTTCCGGGACAAGGATGGTTAGCTCAGAAAATACGGTATTTCCAGCAAAGACCTTGACTTTAGCATCACGCTTAAGCGAAAGAAAGATGTCTCCTCCGTTTTCCACGGCTATAACCTTTGTCAATTCCCTTCGCAGAAGCTCCCTTCCTACAGCCTCAGCAATAGCTCCGGCAACGCTTGCCATAGGACCAACTCCCGCTTTCTCCCCAGCCTTAAGCATTGTTTTCACAATCTCTGGAGCTTCCGGGTCAAAGGGCAAAGGAACTAAACTCTTTAAAAAAACCGGATTTTTAAAGATGTATTGTTCAAGGGGTGTTCGAACCTCCCACACGATTTTAACAGCCTCTTCAGTAAGGTCTCTTTCCGCAAGGATAAAGAGGTCAGTTTGCTTTACAACTACACGAAAAGTGGTAAGCCCAGGGGAAACCTCCGTTCGATAAAAGGTTATTCCTGCATAACGGTTCATGCCTATATGTTAGCATAAGCCTTGAAGTTAGGCGATCGCTGATACAAAATATTGGGCACCCCGCAAGGTGCCCTTACTTAAAAACACCTAAATTTTGCTTTGAGTTCATTAAGAAAGGGGGGAGAACCCCCCTGTAGATAAAGGACCTTAGCCTAAAATGCTTCTTAAATCTTCATCGGGTGTAGTTATTGGCTTTAAGTTGTAGTTCTGCGCGATGAAATTAGCCACATTTTTGCTCAAAAAGGCTGGCATGCTTGGACCAAGCCTCATGTTCTATAGACCAAGATATAGGAGGGTAAGAAGAATGGCTATCGCCTTCTGCTCATACCAAGAAAGGATAAGAGAAAGGGGTAGTTCGTTTACGCTAACGCCAAAGGCTTGAGAAAGGGCTAAGGCGACCTGGATAGCAGAGTAGGCTTGGTTCTATCTCCCTTTCTTCTCCTTGCTTGATAAGCTCTTCCATTGATTTTGCTGGCTTAAAGTTGCTAATGGGAGAATCCGTTTGGATTTTTGCTTCCTTTTTAAGAGTTTCCCTATGCTCTACCGCCTTTTCAATGTAATCTCTAATCCGCTCAGGGTCAAAATTAACGTTCGTCAAAGTTGAAAACACCGCCTCCATCAAAAAGAAATCAACCTCGGGTTTTTTTACTGCCTTTTCCTCAGCTAAAAGGGCAACCTCAGATAAACCAGCACAGGTGTAAATTAAAAGGTCTTGTAAAACATCCGTCTCATGGGTTTTACCACAAACTCCGCGAACAGTGCAGGCAAAACCCTTTGCTGTTTGTTCGCACTGATTACAAAACATACACCCACCTCCTTAAGTTTTTTAAAATTAAGATAAGAGATGGAATAGAAACTTTCCTTGATTTAGGTCAAGGAATCTGATCGGTTGGTATTAAAAAGTTTTTTGTGCAAGCCCTTCTGCTATCACCCCAAGGCGCAAGGCGCTGGGAGTCCCTCGGCACTTTCGTGCCTCGGGATGACATCCCGAAGCGCCGTCCCGAACTAAGTGAGGAGGGACGCCGTCCCGAGCGAAGCAAGAGTTGCCTCGGCTTGCGCTCGGCATGAAGTAAGGGACTTTTTTAAAAAGCCTCAAGGACCAGCTTTGAAGTTTTTATATCTTTTAAGTTTATATTTTTAATTTACTTGTTTAAGCGTCTTTCTGTATTTTGGTGGAACCGTTTCTGGGAATTGAGTGAAATGAACAACCCCATGTTCGTCAATGTACTTGTATATAGGTTTAGGTGAGGAGGTTGATGTTAATTGGGATTGAAGAGCAGAGTTGCTGTATCCAGATGGAGAAGCCATTCCTCCAACCTTTACATAAGGCTTTATAGCCTCAAGCTTCTTTTGTCCTATACCAGGAACCTCAAGAAGCTCTTCTACCCTTTTGAACCCCCCTTTTTTCTCCCGGAGTTCAATAATTTTTTGAGCCGTAACTGGCCCTATACCTGGGAGCTTTTCAAGTTCATCTTTTGAGGCTGTATTAAGGTCGATCAGATTTTGAGAAAAGGTAGGATAAGCTATTAAAATGAAACAAAAAAGTAAAAAGAGAATTCTAATATAATTATACATTTCAAAATAGTCAAAATAGCGTTAATTTAAAATAAAAGGGGGGCATAGCCCCCAGAATATATTTTTTACACGCAACCGGTGGGCTTAGGAAGACCGGCCATCTTGCAGGCACCCTTACCAGGACCAGAGGGGAAAAGTTCGTAAATCTTCTTGAGGGGATAACCTGTTACCTTAGAAAGGATCCTCACCATGGGGGCAACGCCGTTTTTTCTGTAGTAGTCCTGAAGGATGTTGATTACCTTCCAATGCTCCTCGGTGAGCTCCTGAATTCCTTCGAGTTCTTTGACATATTCCACCCACTCTCTACACCAAACTTCTAAACCACCCTTAAGAAACCCATCCTCATCAACCTCAAAAACCTTCCCTTTGTACTCAACTGTTGGCATAACCCCACCTCCTTTTTTTATTATTTTAATTTTTTATTCAAATTTAAAAAATATTCAAAGTTTATTTTTTGTCAAGTCTTTTTTAATTTTTTTCTCATTATTTAAATATTATTCAAAGTTTATTTTTTGTCAAGTCCTTGAGAACGGCAACCTCATCGCAATCAGGAAACTTACTGCACCTAATACAATCCGCCCAAACCTTTTGAGGAAGCTCACTCTTTGCAACCTCTTCAAAGCCAAGCTTTTTGAAAAATTCAGGGGAGTTGGTTAGAGCAAATACTCGGTCTATTCCAAGGTCTTCAGCCTCTTTTAAGCAGGCAAGGACCAATTCTTTCCCGATACCCTGCTTTTGGTATTCCTCAGCCACAGCCAAAGACCTAATCTCTGCTAAATCCTCCCAGAGGATATGCAAGCCACAAACCCCAACGATTAAATCTTTGTCTTCATACACAAAAAATTCGCGCACATTTTCATAAAGCTCAGAAAGAGGTCTAGGAACAAGGTCTCCTCTTTTGGCAAAGTATAAAATAAGTTTATAAATATACTTTACATCAGATAACTTAGCTTTTCGAACCTTCCCCAAGCTTACTTTACCTCAACCACAAAGGGCTTAACACCAAGGGTTGCTTCAATCATGGTTTTATATTGTTCGGCCTTTTCTCGATTTTCAAACCTTCCCGCTAAAACTTTGTATATTGGTTTCCCATCGTGGATGCTCTCTTTGATAAGGGCTCTAAACCCCATCTTTTCAACTTCGGCCTTAACTTTTTCAGCCGATTCCTTATTTGAGTATGCACCTACCTGCAGGGCATAGAATGGCATACCCTCCTGGTGAGGTTGAGGCTTTACCTTCTCTTGGGGAGGAACCTTAGCAGTTCTTACCGGTTCAGTTTTTACTTTTTCCGTCTTTGGCTCCGGTGTTGGCTTTTCCTTTTCTACCTTTACCTCTAGCTTTGTTTGTTGTTCAGACTGAACTTGAAAAGCTACTTGTTGAGGTGTTGTTTGATTCCCTCCCAGGGCTTGATTAGTTTGATTTTCAGAATGAGCAACCTCTTTTACGGGAGACACCTGAGGAGTTTGAGCTGGTTGAGGTTCAAGCTTTACAGTTTCAAATTGAGGCTTCTCCCCGATCTTTGTCCCAATCCAAACCCCAAGGATAAAAGTCCAAATCAATATACAAAGGGCAAAAAGCACTATAAAAAGCAAACCAAGTTTACTCACTTCAAACTTAAATTTTTTCTCTCCATACATAGCTCTTCCCCTCTCATTTTTTACATTTTTTCTGGGGCTGACACCCCAAGAAGGTCAAGGCCAAGCCTCAACACCCTCCTTACCCCTTCACATAGGGCTAATCTTGCCTGCATAAGCTCTGTATCATCCTGAATAATTCTATACTTAGTGTAATAATCATGAAAAGCGGATGCTAAATCCACAAGATAATAGGTAATCTTATAGGGTGCAAGCTGAAGAGCAGAACTCTCTAAAACATCATCAAAGCTATCTATAAGCTTTAAAAGCTTCAATTCCTCTTTTTCTTGTAAAAGGGCTAAGTTTGCTTCAAGAAAGTTTGTCTTTATACCCTTTTCTTCAGCCTTTGCAAAGACACTACAAATCCTTGCATGGGCATACTGCACATAGTATACGGGGTTTTCCTGGGATTGCTTTTTAGTTAGCTCTACATCGAAATCAAGGGGGGAGTCGCTTGAACGGGAAAGGAATATGAACCGGACCGCATCGATGCCCACCTCAGAGATTAGCTCCTTTAGCTCCACGAACTCGCCCCGCCTTGTGGACATGCTTTTAAGCTCCGTTCCCTCAAGTAGGTTTACCATTTGAATAAGGATGACCCTTATTTTTTCCTCAGGAACACCCAGGGCTTTCATCGCAGACTTTAGTCTTGGCACATAACCATGATGGTCTGCCCCCCAGAGATTTATGCAAAGGTCAAAGCCCCGCTCAAAAAACTTCTCGTAATGATAGGCTATGTCGCTGGCAAAGTAGGTATAGTCTCCAGTGCTTTTACGCAAGACCCTATCCTTTTCATCTCCAAAATCTTTTGCCCTAAACCAGAGGGCAGAATCTTTCTCATAAATTAGCCCCTTCTCTTCAAGAAGCCTAAGAACCTTTGCCACAACCCCTCTTTCGAAAAGAGAACGCTCAGAATACCAGCTATCAAAATGAACTCGAAACTTCTCTAAATCCATCCTAATATCCTCAAGGATGACCTCAGCCGCCAGGTCCCGGGATAAGGCGATAGCCTCATCTTCGGACATACTAAGAAGGTCTGGATACTTTTCTAAAGCAAGCTTAGCGATGTCGTAGATGTAGGCTCCCTGATAGCCATCCTCAGGGAATTCTATTTTTTCACCTACTAACTCCTTTGCTCGAAGATAGACTGATTTCCCCAGGATGTGCATCTGTGTCCCCTGGTCGTTTATATAGTATTCCCTAA
>Ga0081519_100063_pt1 | contig 21579 bp, 26 predicted proteins | sample ConSprmetagenome_FD_70987 | JGI IMG/M metagenome (GOLD analysis project Ga0081519, IMG submission 70987) | Hot spring microbial streamer communities from Conch Spring, Yellowstone National Park, USA - C T=80-84 v2 (version 2) | ecosystem: Environmental > Aquatic > Thermal springs > Hot (42-90C) ...
TTAATCTCCCTCGGCGTATTCGTCCTAATCCTCGCCACCGCCTTCACCTTCAACATCCTAGGCACTACGTTGGCAGAGCTCTTTCCCACCAGAGTCCGCTACACCGCCATGTCCATGGCCTTCAACCCAGGCATAGGCTTTTTCGACGGCTTCACACCCCTCATAATACAGGCAATAGGTCTCTGGCTAAAAACCCACTCGCCGGCGTCATCCTACACACCTACGTAGCGGCGGCAGTCGCCCTCCTCACCGCCCTCTTACCACTGCCCAAGACCAAGGACAAGACGCTGGATTAATTTTCAAACACGTCCAGCACTCTAGACCAGAGGAGACGCTACACGCCGGGTACCGCGACGAGGCCCAGCCGGCGCCCCCCAGACGCGCCCAGCCGCCGGCCTTCTTCCACGGTCGCATCGCCTCTACCAGCTGAGTGTATAACTTAACTGAGGCCCCGTCGAGTCGCGGCCTAGGCCACACCACAACGATGCCCATGGCGTTGGCGACGGCGATCACGGCGTCGGGGTTTCTGTCGTGAATAAACGGCGTAATTACGTAGATGGCGTCGACCCGCCTGCCGGTAACTGCGCTGAACGGCTCCACCTTCCTCTTTATCTGTTGCAAGTCGCCCCTCTCTAGGGCTGATGTTATCTCAACGGCTAGGGTCCTCCCATCCTTAATTATTATGTCCAGCTCTACCTCGCTCGGATAGCCGTAGACGTAGCTCCTATCGTCGTAGTAAATCCACCTCTCCACGGCATACCCCGCATCCCTAAGAAGCTCCCTCACGCCGCTCCTAAACGCGTCCTCGCCGAACACCCCCCACCTGGCGCCCAGGGCGTTTAGTGCGAGCCAGAGCCTCCTCATATCCTCTCTGAGAGATTCCTCAACCTTACCCATCTCCTCTCTAAGGGACGTCTCGACCCTCATTATTTCCTCCCTGAGAGACGTCTCAACCGCCATCAACTCCTCCTTGGTTGCCATCTTCTCCTCTAACTTCTTCAAGTCTTCCTTGGTCGCCAGGTTCTGCCAAGGCGTCAATTTGGCCAAGGCCTCATAGACGTTCTCAGGCTTAGCCGTGAGGACCTCCACTAGGATCTCCATCTCCAACGTCCCCAGGTTTACTCAACCGCCGGATTATACCGAGATTAGTGGAATTTTTAATTACCTGCTTCAAATTGCTAGCTCTTCCAAACCACAAAATGTCCATTACACACCCATCGCCGCCGCCACGTCAAGCACGACGACGGATCCAACGCACAATGCGGCACCACCTGGGTTGTTGAGATAATGTTGATTATTGCGATACTAATGAGAAGGCGCCCTCGTAGACCGAGATCCTCTAAAGGCACTGAAACGCAGTCACTGCCGTGAAGGTGACCCCCTGGCTATGCTACTCCCGGTTACCGTCGTCTTCCCCAGCCCCTCTGAGCACCCAACCCTTAATCTCCCTCCCCACCTTCACCATGAGCATCAAATTAAATTAACTCACAACTATACAGCGAGCTCGCCTTTGCAACACGGTGTTGACACCACCTCACATCGCGACTAGCCGTGTTTACCGGACTATCGTGGAGCTTCTACTGCAGCACATCACTGATACCCAACACTAAAGCCTGCGATGTTTATCTCGACTACACAAGCTGGATGCGGTAGGCGTGGTGCCGGAACGCATTAAAAACAAAACAAACGCATATTTAATGTCCACTAATTGCAAAGAAGAGAGGTTATTCGAGGCCGCTAGCACCGGTAATATTGATGAGGTAAAACGATTAGTGATAGACTGCGGCGTAAATCCAAACATACAAGAACTTGAGCATAACAGAACGCCGTTGCACTATGCAGCCCTGCACGGTCATCCCGAAGTTGTAAAGTTTCTACTTGAGCATGGTGCAAATCCAAACATACAAGACATGTTTTTGTGGACGCCGTTGCATTTTGCAACAAAGTATGGTCATTTCGATGTCGTGAAGTTGTTGCTTGAACACGGCGCGAATCCGAATGTGCAAGATTATGGTGGCGTGACGCCTCTGCACGGTGCGGCCTATAATGGCCATCTCGAGGTTGTAAAGTTGTTGCTTGAGCACGGCGCAGATCCAAACACACAAAATAAAGATGGCATGACGCCGTTGCATTTTGCAGCCGAGCGTGGTTATCTAGGAGTTGTGGAGCTGTTAATTAAGCACGGTGCATATTTAAACGTGCAAGATTATGGTGGCGTGACGCCTCTGCATCATGCGGCTCTGTATGGTCGTCTCGATGTCGTGAAGTTGTTGCTTGAGCATGCTGCAGATCCAAATATGCGAAATAATAGTGGCGTTACGCCGTTGCATATCGCAGCCATGCGTGGTTGTTCCAATGTTGTAAAGTTGTTGCTTGAACACGGCGCGAATCCGAATGTGCAAGATTATGGTGGCGTGACGTCTCTGCATTTTGCGGTAGAGGGTTGCCATGTTGATGTGGCTAGAATCCTTCTTTACCATGGGGCTGACCCCACCATAAGGGATAATAAAGGAAGAACTCCCCTCGAACTCGGCCGTGGATGCAAAAAAGAATTCATTGAGGAGTTGATACGTATAAGCAATGGAACAATAGTGCAGGAAGAACCGTGCTAATAGCCCTACGATTGCACTTAAATCCTATTTTTACAGTCGTAAGATGTGGGATCGAACCATCACAAATATGCTCGATTACAAATAAATTCATGTATTTCTTTCGATCAGCACCACCGTTATGTTGTCTGTGGCGTTTTTCCTCGCCTCCTCCACGAGCTTCTGGACGGCGTCGCCACTGTTGTTTTTGCTTACTATTATGTGCATGTCGTGGTCGTTTAGGACGTCGCTGAGGCCGTCGCTGCAGAGCAGAAATACGTCGCCTTTGCGTAGCGTGATTTTAAACACGTCGATGGGCTCCATCTCGCCGAAAAAACCCACCACGTTGTTAATCACGTGAGCCTTGGATGGTTCTGGATGAACTTTCTTTTAAACTCAGCCAGCCTCCTGAAGTCGGGTTTTCCGCCGGAAAGAACTTAACCAGCTCCCTCTGGAGGTCCTCCCAAGCTTGGGAGTGGTCTCTCGTGATTTGGTGGATCTCGTCTTTTGTTATCAGATAGGCCCTGGAGTCGCCCACGTTGACCACGTAGGCCACGTCGCCTATGACCAACGCCGCCACCAGCGTTGTGCCGCTTCTCGGCACGTTGTCCAGGATAACCTCGTTGGCATAGTCCACGGCGGCTCGCAGGTCGTCGGCCACCTGTTTATCGTTTAGCTGAAGAGTGGCGGGCTGAGTCCGCCTAGTGGGTTAAGCACAGATGTAATCTATTAAATACTTGAGCACTTTCACGTCTTATTCGAAGTACCATCACTGGATTATTGGGTCGTTTAGGGTATATCCAGCTTCCGCAAAACCAGCAGTTGTGTGCCTATAGTTGTGAGCTAATTTAGTTTAATGTTCCATCTACAGCACAGGTGGTAATCGTGAGGTTACTTGTCGTACACTGTTGTTTTACTGCTTCTAAGCATCAACTCCTCAACGAAGTTTCCGCATTTACGGCCGAGTTCGAGGGGAGTTCTTCCCTCATTATTCCTTATGGTGGAATCAGCCCTATGCTCGAGAGGAACCCTAACCACTTCAATATGACAACGACAGGCCGCGCTGTGCAGAGGCGTCCAGCTATCATTATTTCGTAAATTTGGATCTACTCCACGCTCCAGCAAGAACTTCACAACTTCGGGATGACCACTCCGGGCCGCATCGTGCAGAGGCTTACTGCCAATACTGTTTCTCGCGTTAGGATCCAAGCCGCAGTCAAACCGTTATTAACCTAGTCCTTGTGAGGATTTCGGAGAAATCATCTGCGGTTATCGCTTCTCCCCAATCACCTGTCCCCATCAAATACTCCGGGTTCAGCTCGTCTAAAACGTCGAGCAGCCACTTGACTGAGTTCATCTCCTCCATACTATCGAGGCTTTTATGTAGATCACTTATCAGCAGTATCACGCCCTCGTAACTAAGCGCTAGTTAAATAAGGATATCTACGACGAAAGACGGGCGTTGCCTAAAAGGCATCAAGAACCTCTTGCGGAGCTCCTACGTGAAAAAGCTGAATATGGTCAACGAAAACTAAGGCCTATGATGGGGGTGTGGGAGCAAGATGACGGAGAACCTTAAGTCCCAGGGACCCACCTATGCTCGAATTTAAATGGTTAATAGAGGTAATGGGCTTTAGGGCGAGTTTCCCATGCGCTTCAGAGGAGCGGGTTGGCTCCGTGATCGAGGGGGTGTTAGTCCTTTACGGCTACTCTGTGGAGGTGTACCGCGGAGAATCTCGCCACCCTCCCCCACGAGTTCTTGGGCATAAATGAGTCTAAGGTCGTAAAGAAGCCCTATGGTAAGTATAGATTCATGGTGTACTTTACAATAACTAAGCAAGACTATTGTGAAGTTTAATCGAGTAGCCTCATCGACGCGTTGGAGGAGTACATACAGGACGAGTCCACCTACGTATATATAAGAATAACAAGTGGGGCTTACTACGAAGCAAATAACGAACTAAACATCATGTGTAGAGAAATACTCGACGCCATCAGGTACCTTTAAACACCTTAAAGACATAAAGGCCGCCCTACGAATAACCTCTTGAACCAACTACATACGATAATTACGATTCCGCAAATTCAAGGAAACCCCATCCTACCCCCAGAATGCCCAACCCCAAGACTATTGTAAACCCACCCAGAACCACACCATGAAACCTTAATGAATATTAACCACCCCAACCCCCAATACATCCATAAACAGAGGACCCTCGCCCTAACATTCATAGCAGTAGATGCCGTGGATGCTGTCTATTTTTTACGTGAGGGGGCCGCGCGCTTCTCAACGACATTAGTAATAGATGTGAATGACTTTGGGGTAAATTTAAAGAAGGAAACTTAAAAACACATTAAATGTAGGGTAACTATGGTGGCTGAAGCCATACCCTATTCCAATTATATCATAGGTTTAATAATAACGGGGTTCATAGTCTACGTGTCAACAAGCCTTGTACTCAGAGGTTGGCAACAGAGCGTAGGTTCGGCCTTCCTAGTTACTTTCATGGGCTACATAGTCTATATCGTAATCAACACATTCGTTAGTAATATAATCAACACATTCATTAGTAATACTAGTCGTGATGCTTTACTCATCAAGACAGGGATTGAGTTTATAGCTTGGCTCTATTTAGTAAAGAAGATTTATGGTGATATTATTGATTGGTTCCAAGCATTCTTTGTCGCCTTTCTTATTACCTTATTCATGTTCTTTGCCAGTTTATTCCTACCAATGTATTTTAGGATTTGAGGATTTATGGCGGAAGTTTAAACACAATAGAGCGATTAGGGTCTTGATGATGTTCAAGGGCATGGAATCAATGACGCGATGACAGAAGGCTGATACAATCGTATTTTATCTACAATTTTATTGCTGGGTAATTCTACTATACCTGAGGTGTTCAGCAGAAGAATCTCAGAAAAATGGACCAGGTTCTTAGAGGAGGACCTATTTCAAACAACCCAAACCTTAGAGCAAGGTTGGGTCCCACTGAACCACGATGTACGGTGTTGAGCTCTGGGATAGATAACATCACCCGCAACATGCGATGGGTAACTGGGGGGCACGTGTAAGCCATCCCGCCTCAGCCGTTGATTTATATGGTATTGAGTAGTTGTATTCTGGGCCTATACTCCACAACGTCGGCTTTAAGAAGAGGTATACCTGAAAATGTGTACCTCCCCAAAATATTATTGAAGCTAGCTTGAATTGTTATTGATATTGAGCCACCGCTGTAGGTTTCGCTCCAAAACATATATCCGGGCGTAGAATTCTTCTATTCCGAGGTCTACCACGGGCTCCTTGTCGGCCTCTCTAATTATTACATTATCAGCCGCTAAATATCTGTGGATTATGCCGTGGCTGTGGAGAAATCGGAGCACGTCTGCTAGCTTTCTGCCTATTTCAAAGGTCTCGTCGGGGTCAAGCCCGCCCTTGCTGGCGGCGCACTCGGCCAAGGTCTGCCCCGGCACGTACTCCTCCACAAGCACTGGATACCGCCTCTCGTTGCCCCAATCGACGAACTTGACGATATTGGGGTGTCCACCATACTGCTTCCATATGCGTTCCAAGATCTCGATCTTCAGCATATGGACGCACATGTTAATCGGCAGATCCTCGTGGTACCACATGCTGGGAACTTTAACTACGACGTCGCCCTCGCCGTCATCGGCTAGATAAGCCACGGTCATGTAGCCGCTACTCAGCTTCCTCTTTATCACGTATTTGCCCAACACCCTCTCGCCTACTGTGAAAATCTCGTCGGACGAGGCGGCCTTCACTCGTAGCGGGTCCTCAACCGTCATTAAGAAGGCCTTACACCCGTTTTTGCTAACGAGATCCATAGGAGTCTTTCCCTTTTTTGTTTGTCCAGAATAGGTTTGCCCCGTGGTTTAGCAGGACCTCTGCCACGTCAGCGAAGCACTTCGGAGCCGATTCGTGTAGAGACGTGTCGCCTTCGTTGTCTTCTGCGTCTGGGTCAGCTCCGCGTTCGAGGAGAAGTTTCGCGATACTGATAAATCCCATCTCGGCGGCGTAGTGAAGAGGCGTCTGGCCATCGGCATCTTTCGCATCCACGTAAGCACCTCTGTCGACCAAGATCCTCGCCACTTCGAGAGAACCCGTCTTGACAGCGTAGTAAAGAGGCGTCTCGCCGCGTCTAGTCCTAACGTTGGGAGAGGCGCCGTATTGAAGAAGAAGTCTCGCTTTATTTAAGTAGCCTTTTTTCGCCGCTATGTGCAGGAGCGTCTCGCCGTCATCGTTGCACCTGACGTCCGGGTTAGCCCCCTTCTCCAGTGCCTCCTTCAGCCAAGATTCAACACCGTTTACTAAATAACAAAGAATCACAGTGTTTCTCATGAGTTATATTATTCATACTTGTCGCCATGTAGATATGGAGTCTCGTTGCAGATTGAGTTCTATGAGTAGAGTATCGCATTTTGCAACTAGCTGAAAGATCCAACATATTTCACTAGGTGGCGTACATCTGGCCATGTGTCTCTGTGCAACGCATCCACGGTGTCTAACGATGCTGATCTCCTCGCCGTCTATCCATGCCGCGTGGCCGTTAAAGAGGCGGGCAACGAGCCCTGCAGGTCGGTGGGCTGTGCGGGCTACCTGCGAGTGCAGGCTGTATTATTCGCCCCTTTTGGTTTATGCGCCGATGAGCTCAAATATATCCCACCAGTTGTATCCCTCTACCAGCTAGACGCGGCAACGCCGAAAGTCATCCGCGGACACATGCTGTTAATATGATGACTCCATCGCCGTTGCGATCACCTCCACGCACCTCCACATGGCTTCGCCATGTTCCCACCATGTCGCCGAGGTGGTGGAAGAACTCCGCATCTAAGTAGAGCTTTGAACAATTTAAAAACAGGGAGGCTCTTAAGCTATGCTCGTCAAGTCGAGACTTGTAATTACTCTCTATGGTACCGGTGACAGCCGCAATAGCCAAAGTGCATGCCAGCCAAAACGTTCAGAAAATCTAAAATCTGCTTAGCGGCCAGCAGTACTTCGGCGTACCGCATATATACCAAGGCGACAATGGCTCTTTTCCGATAGGCCCAACATGTCGGTGGCCGGTGTACTTCGGGCCCTCAAAAGCAAGACAATACTGGTTGCGAGGCAACATCACCAGCGATCAACCAGTCCTCGAACTTGTCCCAGGTCCAGGCTCTGGTGGCTAATAAGTGAGCTAAATACGGCGGTGACACCGTGCTGGATGCCGCCGGAGTGGTCAATAAGCGGCTATCTATACTCTTCCTCTGACGTCTGTATGTGGGCCGCCACGCTTATGAGCTCCATGAAGCCGCGGAGGGGCTACTTCACAGATGCGTATGTGAACTTCTGTAATTATATCGGATACCGACAAGTTCTTGCTGATGAGTCCTGCCACTTGGTTGAGTGTGGTGGTTACGTTGCCTTGTTTAACAAGGTCTTTAAGGCCGCACTTGAGGTAGATCCAACCAAGTGGGTAAAGGACGGCGCAGAGCTTTATAGCCTGCTTACTGGGAACGCCACCTAGGATCCAATTACAGAAATGTTGACCAAACAGCCTGCTGACAAGCCAAGGGGGTTGAGTAGCGCCAAGCGTGTCGTTAGAAGACGCATAGAATAATATGTCATCAATTCAGAGCGCCCCGGCGAGGCCGAAAGCTCGCATTGCCAACGTGCTGTCCGCCGTAGCGTAGTCGAAAGCGCCATGGGGCGTTGCCGCATACGTTGCGTGGAGGTTTGAAGCGCTTCCTCGCAACGACAGCCGCCGGAGGCTACCTCCGGCACTTATCAACAAGACATGCTACTCACTTGCGAAAAGCTGGCGCACTGTGACGTCATTTCAACCGCACCTGTTCTTCGATGACATCCGTCTGGCCCAGAGAGACGCGTAACGAAAATGTCAGAATATGCCGCCAGAGAGATGGAGCAGGATGCTTGTTTATCTAGCGATTAGGATAGGCCTGTTAAGCGGTCTATTATTCCTAGATTCATCGGTCTCGGTCCACTTGGGTTTAGAACAGCGTTAAGTTGTACAACGGCTATAGCCCGGCCGAGGAAATCGCCAAAGGCTATTCATACGTTTGGCGGATCGATATACCTATCTGTCATCAATGGAGTGGTGACCATTGAGTAAGGCCTCGTTGGCAGTATGTCTAGTTAGCGAGGTCCTAGTGATCAGGCGCTGAACTAAGCCGATCGCACGGTCGACTTTCTCAACCTTACCTAAACCCCGCTGGATGCAGTCTCCTAAGGTCGCTTAATTCCACGCTCGCTATTCGCAACGTGCATGGCATTGGCTATCATTATTGGTCTTTGAGCAGGCATTGTCTACTGACTAGTTCAGCAATTTTAAGTATTCCGCAAAGCTTGTCTCCGCAGTACTAGTAATCGTAGTCACAACAACTACAGCACAGACAAGCTAAGCTAACGCACAAGTAAACCTACGGAATGGCCAGTAGCGCTTCGGCGTGTTGCATATACACAAGGCGACAATAACAGTAAACTAGCCGGTTAATGGCCAATATACTGCGGCTCATCGGTAGCAAGCCAGTACTGGAGTAAGCAGGCACAGCCAGTAGCCAGCCCGTGCTCAACATGGTTCCTTCAGGTCTAGACCCCTACTCGGGTGCAATGTTCTGGCAGGGTTACTATGGGGGTGATTCAGTACCAATAACCTCGGTGAGCACTTTCCCAAGTGGTTCTTTGCCTTACTCCGATGGTTTCGAGATATATGTATTCTTGCAACCAGCGATGTGGAGCATAGACACACTATATAACTACTTAACACCATACACATAAACACCTGGAAATAGATGGCTTAGTAGTATATTACCAACATTTTTCTTACCTATCATCGGTAGAGGGTGATGTCATTAGACTCCAGAGCTCTATACTGTGCATCATCAAAGGAATCCGTTTTGGCACACAGGCTGAGAATAAATGGTGCTACTGGCACGTGGAATGTTGGGTTGTGGCGAACCCTAACGGCAATAACCCAAGCGTTAGTCCAAATCCATTGCCAAACCTCGGAGGTAGTTATGCCGGTTGGTGTTGGCATAGACACTGGTGCTTTTCAGCCGAGGCCAAGCGATCACATGAGTATAACCATGACCTACAACCCAACTACGCCAAATACGTAGCCACCGCTTTTTAGTGGCATGAAGTAGCCGTTTAGGTAATGTGAAGCTTGCTGACTGCTCGGTGTCTAGGTCAGTGGCAACGCCGCTAAGCATATTCGTAGTAAGAACATGCGGCCAGAAGACTAATTGGGCTTTGTTATATGTACCCAGGGCTTGTATACACCCACTATTACATCTACGACGAGCACAGTTACGTCGACTGTCACCGTGACAATAACTCAAGTTACGGCAGTTACTTCTCTCATTGTGGTTGCCCCACCGGGTCTGACTCGACTACTTCTCTTACGGCGCAGACTCCCCAGATTGGTGGGTGGCAGGTAGCGCCTTGGGCTGTAGTTGGTGTGGCGGCGTTCTCGGCGGCCTATCTGTTGGCAGAATTTGTATTTAAATAGGAGGGTAATAGAAGGGTTTTTTAAGATTGAGCGGCAAAGCTTAAATAATATTGAAATATAAGCCATATGCGGGCTGGTTTGTTGTTCAGCATCGTGGCTATGTCGGTTCTACTTCTAGGTCAAGTCGTCCAGGTTCCAAGTTTCTATATTGTGAATGTACAAGGTCAGATGACGACAGCCTTCTACCCGGGCGATGTGGTTATGCTCAGGGTAGTCCCCTACGGCACCTTCGCGGGTAAATTGACGATATACTACATAGGACCTACTGGAGCCCAGTCACAACCGCAGTCCTACGCCTACTGCGGGAGCAACACGATATCTACAATGCAAGACATCCAGATACTTCCGGTAACCCAGCAGACGCTAACGGGAAAGTATACGTTGTACATAGCCGTATACGATTGCGCTAATAATCCTGTGCGGACTGTACAGCTGGAATTCTATGTTATGCCGCAATCCACAAGCGCCTCTCCGCAGTCTGCGTCTGCGATAGACCCAACTCTGGTGATGGTAATCATAGCATTGAGCGCGGCTTTGGTTGGCTTGACGCCGGCCGGGCGGAGGGCACTGCAAAGGTGGTTCTCCCAGATAGTTGCGCGCCGCCAGCCGCAGTTTGAGACCGGAGGGGGTGGGACCAGGGTGGGGAGTCCGATCGCCTTCCTGGTGTTGCCCAACGGATACCCTATACCAATCGCCGAGTCTAGCGTTGAGTTCGGCCGCGACCACTTCAAGCCCTACCTCCCGCCGGATATGGTCAAGTTCATCTCGGTTAGACACTTTAGGATATATTACGTTGGCGGCCAGTGGTATATCGAGGACTTGGGCTCCACCAATGGCACGCTTCTTAATGGGCAAGAGATAAGGAAGAAGGGGCCGGTGCCGCTTAAGCCGGGCGACGTGATATCGCCTGCAGGCGCGATAAACCTCGTCTTCAAGCTCGCCTGAAAAACTCGGCTTTTCCTGCAAAACTTATATATCTACGCTGGAGGAGTAGATATGTATAAAGGGAGGGCTGCCGTTATCTTGCTACTTGCTGTGCTGATATACGGAGCCGGCCAACTGCCGCCAGCTACCAACACGTCTACTGAGAATAATGTATCTAAACCTATAGTTGATATAAAGTCAAAGATAGAGTCGCTAGATAGGTCGGTTACAGCAAACTACGGTTGTCTCACTTACTCGATTTCCGACGTCCAGTCGAGCATCGGCCAGGTGGGCCAGTCGGTCGCCGAGTTGAGCAGTTCGGCGGCTGAGCTGAACGGCACTATGAGTTCAGTGTACTCATCCCCAAGGCAACTTGAGGGCAGGATGGACTCTAGCTATCTGGCTTTCGGGGTTTTTCTGGCCGTCGCGTTCGTCGTGTTAGTGGTGGTTGTCTTTGCGTGGCGCAGGTCCTCGCGGCAGTCCGCGGGCGGGTACGACGTCTGTGGGTGAGATGCAACGCGGCGGCTTGCTCTCCGTCGGGGCGTCTCTTGGGGATAAGTACGTGGTGCGGCGGAAGCTGGGCGAGGGCGGGATGTCAATCGTGTGGCTTATTGAAGAGGGCTCTGGGAACTTGTTCGCGGCGAAGGAGCCGATCTTGAAGGGTGTTTCCCAGGAGGAGGCTTTGCGCAACATCAAGTTTGTGTCGCACGAGGGGAGGATCCTCTCGATGATATCTCATCAGAACGTGTGCGGGTTCTATGGGGCCTACAGAGCCAAGTACGGCGACCTCAACTCGGTGATGATAGTGCTGGAGTATATGGATGGCGGCTCTCTGCGGGACATCCCCCAGCCTCTTCAGCCCGATGAGCTCAAGGATGTCCTTCGACAGACGCTCGAGGGGCTTGCGGCGGTACACGGTGCAGGCGTAATCCACCGCGATATAAAGCCGAGCAACTTGATGAGGAAGGGGGGCAGGGTCAAGTTGATAGACTTCGGCACGGCTCTTCTGCGCTTCGAGTCGGCGCGGGAGATCGTGGTGTCGCCTGGGGGCTACACGGCGCCTGAGCAGTTGAGGGGCACGTCGCTTTTCCAGAGCGACATATGGTCTCTCGGCGCCACCGTGCTCTACCTTGCCACCAGGAAGCCGCCGTGTCAGTTCATAAAGGGCTACGACTGCTCCCCATCCCCAAGGGCGCCAGGGGCCTTGAAGCTGACGCTTCCCGATCTCGGAGACGACCTTCTGAATAAATTCGTAGCTAAGGCGCTGGATCCCGACTACAGCCAGCGGTTTGCAGACGCCGGTGAGGCTCTAATGTTCCTGAGCGGCCAGCGCGTCGAGCGGAAGGGCCTTACTTTCATGATCAAGGGGCGGTCTATCGCAATTCCCGGCGGCAGGGTGTATATCGGCAGGAGCGACGACAGCCGAAAGGACTTGGTGCTTGAGGGCGAGTTCCTCTATATATACGACCCCGATAAGTATATATCTAGGAGGCATATGGAGATCGCTGAGATACACGGCAAGTGGTACATCAGGGACTTGGGGAGCACAAACCGAACTGCCCTGTACCGCGGCGGCAGTTGGATCTATATATGGAGGGGCAAGGGAGTCACCTCCCAGTGGTTTGAGCTGAAGGACGGCGATATCATAGCGCTCGGATACGACGACGCGAAGGGGCCCTACATATTAGCCACCGTCAGGCTATGACCATGCGCCTTCAGCCGACGTCGCTCAGAGCCGCTCTCTACACGCTGGGGCGTTACTGGGTCGGCGAACTGTCGCAGAGCGAGGCCCACCTCAGTTGCGACGAGCTCGTGGGGTTGCTCGGCGGGCGCCAGCACGCATTCAGTTGCGGACATCCCTCAGTTGTGGCTGGTCTCTTTAGCCACGTGGGACCCCGTAGCAACAACGAGGACTCAGGCCTTGCCGCAGTCGCGCCGGGGCGCTTCGCCGCCGTGGCCGTCGCAGACGGCGTAGGCGGGCTTAGATACGGCGAGGTCGCCAGCTACAGAGCTATCTGTGCCGTTTTGCGGGGGCTCATCGTGGCGGCTAGCGGCGCCGGTTGGTTCTCAGAGGAGTGGTTCAACAGCATATTCGACATAGCTCACGAAGATGTCGCCAGGTCGGCGCAGGGCGGGGCCACAACCCTTGTGGTGTCTGTCTACGACCTGACGAGCCGCACGTTGCACGTGGCGTATGTGGGAGACAGTGTCGCTTACATAGTTCTAGACCGCGGGACGGCTGAGTACCAGCTGTTGACTCAAGAGCTCGACGAAGCCTCTGGCGCAGATGGGCCCTATATAACCCAGGCGCTGGGGCACCCCTCCTACAGGGAGCCTCATTACTACTCGTACGACCTGGCGAACTTTAGCGACTACCTCAAGATGGTGATCACGGCGTCCGACGGCGTCGACGATTTTATAGACAAGGAGCTTTACGGCAGACTTGCGGGTCTCTACAAGAAGAAGAAGTCGGCAACCGAACTCGCCAAGACCTTGGTGTATTCGGCCATCAAGGGCGGCGGCAGAGACAACGCCACTGCCTCAGTTGCGGTCATTACGCCAGGTTTCTGAGGCTAACTACGCCTCTAAGTATAGGCCACGGGTTGGAGACGCTTGGTCGCCTATCCGACGGCATCTCCAATACGCTGAAGGCGGTCCGGTATAACTGCCGGGGGGAACTAGAGACACATTCAGCCAATGGGCTTGTAACGGCAGGTTGAAAATCGTAGCTTTGCGCATAACATAGTTAAAGTTAGTTAACATTATGTTATCGATTGACGTAAAGGTATACGTCAGCCGCTCCGGTGTATATGCTGATATTGAGGTGAGGCTGTCGGCTACTAGGGCACAGACGCCGCCTAATCCTGCAACATTTCTTCTGCTTATCGACAGCTCCAAGTCCATGGGCGAATGGCAAGCTGGCGCAGGCGGCGAAGATCGCCAAGTGTTAGTCAGCATGGGTCCCACCGACGTTGTGGCCATCTACACATTCGACGAGAGGGTAAAAGCCGTGTTGCCGCCGACTCCGGCCCCCTTGAGACGGCCAAGCGCTTCGACAAAGTTAAACCGGGTACCTACACATTACTATACCAAGCCCTATCTAAGGCGATAGACGACCTGGCGGCGGGATCCAGGTCGCTTTTCAGAAGGGGGCCTTCTCTGTCGGGCTACGTGAAGAGGATAATCCTAATTACCGACGGGGAGCTGTGGCCCTACTATACGGAGGAGCATTGGTACGAGTCGCTGGGGAGGACGGCGGCTTCTTACGGCATCTCTATAACCGCGATAGGCGTGGGCTATGATTACAATGAAAAGATTCTCTACAAGTTGGCGTCGGTCTCGGGCGGGATTTGGCACCACGCGGCCGACATCTCGGACGTTTCTCAAATCCTCATGCAGGTGCTCGGGAGGTCTAGGGCAGTTGAGGCGAGGAGGCCGGTGGTGAGAATAGAGACCGACGCCGAGGTGGTCGAGGCGAGGAAGCTGGGCAGGACTATCGCATCTCTGGGCCCCGCGAGGGAGGTCGTTCTTGAGGACATCTCCGCGGGGGAGATAGTCAGCGTTGTCTTCAGGCTGAGGCCCGGGGAGCGACTCGCCGCGGAGGTTGTAGTCTCCACCGAGGAGGGTGAGATAAGGAAGCAAGTCGAGGAGACGGCTGTGTTGGTTCAAGACAATACGGCCACGTTGGCGTTCCAACTGGCGGGCGAGCTGATAAACGCCGCGGTGGGCGGCAGGGTGGAGCTGGAGGTTCTCCAGCTCGCGGCGGAGGAGGAGGGGCTTCCGGAGGTCTATCGGGGGAAGGCCACGCGGGTGATAGAGGCCTTGCGTGGCGGTAGCTCGAAGGAGCTGATCCACGAAGCCACTACGATCACCTACTCGAAACTACCGGCGCAGGCCGGCGGCACCGCCGTGCCTCCCCAGACGGCTGGGGAGACCACGGCGGCAAGGGGAGAACCACAGTTAGACCCCGGCGGGATCGAGTGCGAGATCTTCTGCATTGACACCGGCAAGTCCATGCGCGTGGTCCCGCCCGCGGTGCTCGGTAGGGCGGAGCTTGCCGCGATACTGCCCGAAAGCTGGCTCGAGTACATATCTCGCCGCCACATGGAGCTGTACATAAAGGACGAAGATATATACGTCAGAGACGCCGGTAGCAGAAACGGCATTTATATAGGCGGTAGCCGCGTATTCGAGGCCAAAGTCTCGCCCGACGTAGACGTGGTTTTGGCTAGAGTTGCCAAAGTTTAGTTAAATGTGCCAATAAAACATGAACAACATGGGCGCCATGGCTACGCGCACCCTCGCAGAGACGCCCACGCCGGCAGGCACGGCGTCACTACCGCCTACATCGGGCACCGCCACAAAGCCGGTGGCCGCCGTCCAGCGGCCCCGCTACGTCTTGGCCGACAGTGGAGGCAGATACAGGCTGTGGACCGACAGCTACGCAGAATATGGAAGGCTTGACTTCCTCGACCTCCCCGCGGCCGGCTATATCTCACGTGCGCACTTCGCCCTAAAGCTCGAGGGGGGCGAGCTCTACATATAGGATCTAGACAGCAAAAACGGCACGAAGGTCAACGGAGTCGACATCAAGGGCAGAGACTGGGTCCCCCTAAAGCCCGGCGACGTGGTAGAGGTGACAGGCGTCATAGCCCTCACCCTCACCGAGGTCGCTGAGCCTTAAAATTTAAATATACTATACAAAATCTAATATGCGCGGAATTATAGTAATTACTGCTCTGCTCCTCTTAGGCATCGCAGTCTCGGCGCAAGAACGTATTACCGTGTTAACGGTGTCGACGCCTGCTCCAGATAGCTATGTGGGTAGCTTTCCGGTTTATATCGTCGATGCCTCAACGCTTCAGTCGAGGAGCGAGCTCTATCTAGGCGAGCGATTCTATCTGGTTTTCGACTTGAGGCAGTTCAGCGGGTCTTTGTATGTGAGGATCTCCCAGGGTGGCAACGTAATAGCGGAGGGAACCGTGAGGGGGGGCTATGTATATGGTTTGCCTATGAAGATAGTGCCGCCTATCTACCAAGGCAAGACGTATACCTTCGTCGTCAGCGTATATGACGCGAACACCAGGCGACATCTCGGCACCGCGTCGGCCAGCTACGTGGAGAAGTACTGCCCCAGCGTCGAGATCTCCAACGTGGCGTGGACAAGTTTCGTATACGGGAGACGGGCCAACGTCACCGTGACCCTCAGGAACCTGGGCCAGAGCGACTGGACGTATACAGTATCGGCGTGGACTCAAGGCGGCTCCACGGGGAGGGTCTCCGCATCGCTGAAGGTCCCCGCCGGGAGGAGCGCCACCACAACTCTGAGCCTGCCAGTAACGAGCTTCAGCTCCACCAGCGATACTCTGGTCGTGGAGGCGTCTTGTGCAGGCGGCCAGTGGCGCGTGACCGCTCAGTATCCCGTCCAGATAATCCCACCGAGACCCGGGCCCTTTAGGTTTGCGGTGGCCACGGTGCAGGCCAGGCTGGGCCAGCCGACGACCTTCACTATAGGCGCCGAGAATCTGGGCTACGACGCCAATCTGGTCTCGCTGTCCATTTCGGGGGTCCAGTACTCGGTCAACCTGCCGTCAACGGCGCCCGCCGGCTCCACCGTGCCTATACAGGTGACGTTTACGCCAGCCGTGGCCGGCGTGTATAACCTGACGGCCACCCTCACCTATAAGTCGCCGTTGACCGGCGCGACGTATCAAGACACGGTGTCGGTGCCGGTCGTGGTCTACGCCGAGCTGACGGTCTCTGCGGAGGACCACATGGGCAACCCAGTCCCGATCAACGCCACTATAAACGGCCAGCGGAGCTCGACGCTCTGGGTGCTCCCGGGCACGCACACAGTATCCGTCCCGTCGGTGGTGCAGCTATCTCCCGACACTAAGCTGGTCTTCTCGGGGTGGTCCAACGGCCAAAACACGCCAACGATCTCTGTGAACGTCCAAGGCAACACAGTGGTCCAAGCGGTCTACATCCGTATGTACAGGATAGCCCTCAACCTGGGGCCGGCCATGCCCTCAGGCGTCGAGTGGGCCGCCGGGGGCTCCACCTACTCCAAGGAGATCCCCCAGTACGTGGGCATAGGCGACGGCGCTAGGTGGGCCCTCCAAGCCCTCTACGTAAACGGCCAGCCTGTCTCCTCTCTGTCCTTCGTCGTGACGGGGCCGGTCGTCGTGAACGCCTCTTGGGTCAAGCAATTCAGGGTGGTCGTCGACTGCGGCCAAGCGGCGTGCATCAACGGCAGAAGCAGGATGGAACGCTGGGTGAACGCAGGCGGCAACTTCTCTGTGGCTCTGCCACAGTACGTCCCCATAGACTTGACGGCGCGCTGGAGGCTGGCGGACGAGCCGGCTGTGCAGCTGGTGGTGGACAGGCCCGTTACGATAACGCCGAACTACGTGAAGCAGTACCTTGTGGAGCTGGGCTACGTTATAAATACGGCAACCGGCGCTGGGAGCCCGGTGATTGTCCAGAACCTGTGGGCCGACGCCGGCTCTACGATGTCTGTTGACGTCAACTCGCTGAGGCCTCCCGAGACCCCCGGCGTAACCTACCGCCTGGCCGGCATTAAGATGAACGGCCAGCCCGCCTCCCAGACCTTCGCCGTGTCTGGACCCGTCTCTGCCTTCGCCGTGTGGGATATGTACTACTACCTCGACGTCTCGACGCCCATTGGGACGGCCACCGGCTCCGGCTGGTACCTCGCAGGCTCCACGGCCGTGGTCAAGGTTGAACAGACATCCCACGGCTTCCTCGTGAGGGATGTGTTCGAGGGATGGGTCGACGACCAGGGCCGTGTGTATAGGAACGCGACTCTGGCGATCCCAGTCAACCGACCCATGGCCCTACGGGCCGTGTGGGGCAAGGACTACAGCAACGTCTTCTGGCTGACCGGCGGCCTGGCGGCTTCGGGCGTCGTGGCGTGGAAGCGCAGGGAGGTTACAATGGCCATCGCCACACTAACCAGGAGAATCGGTGCCACCATCGCCAGAGGGACTGCCTCCAGAAAGATAGAGCTGGAGCCCATAAAGGAGGAAGAGACGAGGGTGTGGGCCCAAGAAGAAAAGAAAGAAGAGAAATAACAAAAACCGGTCTTATTATATTTTTTATATACCTTTTAAAGCAGAGGACGCATTTGTCGGATCTATCCTGTCCTTGCCTTAGATCTGTTCATCACCCATCGCGAGGGGTAGCGCTACGGTGTCCATCGACCTAATTACTTACATCTGCGCCAGCGTTGTGAAGAGGTTAGAGGCCAGTCAAGGGGAGCTGGTGTTAGGGCGGTTGGTGGGCCCGTTCTTTAAACTGGGTCACGGCGGCAATTACTGTTTCGTATAAACAGTACTAGCCTAACGCCAACGCTTAAGCTGTCTCCGCGCGGCAAGTGGGATAAGGGCATTGTATCAATATGGCTGAGGGAAGAACTGGCATGCAGTTGCTAGCTGTATCTCTTCTCCCACTCCGCCGCTATTCCCCTGCCGATCTCATCGACGCTCGGCCTTCTCCAGGGCTCGAGCTCCAGCGCCTGTCTTACGAGGTTTGAGAGACCTAGCGGCTCAGTCTCTTTCGCCGCCCTCTCCACTTTCTCTCTGCTCCACTCGGAGCCGTCTACAGTCTCGGCGCCTATCAAGTCGAGGGCGAGGTCAGCCAGCTGATACACATCCACCCAGTCCTCAAACCCCCAAGCCCTAGCCTCAGCCCCCAACCTCACGTCGATCTGCTCAGGCGCGCAGAAGCCGAGAGTACAGACAGCCCTACTGCCGGAAATCCGCGAAAGGAGACGTCTCACCGACGCCAAATCGCAACTTTACAGACACCCCCCACGACGATTACATTCTCCGGCTTGAGGTCGCCGTGCACTACCCCACGGCTGTGGAGATAGCGAAGAACCCCAAGCCACGTGGACAAGCGCCTTCAACACATCTCCACCAGAAAGCCTCTGATCTTTCAAAGACCCCCCGTCTCCCCACTCGTACGCCAAAACGCCATATCCCGGCCAGGTGGCGATTAGGCGGAGGACGTTTCTATGGTCTAGGGCTTTGACTGCCTCCAGTTCTTTGAGGACGGCGAGAGGCGCCTCGGTGAGGTGGGGCAGGGCGCCTCTCTCGAAATCAGCCCTGTACTGCACGGGGACCTTCACGGCTGTCTGCACTCCCTTCAGCATACAGCGGTATACGCAGAAGTAGGCACTGCACCTAAAAAACATGCAGTCGGAGAGCCCAAGCTTCAGCACCTCGAAGGAGGGGCCGGAGGGAGATACCGGCGTGTACTGCACGGCCTCTCCCGAGAGCCGCTCCACCAGCTCCACATCCACAGACGGAAGAAATGAGATGGCTAAAGTTGCGTCAGGCGGGGGAGGAGGTTGTGTTGGGGGTGGCTGGACTGTGGAGGCTTGGGGAGATACGGCCTTCTGAGGGCCCCGGGCCGAGGGCCGGGTTTCTGCCGTCACCCGTTGCTGAGACGGGCTCTTCTTCTGCCTCAGCCACTCCTCAATAACTAAAAAGACCTCACGATGACCCTCTGCTCTGGCTAAGTCGAGAGGAGTCTTCCCATCCTCGTTCTTTATAGTCGGATCTGCTCCGTGTTCCAAGAGAAGCCTTACGACATCAACGTGGCCCTCCTTCGCCGCCCAGTGTAGCGGCGTCCAGCCGAATATGTCTTGGGTGTTTGTGTTTGCTCCGTGTTCCAAGAGAAGTCTCACAACGTCGACATGGCCCTCCATCGCCGCTAAGTGTAATGGCGTGTAGCCGAATTTAGTTTGGGTGTTTAGATCTGCACTGTGTTTAAGAAGAAGCTCCACAATCAAGACATCACCCTTAGACGCTGCTGTATGTAGCGGCGTCCGGCCGTCGTAGTCTTGGGCGTTTGGGTCTGCGCCTTTTTCCAACAGCTCTTCCACGCGCCACACATTGCCCTTGTAGGTGGCGATATGGAGCTCTAGGTCCTTACAGGTAAGGAGTTGCTTTATCCAATCAACATATGTTTGAGGTTATGTTTATTTATTGTTTTTGTAGGTCTACCGTTTGGGGGCGTGCGATTGCCCGGTGTGGGGGTATGGCGTGTGTCCATGGGGGTGTGCGTCGTCTCCAGCTTTGTGCCGTGGGTAGTTGATGTAGTGCGTCGGGTTTGGGGGTGCGGCGGCTGTTGCAAGTGTTCTGTTGCGGTGGTGCGGCTTCGAGGTGATTTGTGGGGTGGAAGCCCGCGGAAGCGCCGAAGGCTGGCGGGCGTGTGTGGTGGCTAGGGGGGCGCCCGGGAAGCCTAGACGCCGTAGTTGAGGCCGAGGAGGCCCCTGGCCGCCGTGGTGGGCGGCAGTTATGGGGCTTCCGGGTTGTCCCTACTCAGCCCTTGTGATGTGCGCCTTGGCGAGGCTTACTTGCTTAGTCTCGGCGTCTTGCACCTACTGGCAGTCCTCTGTATTCGGTGTCGGGGGCCGGAAGGCGGGCCTTCTGCCTCGCGGCTCTCATAGAGCGAGGCGGGTCTACAAGTCGTATTGGGTCTATGCGGAGTCCGGCGCCATTTCCGTGTTGGCGGGGCTGACAGCTCGTCATGTTCTAGGCTGTGGGGTTCGTGGTCGAGGAAAGGATAGTGGAGGTAAGCCTATTCGGGAGTTATAAACTGGCGGGGTTCTACTTCATGGCACGACTCTCGTCTAAGCGTCGTGGTGGCGAGGCACGACGTCAAGACCGTCTATGTGGGCTCCATGTACGGCACGCTGGTGGCAAGACGCAACGAGACAGACATCGTCGGCGTACATGTCTTTAACTAAGAGATTGGCAACGCGACGTGCTACTGGTCCAGTGGCTGAGGCTGAAGGGGACGTGGCGGTGGGGCGTTTCGAGAGGGGGCGGGTGCCGATCGCGCAGAGGGGAAACCCAAGGGAAGATGTGGAGAACCTCCTTAGTGCGGCGAGATTCAACAAGTCAAGTTGCACAGTAACCAGAGCGGTTCTGGACCTCATGCTGGAAAAGACGCCTCTGCGCCTCTCCAGAGGAGCTTGCCTGGATCAGATGGTACGCCCACGGTGTCAACACCGCACAGCCGCGGCGGCCGCGATGGCGTGGGCTGGTACCGACGTCGACCTCAGGTCGCAGTGCGCTGCAGATCTCTACGGATTTATCCCGATATTGGGAGCAGTGTGACCTGGTGATGGGGGAGGTGCTAGACAAGGCACTACTGGTCGCAGAAGAGGTAGTCCGCGGCCTGCCGCAGGTTACTGGAGACGGGGCGGTTCTGGATGCGAAGTTGATAGTTGAGGCCGGCGCGTCTGTATTCTTACCGAAGGGTTCGCCCTTTAGGGCAGGTAGGAGGTCAGAGCCGACGGTAAGCTTTTATGAAGAGAATTTTTTGTTCATGGAGAAGAGAGATGTGGTTGCTGTGTTTTTATCTCGCTGGCAACGTTGTGAGAGGCTTGGCGAGACTTCAGAATGTGGTTTTTCTACTGCAGAAGGAGGTAGGTCACGGCGGCTTCTGGTTTGAGCCGCGGAGGTTTGGACCTTGGGGCATAGAGCTCGCAAGGGCCTTGG
>Ga0081519_100064_pt1 | contig 21195 bp, 27 predicted proteins | sample ConSprmetagenome_FD_70987 | JGI IMG/M metagenome (GOLD analysis project Ga0081519, IMG submission 70987) | Hot spring microbial streamer communities from Conch Spring, Yellowstone National Park, USA - C T=80-84 v2 (version 2) | ecosystem: Environmental > Aquatic > Thermal springs > Hot (42-90C) ...
ATCGTCTCTTCATCCGTAACCCTCTGTCCCTCTATGAAAACAGGCTTTAAGCCAAGGCGCTCCATCATTTGACTGATCTGGGGTCCGCCACCATGAACTATGACCGGCTTTATGCCGACATACTTCATAAGGACGATATCCTTGGCAAAGGCTAGCTTTAATTCTTTATCAACCATAGCATGCCCGCCATACTTTATAACCATGACCTTGCCATAAAAGTCCCGAAAATAAGGAAGGGCTGAGATTAATATTTTAGCCTTCTCTAAGAGATCCATGGTTTACTCCTAAAGGATTGATAACCTCTACCAGAAGGCTGGTCCATGGGCAATGTAACAGCGAATACCTTCTTCCTTTGCCCGAAGGGCATGCTCCTCACCCGGCAGGATCACAACCACATCCCCAGCCTTCACTTCCTTCCACTCTCCGTTTAGATAAACCTCTCCTCTTCCTTCAAGCACAAAGATGCTATCTACCTGAACATCATGGGTATGGATGGGGACCTCTATATTTGGTGAAAGCTCTAAAATAATCAAGCTGAGGGTTGGGCTTTCTTCCTTTGAAAGGATGTATCCAATCCTCACACCAGGGATCTTAGGATGGGGCTTAAACTCAAGTTGAGACAAGTTTTTTATAAAGCCCATCGTTAACACCTCCTATTCAGGTTTTACGCGATATATGACTGAGGTGGGGAAGTTGTCGTAAACAAGCTCAAAGTAGCGTGGGTCATACTGTCTAAGGATGAACATCCTGTTAAACAGGGTGTCTGCCTGCTGAGATGGGAGAAGAAAGAGCCCAAGTTTTCCTTCCTGCGTCCGGACAAGCTCAACCACATAGCCGTTTTCAAAAAAGTGTTTAGCCTTAAGCTCTTTTCCGTCATGAAAATAGAAATCTTTAATAGGAATAGTGCTGTTCTTTATGTTGATTATACCGTTTGTTAAGTCTATTATGGCATCATCAAGGTCAGCGCATTGAATAACATTTGGAGCTATAATTTTACAGTCCTGAGGTGAAATTATCTCTCCATAGTCTCCTTTTTTCCTATTAAAATCATAGGAGCCAAAATAGTGGATCCAGCCAAACTTGGAGATTAAGTCATCGGTAAAGACGACATAGATGGGTGTGTTGATGGGCTTATCAAACTTGCCAGCAAGTATATCCTCTACAATTGCACTAGCCTTTTTACCTTCTTTAAGAAGCTTTGCTAAGCCCGTTAGCCCGTAGTTTGCGGTAAAGGATATGACTCTCCATGCTTGCTCAGGGCTTGATACTGTAAAGCTTTTAGCCACAAGATAAGTTTTGGGAGTTCCCTGACTTCCTCCGTCATGGATGGTTGCCCTTCTTGCGTAAAGCTGGAAGGCATACCCGTAATCCCACCAGGTCCAGATTACGGAATCTTTCGGGGTGTTATGCTTTATCCACTCCATATCCTTGACAAGAAAGGAATGGACCTTCGGGATGCTAACTGCGAAAACTGCCCCTCTTGAAGCAAAAATCAAAGCCAAGAAGAGGAATGTCCCTGTAAAAAGAAGGGCAAAGCTTCTTTTTCTTTCTTCTACGAAAAGACCCATCATAGGGAGTAGTTTTTCAAAAAGGAGATGCACGAGATAGCCAATCCCAAGCCCCACAAAGGGAGAAAGATACATGGCAAACCTTGCGCCAGAGACGAATGTAAGAAGCCCTATTCCAAAAAAGGGTAAAAGGAAAAATAAGCTTCTGATATGAAAGATAAAAAGGAGGAAGGCACCGATTAAACCCGCAACTCCAAAGGCTGTAGAATAAGTTGCTGTGGCAAAAACCTCTTCAAAAGAGAGCCGTTGAAGTTCAGAGATTGATTGAAAGATGTTTGGGAAATCAGAAAAGAGCTTCTCAGCGGTTGTCTCCTTCTTTAAACCAAAAACTAAACTTTTTACTTGAAGATATAGATGATAGGGCCCAGCGTAGATATACCAAACTTGAGGAAGAATAAGCAGTCCAAGGTATAAGAAATCTTCTTTTTTAAAAGAAGAAGGCTTAAACCTTTTTTCCCACAAATAATAAAGTATAAAAGTTAGCACTAAGACAAAGCAAAGGTTGGGATGACCATACCAGAGCTGATAGAAGATTAAGGTAAGCGAAGCAAGGCTAACAAAGATTAGTTTTTTTCTTTGAGTTTGTGAGGCAAAAAAGAGATAGAAAAGGAAGGCGATGAGGAAAGGGAGAGTGAGGTTTAGGACATCATGGTCAAGTCGCATGAGGTTAGTTCTGCCAAGATACATGGGGGCGGAAAGCATTACTATTCCACCAGCTAAACCCGCGAAAGGAAGGTTAAGCCTTTTTAGGTAGAAAAAAAGTGGAACAGCAGGAGAGATTGCTAAAAAGGGAATTATATACCAAGTAAGCCAAGCAGCGTTTAGCCCCGTTAGTTGAGATAAAAAATGAAATATGTTGCTAATAAAAGTGCCAGAAATTCCATACTTTGGCGCAAACTCTTCTTTATCAAGTTTAGCTTGAGAAGAATTATCGGGAAAAAACCTAAAGGGGTCGATTTTCCCAGGCTTATACAAACCTTCTTCCATGTCCTTGGCAAGCCTGGCAAAGAAGAAAGAGTCATACTCGCTGTATAAGGGTTCACCATTGTAGAAGAAGAGGTGTTCATTGGCTTTCCAAAATTGGACATCGTCAAAACGGATGTAAAGACCAAAGGCCAGGACCAATAAAAGAAGAAGGTAGTAGACTAAGTTAGCCGAATTTATACGCAAGCCCCATGCCTCCTCGAGGATAGTCCCAGATGATGTTTAAAAAGGGGCAAGCAACCCGGCAGGAACCGCATTCAAGGCAAGCTTGATAAGCTACGATTATCCTTCCTTCCTCGCTTAAGCGATAGACATTGGCTGGACAAAAAAAGAGACAGGGCTTTGTTTCGCAGCGAAGGCAAGTTCCTTCATCCTTTATTTTAAGATGAGCGTACTCTTCATCGACATAAAATTTTACGCTTGAAATCTTATCATCTATGTTCATGCCTAAATTATAATCAAAAAGATTTGCCTTGCCAATTGGTTGCTCCCGGAGGACATGGTCGGTTCGGCATTGTTGTCAGAAAAGCTTTTAGAATTTATAATAAGCAATAAACGATTCTATTAATAAGGGGGAAGGTATGGCTGGGCATTCCCATTGGGCGCAAATAAAAAGAAAAAAGGCTGCTCAAGATGCTAAGCGGGGCCAGCTTTTTACTAAGCTAGTTCGAGAGATCATTGTAGCAGTGAAAACCGGCGGAAGCGGGGACCCCGACATGAACCCACGTCTTAGAGCAGCCATTCAAGCGGCAAAGGCTGCCAACATGCCCAAGGAAAACATTGAACGAGCCATCAGAAAAGCCCTTGGTCAGGAGGAGGGCACTCATTACGAAGAGGCTGTATTTGAGGGTTATGGTCCAGGGGGTGTAGCCATCCTTCTTACAGCGATAACAGATAACCGCAGAAGGACTGTCTCTGAGATTAGGCATCTTTTCAGCAAGTATGGCGGAAGCTTAGCCGAGCCGGGTGCTGTATCTTGGATGTTTGATCATAAAGGTCTTATCGTTGTGAAAAGAGATAAAAACAGGGATGAGGAGTTGCTTGAGATAGCTATCGATAAAGGGGCTGAAGACACAAGGGAGTATGAGAGCGAGGTTGAGATTGTAACCTCTCCCTCAGACTTTGAAGCCGTTAAAAAAGCCCTTGAGGATGCAGGGTTTGAAATTCTTTCAGCAAAGCTTACCATGGTTCCCAAAACAACCATTCCTATTCAGGATAAATCTACAGTTGAGAGCTTGCTAAAACTCCTTGACGCCCTTGAAGACCATGACGATGTCCAGCAGGTCTACGCAAACTTTGACATACCTGAAAGCCTTATGGATAGTCTAACTAAATGAAAATCCTTGGATTAGACCCGGGGGTTTTAAATTTTGGTTATGCCAAGGTTTTTGTCTCAACAAATAGGTTAGACCTTCTGGATTTTGGCACCCTTTCTCCTCCTCGTTCATATTCCTATTCAGAAAAGCTCTTTTGGCTATATCAAAATCTGAACAAACTGGTTGAGGATTTTAAGCCTGATTTTTTAGTCTGCGAGGAGTATTTGCCTCTAGTAAACCCTGAAAGCTCAGCCAAGGTTGCTCAAGCTCAAGCCTTAGTTCACCTTACCTCAGCAAGCTTTAAAATACCCCTTCGGACCTTTCATCCAAGCACCTGGAGAAGCTTACTTATAGGCTCAACGAACGGAAGCATAGAAGCTTTAAAAGAGAAGCTTAAGCTCTTTGTGTCTGAGGAAACCTTAGAAAAACTGGATGAGCATGCCCTTTCCGCACTCGGGATAAGCCTTTCTTTAGCTTTGGATATGGGGCTAATCTAACATGTTCTATCTTCTCAAAGGGTATCCCTTAGAGTTTGTTCAGCCAAACCGGGTTATTCTTTCCTCTGGGGCGATTTTCTGGGAAGTATTTCTTCCCCTGCGGACCTTTGAGCGCTTGAAGAGCCAGAACCCATATCAAGAAATAACCCTTTTTGTTGCTGTCATGCTTGTTGGGGAGGAGTTTCTTCAGGTTTTTGGTTTTGAAAGTAAAGAGGAAAGAGAATTTTTCTTAAAGCTAAACAAGCTTTCCCGAGTTGGTCCAGTTTTAGCACTAAACATCCTCTCTTATTACACTCCAGAGGATATAAAGCGGATTGTGCTTGAAAGAAGAACTCATGACCTGGCAAAGGTCCCAGGAATAGGGCAGAAAAAGGCAGAAAAACTCATCCTTGAGATAATGGGGCTTTTTGAGAGGCTTACAAAGAAAGGAAAGACCTTGCCTGAGCCCGTCGTTGACTTGCTATCCGAGGCTAAAGAATGCCTAATAAGCCTTGGGTTTTCAGCAAGGGTTGCGGAAGAGGTGGTTCTTAAAGTGTATAAAGAAGGGGATTCCTTAGAAGAAATCTTGAAAAAATCTTTGAAAGAGCTGGCCCCATTCCCGTGTCCTGCCGAACGTTAGCGAGGCATTGGGGCAAGTTGATGAACCGAAGAAGCTTTTTAAAAATTTTAACCTTGGGAAGTTTTGCCCTCTTAGGGCTTGCAAGCTTAAGAAGCTTGTTTCATTTAACCTCCCGTCCCCCAAGGCTTGTTTTCATCCCTTCAGCCGAGCTTGAAAAGCTAAAGAGCGGACCTCTTTTTGGTGAAGACTACATCTTAGTTAAAGCGAGCGGAGAGGTTCTTGCCTTTAGCCGAAAATGTCCTCATTTAGGCTGTAAGCTAAACTTCGACCCAGTCCAAAGTCTCATATCTTGCCCCTGCCATGGCAGTAAGTTTTCCCTTCAAGGGAAATACATCTCGGGTCCTGCTAAAAAGGACCTCTCTCGCTTAAACACTAAACCCTCAGACAAGGGTATATCCCTTGCCTTGCCTGCCTAACCTACCTACAAGACTCTACCCAGAGATTGCCTATCTCTCTGCCTCATCTTTTTTGATTTGCATCTTTTCCGGGATGGTTCTCTCTTTTCATTACTTTCCAGAGAAAGCCTTGCAAAGCGTTGTAACTCTTGAAGCAACTGTCCCTTTCGGAAAGTTCTTTCGTAGTCTTCATTACTTTTCAGCCCAAATAACCCTCATATGCCTTTTTCTTCATTTTTTAGACAGCCTAAGGCTAAAGGTCTATCTTCTCAAAAGTGGAACGAGCTGGTTCTTCCTTGGTCTATCCCTTTTTGCGATGCTCTATGTTTGTTTCACCGGCTATCTTTTGCGAGGGGATGAAGTAGGGGAGCAAGCAGGGGCGATAGCAGACTCCCTCACCAAATCTTTCCCCATCCTCGGTTTGGCTCTAAATAAGCTATTTTTCGCTATACCTGAGACAGGGCTCCATCGGGTTTATCTTTGGCATATTTTCCTTTCCTTTTTGACAGCTTGCGGAATATTCATCTTTCATGTGCGGATTAAAAAGCTCATCCGATTTCCTCAAGCAAGCTACGCCCTCGTTCCGGTTTTACTTGCCCTCATCTTCTACCCACCTTTAAAGCCCTTTGGCGAGGGTGAGGCAAGAGGACCTTGGTTTTTTGTTGGAGCTCAAAGTATGCTTAAAGTTCTTCCCCAAGAATTGGTGTTTTTATACCTTTTACTCTTTCCTTTTCTTTATCAAGCTCTTTCCTCATTCAGAAGACACGAAAGACTGGTCCTTGCTGTCTTTACATCCTATCTTTTAATCTATTTTGTATTTTCCCTTTTATGGTTTGTTCTTCCATAGCCCCCTCCACCTGGAGTATAGATGCTTATCTTTTCCCCTTTCTTAACGCGAAGTACTACTTTGCTTGGGAGAAGGCTACGAGCTCCCTCTGTGATCAGAGAGTTTATTCCTCGTTTTCCAGGTAAACCTCCGAAGAGCCCGTAGGGTCTTGTTTTTCTTCTATCGGTCAGAAGACTTACTTCCAGGTCTTCAAGAAAGACGTAGGTTCGGATTAAGCCCGCTCCCCCAGGATACTTTCCCAGTCCTCCTGACCCTCGTCTTAGGGCATACCTTTCTATCCGCACAGGATAGATGTTTTCAAGGACTTCAATCGGGGTGTTCATGGTGTTAGTCATGTGTGTGTGAACACCAGAAAGACCGGGGAGCCCAGGCCTTCCCCCCATTCCGCCTCCGATTGTTTCATAGTAAGCCCAAAGCTCGTTTCCAAAGGCGATGTTGTTCATGCTTCCGCAGGAGGCAGCTGGCACAAGTTCTGGCATAAGCTCTGCTAACGCACCAAGCAAGGCATCAACTATCCGCTGCGAGGTCTCAACATTTCCCGCTGACACCGGAGCAGGATACTTGGCGTTAACAAGGCTACCTTCAGGAGTTATAACTTCAATCCTCCTTAAGATTCCTTGATTTATTGGATATTCTCCAAGGCGCGAAAGAAGAGAGAAGAACACATAATACACAGAGGATAGGGCTACCGCTCTTGGAGCATTAACCGGTCCTTTAACCGCTTTTGAGGTGCCAGTAAAATCAACCAAAACCCCTTCTTGAGAGACGGAAACTTCAACCCTTATTGGAATTTTTTTAGCAGAAAAGCCGTCATCATCAAGATAGTCGGTAAAGCTTGCCTTTCCCTTTTGACTAAAGCTTAAAAGCTTAAGAAAAGCCCTCTCAGAATAGTTTTTTAGCTCTTCGATTAGGGCAAGAACCTTTTCTTCCCCATGAGTTTGAAGGAGCTCAACAAGGCGCCTTTCCCCTCTTTCTAAGCTTGCAAGCTGAGCCTTAAGGTCTCCTTCTCTCTCAACTGGGTTTCTAACCCTTCTTAAGAAGCTTTTCCAAAGCTCGGAGTTTAGCCTTCCCGCCTCAATGATTAAGCTTGGAGGAATTATTACTCCCTCTTCCTCAATGTGCGTGGTTGGAGCCATTGAGCCTGGGTATTTTCCTCCCACATCGGCATGATGAGCCCGAACAACTAAGAAAAACCTGAGTTTTCCTTGATAGAACACGGGCTTTACCACGGTTATGTCAGGAAGGTGTGTTCCCCCTTTATAAGGGTCGTTTGTGATGGCGATATCTCCTTCCTTCCATGGAAACAGGTCTTTAAGATGTTTTATCGTCTCGGGCATAGCTCCAAGATGAACCGGAATGTGGGATGCTTGGGCGCAAAGCTCTCCTTTTTCATCAAAGATGGCGCAAGAAAAGTCGCACCTTTCGCGGATGTTTGGAGAAAAGGCTGAGCGCCTCAACACTACCCCCATCTCTTCAGCAATTCCAGAGAGAAGCTGGTTTAGTATTTCAAGCTCAACAACCTTCATGCTCTTCAGCTCCTTTTAGGATAGCAAAAGATGGTCAGCCCATCCTTTACCTCAGCTAAAAAGCCTTCTTCTACAAACAGAGTGGTATACCGGTCGATTATCAAGAGAGGTCCAAAGAGCTTATCTCCCTTCTTTAGCTCGTCCCAAGCTATAACTTTAAACCTTTTAGGACCTTCCTTCGTGTAGACCTCCTTTTCGAAAGGAGAAAAGACAAACTTCTGGCTTTCTACTTTTAGGTTTAAAGGTTCATCCTCCCCACTCAGGCGAACCCTTACATTTATCACTTCTACTGGAAAATGCTCAAGACAAAAGCCAAACTCTCCTCGGTGGGCCTCATGAAAGGCTGAAACAAGGTTCTCTTGATAGGGCAAGCAAAGCTCGTAGCCCTGCCCCTTGTAGCGTAGGTCAAGAAAAACCTGAGCTTTTAAGGAATCAATAAGCTCTTTGGGTGCTCCAAAAGATAAAACTTTTTCTATGGCAATTTTCTTTAAGCTTTCTATCTCGGTTTTTATCTTTTCTAAATTTTCTACAGGAAGGAGGACGGTTTTTGAAAAATCAAACACTGGGCTTGCGGTGTAAAGCCCTAAGGCAGAAAAGGAGCTTGCAAGCTTTGGTGCAATAAAGCCTTGAAGATTTAGCTTTCTTGTAAGGTCGCAGGCATGAAGACCGCTTGCTCCGCCAAAGGCTAAGAGAAAATAGCTTGAGGGGTCAATACCCCTCTCAGTTGACACCTTTCTTAAAGCTCGAACCATGTTTGTGTTAACAATTTCTACCACGCCAAGTGCTGTCTCAAGAGGTGATAATCCTACCTTTTCAGCAAGCTTGGTTAAGGCGTTAAAAGACCTTTCAGGAAAAACCCGCATCTCTCCCCCAAGGAAAAACTCAGGAATTATCCTTCCGAGGACAAGGTTTGCATCCGTGACTGTGAAATCGTTCCCCTTTCCGTAGCAAGCTGGACCTGGGTCAGCTCCTGCGCTTATCGGACCAACTTTAAGAAGACCCCCTTCATCAACCCAAGCAATCGACCCACCCCCAGCACCCACCGTATGAATGTCTATCACTGGTATGCTCACTGGGTACCCATCAAACTGATACTCTTTAGTGAAGGGAAGGGATGATTTTATAAGGCAAACATCCGTTGATGTGCCACCCATGTCAAGGGTTATAACTCCCGCTATCCCAAAATACCTTGCTAAGCTTAAACCTGCCTTTGCTCCTCCTGCAGGTCCAGAAAGTATGGTCTGAACCGCTCGGTGCTTGGCGAGGGAGATGGGCATGTAGCCCCCGTTTGATTGCTCAACAAAAACCCTTGTCTGAGGAAGCGCCTCTTCCAAGGTTTCGAGATATTTTTTTAGTATTGGGCTTAGATAAGCGTTTATCGCAGTTGTTGTGGTCCTTTCATACTCTCTTATTTCGCAGAGGACCTCATGACTTAAGCTTAAAAGGAGCTCCCTAGAAGTTGAAAGAGCCTTAGCTAGACTTACTTCATGAACCGGATTTTTATAGCTATGAAGAAGGGATACCGCAACGCTTCTTACCCCTTTTCTTTTCACAAACTTCAAAGCCCTTTTGACCTCTTTTTCTGTTAAAGGTTTTATCACCTCACCCTTTGCAGAGAGCCTCTCATCCACTCCGATTATGTTTTCCTCTTTGACAAAGGGTTTAGGCTTTTCCACGAAAAAGTCGTAGACCTTCGGTCTTGTCTGCCTTCCGATAAGGATGACATCTTCAAAACCTTTTGTGGTAATAAGGACAAAATCTTCGCCTTTTCTCTCAAGAAAGGCGTTTGTGGCAACCGTTGTTCCATGAATAAGAACTTCAGGCTTAATTCCAATTAGTTCTAAGCCTTGAAGGATGGCTTTTGCAGGATTGTCTGGCGTTGATGGAACCTTTAGGGTTTTAAGCTCACCATCCTCTTCCCAGACAAAATCTGTAAAGGTGCCTCCAGTGTCGACTCCGACCCTCATTTTCCGATGCAAAACCTGCTAAAAATGGTATTAAGAAGGTCTTCTGTTGTGACCTCTCCAGTGATTTCTGAGAGAGAGGAGAGAGCACTTCTTAGACCAATGGCTATTAGCTCAGGCAAGGGTTCATTCTTTTCAAGCTCAGAGAGGGCAAGCTCAAGCCCCTCCTTTGCCTTAACCAAAGCCATCTTTTGTCTTAAATTCGGGGCTACCTCAGGCACCTCTCTAGAGCTTGTGGATAAAACCTTATCTGCAATAGCTTTTGACAACTCCTCAAGCCCTATTTCTTTGCCTGCCGAAATCTTGACAGGAGAAATCCCCCTCGCTTTAGCAAAGGCTTCCCAATCGGAAGCATAGTTAGGTGTGAGGTCAATCTTATTTATCACAAAAAGATGAGGTAGGCTTTCTATCTCTTTGTAGATTTTTTCTGTTTCTTCATCAGGTGGTGCTTCTGCTGAGACAAGAAAGACTACAAGGTCTGCTGACTTAACCTTTTGCCAAGCTCTTTCCACACCGACCTTCTCTATAGGGTCATCCGTTTCCCTAAGTCCTGCTGTGTCAACAAGCTTTACAGGGAGCCCTCCTATGGTTGCCAATTCTTCAAGGAAATCCCTCGTTGTGCCTGGGATTGAACTAACGATAGCCCGGTCTTCTTTGAGAAGAGCGTTTAAAAGAGAGGATTTTCCTACGTTTGGCTTTCCAGCTATTACTAAGGTTAGCCCCTCCCGGAAGACCTTTCCTTCTTCTTGAGCAGAGATGAGGCGCTCAATCTCAGCCAAGACCTCCTCTTTTAACCTTTTTTTAAGCTCATGTGGGGCTAAGATTTCGATGTCCTCTTCCGGAAAGTCAATGGCAGACTCTACGTGAGCAAGCATTTCAAGGATAGCGTCTTTCAGTTGATTTATGCGTTGAGAAAGTTTCCCTTCTAAAGTCTTCAAGGCAAGTTTTAAGGACACCTCACTTCTTGCCGAGATGATTTCCTCTATGGCTTCAGCCTGAGCAAGGTCTATCCTTCCGTTAAGAAAGGCTCTTAGCGTAAACTCACCAGGCTCAGCAAGCCTTGCCCCCATTCTTAAAACCAGCTCAAGGATCTTCTTTAGGTTTATGTATCCGCTATGGGCATGGATTTCAACCACATCCTCTCGAGTGTAAGAATGGGGAGCCTTCATGTAAGCCACAAGCACCTCATCAAGCCTCTCTCCAGTTTCTGGGTCAACGATAAAGCCGTAGTAGAGCCTTCGGGGCTCAAGGTCTCGATGAGGTTTTGCAGGCTTAAAGATTGCTTGAAGAATAGATTTTGCCTCGTCTCCGCTGATTTTGATTACACCTATAGCCCCCCTCCCAGGAGGGGTAGCTATCGCTGCTATGGTGTCTTCGGTGGAGTATCTTGGGATCAACTTTAGGCTTGGGGTTTGACTTCAAGCTTTACCTTTCTTTCTTTGCCCTCTCCTTCGAAGGTGTAGGAGATTTCAGGATGTTCTCTTAGTACACGCTCAACGATCCGTTCTTCTCTTTTTGTTCTTACCCTTAAGGTGCGAGGTTTTTTATCTTCTTTTATCAGAGAGACAGCCCTCTGCAGGGCTCGCAAAAAGCGCCTCTCCCCCTCAAGGTCAATTCCCTCAGGTTTAAGGTTGACCTTTGGTCCAACGCCGAGAGCCTTAGCCACGATTTTATTAGTTAAGAATTCTAACGCGGAGATAGGTTCCCCGCCGTTTACCAGCAGATATTTCAAATCCTCTCCCGAAAGTATAAGGTCAACCTCCATTCTTGTCTGATTTAGATTGGTTTTAAGGTCAATATTGAGGTCTGCATTATGGAAGAGCTCTTTGAGAAACAGGATAGCTCGGTTTGCCCTTTCAGATAAAACCCTTGCCGGCTTGATCCGAAAGTAAGCCTTTATTTTTTTGCCAGAGAGGATTCCACCCTGGCTAACCTCCTCAATTGAAATTTCAAGGTCTTCTGGTAGGCAGGAAAGCTCTTCGCAGGCCTTCTCCAAAAGCTGGTCAAGACTTCTTCCCTCAAGAGAAAGACCTCTCTCCATGGCACCCCCTCGTCTCTAATTTTTTTAGTTTATTTTTTATACATCCTAAGGGTCAAAATCTGTTGTCCTAAAGATAAAAGATTATTCACAAACCAATAAAGGACAAGTCCTGAGGGAAAGGTTACAAACAAAATAGTAAATAGTATTGGAAGTATAAGCATAACCTTTTCTTGCACAGGGTCCATCGATGAGGGCGTAAGCTTTTGTTGAATGAACATCGTAGCTCCCATGAGGATAGTGAGAAGAGGAATTCCACCAAGCCATGGGATCTCAAAGCTTCCAAGATAGAGCCTCTCAGGGGCTGACAGGTCGTCAATCCAGAGGATGAAGGGGGCATGCCGAAGCTCAATAGCCATAAGAAGCACTTTGTAGAAAGCGAAGAAGACAGGGATCTGGATCAAGATGGGTAGACAGCCGGAGAAGGGGTTTATCTTGTGGGTTTTATAAAGGTTTATAATTTCTTTTTGTAGAGTTTGTGGGTCATCTTTATACTTTTCCTTTAAGCGTTGGATTACCGGTTGGAGCTCCTGCAATTTCTTCATGCTTTTAAAGCTTATGTGGTTCAAAGGATAGAAAAGGATGCGTAGGAAGATGGTAACAATGACTATGGCCCAACCGTAGTTGTTAGTAAAGTTATGCAAAAATTTAAGCAACCATAGAAGAGGCTTTGCTATGATGTCAAAAAACCCAAAATACAGAGCCTTAGATAAAAGAGGATACTCCTTTTTCATCTCTTCAGATTTTTTAGGACCAAGGTAAAGCTTAAAGTTATAGGTGATTTTTTCCCCTGGGTTTAGAGTAAATTCCGGAGTCCAAAGGATGAATTCTTCTGAGTTTTCAAGCCTACGAAAAGTGGCTCTAAAATTCTCTTGCTGCTCAGGGATGATAGCCGTCATAAAGTATACATCCATGTAGCCAAGGTATTTAAGCGGTCCAACATACTCGGTAAGCGTATCCTTTAGCTCAACCTCGTTAAGATGGTTTGTGTAGTAGAATGGTCCTTTAAAGACATACTCACTTCCTTTGACAAAGGGTGAAAAAAGCCCCCTTATAAGAAGTCGATCCTTAACCGGCTCATTCTTCAGATTTTTAAGCTCAACCGAGAGGTCAACGAAGTAATTATCCCCTTTAAAAGTAAAGACTTTAGTTATGCTCAATCCCTCTTTTTCACCGGTGAGCACAATCCTTTCACTTTCTCCTCTGTTTAAAGTCTTCTCCTCCGGTCCTTGATATTCCATCGTAAGGTAGGCTATGCTTGGGTCGCTTGCTAAGTAGATTTCAAAGGGGTAAAAATTATGGGGCACAAGACTTACAGGGTCAGGTTTGTTCTTTTCCTTTCGGTAGTTTAAAAGTTTAAATTCTGTAAACCTTCCCCCAGAAGTATTAAGATTAGCCTCGTAGAGAGGAGTTATAAGGCTTATCTTTTTCAACGGCAAGACTGTTTCGTTTGTAGAAAAGGGTGTTTGAGAAGGAACTGATCTTTCCTGCAATGCCTCTCTTGTCTTCATCGTTTCCTGAGGTTGGGTTAAGTTGGCTGTCCCATTCTGGGGTGTTTGAGGAGGTGGGAAAAACACCATTTGAAGGACTTGAAAGATAATTATAACAAGAATAGACAAAACAATAGCCAAGATCACATTTCTTTCCATTAAAATCCTCCTTTTGTTGGCGAGGCTATAGATTTTTTATCCTTCAAGGGAGGAGGGTCGTAGCCTCCTTCAAAGAAGGGATTGCACTTTAGAATCCGTTTCATTGCAAGGTAGAAGCCTTTTATAACCCCCCATTCTTTGATTACTAAGTAGGCATAACTACTGCACGAAGGATAGTAACGACAGTGTATTCCAAAGATTTGACTGATCATAGGAGATATGAACCTTTGATAACAACTTATAGCTTTAAGGACGATGTTTTTAAGAGTTGACATTGGAGAACTCCTCAGAAAGTTTAGGTTTTAGCTTTTCTTCAAGCTCTGGATACTTAAAGCTTAAAATCTTTGGGCTTGCCACCAAGAGGAAGTCAGCTGAGATGGGGAAGATGTTCTCATTCCTTCGAAAAAATTCCCGTAGCAATCTTTTAGCTCTGTTTCTTTTTACAGCCTTGCCAACTTTTCTGCTTGCCACCACAGCAAAACGCCTAACACCAAGACTATTTGGTAGATAAATTATCAACAAAACATCCTCAAGCCAAATCTTTTTTCCTTCTTTAAATAATCTTTCAATTTCTTTTCTTTTAAGCTTTAGACGGTTGTTAGACGCCAGCGTCCCTTTCTCCTGCGGTTCTTTAATATTTTCCTACCAGAGCGGGTCTTCATCCTTGCACGGAAACCATGCCTTCTTTTAGCCTTAATTATGCTTGGTTGATAGGTCCTCTTTGGCATAAGATCCCTCCTTAAAGAATTTTAAGAATTAGCTTAAAAGCTTTGCGACCCTAAAGTTTAGCATCTTCTAAGAAATTTTCCATAAGTTAAAATTATTTAACACCGCTTAAGGAGCTTGTTCATGAAAAAGATTAGCCCACTTCTAAACCAAATATTGTTTGAAGTTTATGCTAACCTTTTGAAGAGAAAGAGCAGAGGTCTTTTTTTTCGTCCCTTTTGGAATAGACCTTCCTTTGACCTTAAATCTTATCTCCAAGCCCAGGGTTTTGTTGTCATCGCTGAGATAAAAAGGGCAAGTCCTCTTAAGGGAGAACTTAGAGAAAACTTTAACCCCGTTGAGCTTGCCTTATCCTATGAAAGGGGAGGGGCAAAAGCCATCTCCGTCATCACCGAGGAGGTCTTCTTCCACGGTTCCTTAGAGTATTTAGCTGCCATAAGAACTGTGGTTAGCCTTCCCATCCTTAGGAAAGATTTCATCCTTGACCCAGTGCAGATAGAAGAAGCCAAAGCCTTTGGGGCAGACTTTGTGCTCCTAATAGCAGGAATCTTAAAAAAGGAAGAGCTTTCTGAGTTAATTTCCTATGCAAAAAGGCTTGGGCTTTCAAGCTTGGTTGAAGTTCACGATGAGGAGGATTTAGAAATCGCCTTGTCCTCCGGTGCCGAAGTTATAGGTATAAACAACCGAAATCTTTCAACCCTCAAGGTTGACCCAGAGCATTGCTTTAGACTGAAATCCCTCATTCCCTCCCGCATTCCTGTAATTGCTGAAAGTGGCATCGATAACCAAGAGCAGATCAAACGGTTAAAAGCTGAGGGCTTTAGCGGGGCTTTAATCGGGACAGCCTTGGTAAAGCACAAAAACCCTGAAGAATTTTTGCAGACCTTACTTGCTTAGAGGGGTATATAAAAGTATAATTTTTTAAACATGATTTTTTAAACATGAACATGAAATTTTAATCATGAGATATAGACCAAACTTTGAGAAGGGAGGGGGTATACTTCCAACCATCGTCCAGGATTATCAAACAGGGAAAATTCTCATGCTCGGATATGTCAACGAAGAAGCCTTTCAAAAAACGCTTGAAACAGGTTTAGTGCACTTCTACAGCCGTTCAAGAAACAGGCTTTGGTTAAAAGGTGAGACCTCCCGGCAGTATCTCTATCTGCGGGAGGTGTATGTAGACTGCGACGAGGATGCCATCCTCTTTAAGGTTGATCCTGTTGGAGCTGTATGCCATGAAGGCTATAAAACTTGCTTTTATAGACGTCTTGAGGGTGATAGCCTTGTCATAGTTGAAGAAAGATTAGTCTCGCCGGAGGAGCTTTATGGAAAGAAAGCTTAAGTTTGGTATCCCAAAAGGAAGCTTAGAGAAGGCAACGATTGACCTTTTTACGAGAGCAGGCTGGACGATAGAAGTCCATTCAAGGTCCTATTTTCCAGTTGTCGATGATGAGGAGCTATCTTTAGTGATTTGTCGTCCTCAAGAGATGAGTAAGTATGTTGAGGCTGGCATCTTAGATGCTGGTATAACCGGTAAAGACTGGATCTTAGAGAACGACTCTAAAGTGATCGTTGTTGAAGACCTTATCTACTCTAAGACAAGCTTTAGACCGGCAAAATGGGTAATAGCGGTGAGGGGAGACTCTCCTATAAACCGCCTAGAAGATTTACATGGGAAAAGAATAAGCACTGAGCTTGTTAACTACACTAAAAGGTTCTTTTCCGAACGGGGAATTCAAGTTGAAGTAAGCTATTCCTGGGGGGCAACTGAGGCAAAAGTAGTTCAAGGTCTTTGCGATGCCATCGTCGAGCTCACCGAGACAGGCTCAACCATCAAGGCTCATGGTTTAAGGATCATCTATGAGCTAATGGAAACCTATCCTCAGCTTATAGTTAATGAAGAGGCGTATAAAGATGAGTGGAAAAGAAAGAAGGTCGAGCAGATAGCGGTCCTTCTTAAGGGGGCTTTAAACTCCCATAAAAAAGTAGGTCTTAAGATGAATGTTCCGGCAAAAAGCCTTTCTCAGGTTGTCAACATCCTGCCAAGCATTACTTCTCCTACCGTTTCTCAGCTTTACGACCCTGATTGGTTTGCCCTTGAAGTTGTGGTTTCGGAAAAGCAGGTTCGGGACCTCGTTCCAAAGCTCCTTGAGCTTGGAGTTCAGGGTATCATAGAGTATAGCTTAAATAAGGTTATCTAAAGGGATAAGCATGCAGAGGCTTCCTTTATCTTACATCAGACCGGGGATGAAGACCTTTGAAGAGGTTGTGGATGCCCAAGGCAGGGTCCTTTGTGGAAAAGGGGTTGAGCTTACCGAATCTATGCTTCAGAAGTTTCAAGAGCTTGGAGTATCCTACATAACAGTAGAAGGGACACCGGTTAAACTCCCCTGGGAAAAGACCTTGGAAGAAGAGCTTGAGCTCTTAGAGAAAAGGTTTTCCGGGGTAAAAGACGAGTTTCTCTTGCATGTTAAAGAGGTTTTAAAAGAAGTCTTGATGATGAAGCATTCTTCAGGAGCCAAAAATGGCTGATCCTTCAGAGAAAAGAAAGGAAGTCAAAAAGAAGATCAGAAAGCTTGAAGGCTTGCCAACCCTTCCCCCGATTGTCCAAAAGCTCAACGTCCTCATAGAGGATGAGAGGTCCTCTCTTACCCAGATCGCAGACCTTATAGAAAAAGACCAGGTTATAACTACTAAAGTCCTTCGGTTGGCTAATTCCGCCTTCTACGGCTTTCCTCGCAAGGTATCCACGGTTCAGCAAGCCATGATGCTCCTTGGGATAAATGTCCTTAAGATCCTCATCATGACCTCATCCATCTTCGAGATAATCTCCAAGGAAGATGTTGGACTTTGGGAACATTCGGTTGGAGTTGCAGCTTGCGCTAAGATCCTTGCTGAAATGAAGGAAGTATCAGACCCGCAAGAGATAGCAACGGCTGGTCTTCTTCACGACATTGGCAAAGTTGTTCAGATGATCGCCTTTAAAGAGGATTACGAAGAGGTGAAAAGGAAGGTAGAAGCCGGAGTCCCCCTCTTCAGGCTGAGCTTGAGGTGTTTGGGATCGACCATGCTGAAATGGGAGCCTTTCTTATGTATAAGTGGAACCTACCCGAGAGGCTCACAGAGATGGTGAACTCGCATCACGACCTCTCGCGTTCTAAAAAATTTCGAAAGGAATCAGCCCTCCTTCATCTTGCTGACCTGTTAGTTCATGCTCGAGGCTACGGAGAAACAACTTATGTTGGGCTTCCACCCTTTGATCCTAAAGCCTTAACCATCCTTAAGGTTGGTCCCTCGGAAATTAAAGAAATCTACCTAAAGCTTGAACCAAGGTTGTATGAGCTAAAATTCTTTACTGAAGAGCTGAAAAGGGAGATGACTTGAGCTCAAAGAAAGAGAAGAAAGAAATCTTTCTTTTCCTACCAAGAAAAAAGCCTTTTACCGATTGGTCAAAGATTTTAAGAAACGATTTCAAGTTAAAGCATTTTTATAAGTCAAAGGACCTGCTTTCCTCCTTACTTTTTTCGCCTCCTCAGGCAATAATTTACTACTTTAATCGAGATAAAACAGTCTTTGAAAACCTTCTTCAGCTTAAACATAATTTTAACCTTGTTTCTTTGGCTATAATTTTAGTTCTTGAGGAGGAGGACCTGGAAGGGCTATCTGATGACCGAATTTTAAGTCTCATCGATGACATAGTTCTAACAAGCTCAACCCCCTTAGAGCTAAAGATTAGACTAAGTCTTTGCCTTCATAGGCTCACAAGAATTTCAGACAACAATCCCTTAACTGGGCTTCCAGGCAATGTGTCCATCGAGCTTGCCATAAAAAAAGCCCTTGAGAGCGAAGTGCCCTTAGCCATCGGCTATGTTGACCTTGACAATTTCAAAGTCTACAATGATATTTATGGTTTTGCTTCCGGCGATGAAGTCATCAAGAATTTAGCAAGGATCCTGCAAACTACCATCTTTGAGAAGACCGCAAACGCTTTCTTAGGTCACATTGGAGGGGATGATTTTGTGTTTATCGTTCCCCTTTCCATGGCTGAAGAGATAAGCAAGCAAGTTATCCAAAAATTTAACGCCCTTCTGCCCGCCTTTTTAAGCGAAGAAGACCTAAAAAGAGGCTATTTTATAGCTAAAGATAGGCAGGGAGTTTTAAGGGAGATCCCACTCCTCTCCGTCTCCATAGCGCTTGTTCCTATTACTAAAGGAAAGTTTAAACATCCGGGAGAGGTTGCAGCAAGAGCTGCTCAGGTGAAATCTGTTGTCAAGAAAATGTCCGGTTCAAACTACTTTATGGACCGAAGGGCATAAGCCCTTCGGACCTTTGAAAACTCTATCTGGCGTAGGATTTCTTCTCGCTTCTCTTCAAGAAGCTTCTCAAGGTATTCAACCAGGGCTAAACATTCTTTAGCTTCCTGTTCCCTAGCTTTTAAAGCCTCCTCAAACATTCTCCAATTTTCAAAGATTTCGGAATATACCTTTTCTGCGGTTTCAAAATCTGAGGAAAGAATAGCAAGCTCAACTTTTTTGAGGCTATCTTTAAGGTTTAGGATTTTAAGCCCTTCCGATGGCATAAAAAGCATCCCTTAGTTTTTCTAAGATTTCGATGGAGTCACGAACGGGTTTTTCATCCCATCTGATGCTTGCCCTAATCAACTCGTGTATTAAGATTTCATAAATCTCGTTTAGATTTTTAGCTATTTCACCTCCCTTCTCAAAGTTTAAGCAAGCTTTAAGATAACTGAGAATGTCAACTACCTTGCTAAAGGCTTCAGCTCTAATTTTTACCCTTTTGACTTCATCTTCCTCGGATTCAGCCGTCAAAATCTGCTTAAGTAGTGCGATCGCCCGGTTGTAAAGGAGCACAACATGAGTAACAGAGTTGGCTGACAAAACCTCCTTTTCCAAGTATCTGGGCTGAGGTCTAACCATCTTCTCCCTCCCTGTTTTTTACATAACTTATCGGATGACGGATACTTTTCTAAAATTTCTATTGTCTTCTCAGCTCGCTTAATCCTTTAACAAAGAATTCAAGCCGTATCTTAAGAGCTTCATTCTGGTTCATCAAGGCTTCGATCTTGCTAAAGATAAGCCTAAGCTTTTTCTCCTCTTTACTTAAAGATGCTCTAAGCTCCTCAGCCCTCTTATCAAGGCGAGAAATAGCTTGGTCTTCAACATTTTTATAAGCTGTTAGGGTTTTTGCAAGCCCCTCAAGGTAATTCGATAATCCCTCTTTGACAGAAGCTAGAGCCTTCTTTACCTCTTCGACCTTTCCTTGAGATACAAGCTGATCATAAGCTTCGCTTCTTAGCGAATACTTTCCATCGTTTCCGATGTTTATCAATCCTAACTCTTGCAAAGGTCTAGTTAGCCTAAAAAGGCTAGCCTTAATCTGGACCAAGGCGGAGTTGCCCTGAAAGAGCCCACCCTTTTCGGTCATGGGTTTTAAAAGGTCTAAGACCCCGTTTATCTTATTTAAAAGGTCAGAAATTGCCTTCTTGCCTCCAGACAGGTCATCGTTTATGGTGAGGCTGACATAATCAGTTGAAGTCTTCTGGGCGGTAATGGTTAACCCTGGAAGCACATTTTTAAAGGTGTTTGTTGGGCTTATAAGAGTGCTTCCGCTTGGGAGCTCAAGCTGAGCGTTCTTTGCCTCTTGAATAGTTGTTAAAGAGCCAAGGGGAGATGGCAAACTTCCTGAGGCTATCTCTATAACCGGACCCCCAGCAGATTCCTTTGTTGAAGCTCCAACATCCTTTTCCGAGAGGAGAAGCTTGTAGCTACTTCCGTCAAAAAATACGCTTGCCTGAACCCGGTTTTGAGATGAATTTATGACCTCGACAAGCTGGTTAAGCTTGCCTCCAGAAAAGTTGATCGTAGTCTCCTCGTAAGCGGAGTCGCTTGGGTAATACCGCAGGGTAAAGGTTGCAGATGAAAGCGTGTCCTCAAGGCTTGAGACCCCACCTGTAGAAAGCCTCATTTCCGCCTGAGAAAGCTGCTTGACCTTTACATTTAGGGTAAGGTTAGGGATAATAGCGCTTGCTTGGGCTGAGATAACCGAACTATCAGATACCGAAACGCTTTTCCCTTGAAAAGGCTTGTCGACGTTTAAGCTTGAGACAAAATCTTTTAGGTCTTTTATACCCGAAATAAGGTTAGATATCGAGCTTGCCTTTGCTTGGTGTAAAGCCTTATCTTTAGCGATTTTTTGGAGAGATTTCTGTTTCGCTAAAGTTAAAGATTTAACAAAAGCTTCAACATCGAGAAGACCGGTGACATTGCTTAAGTAAAGTTGGTCAGCCATGGTTTATACCTCCTTCTTAAGGAAAAGCCCCTTTATATCAGGACCCTCTCCTTGATTTACCTTGTGGATAGCTTCTTTACCGCTTAAGGCTCCATACTTTTCAAGAAAGGCAGCCAACGCCTTTTTAAACTTTAATATTTCTTCAAGAGGTATCTGTCTCACAACTTCTTTGGTCTCAAGGTCGATGATTTTAAAAACTGGTATCTCTAAATCTCTATCTATCTCTACTTTTAAGGCACGGTTAAGACTACTTAGCAGTTTATTAAGTTCTTTAACCACTCCTTTAAGCTCTTCTTCATTGAAGTTTTTGGGTTCTTCATTAAAGGATGCTGTTAAATTTGTCTTGTTTGATGTAGGATTTGCTTTTGTCTCATTCATTGAAGGAAAATCAGTTGGCTTTATCTGTATAGATCTTTTTTTTTACTGAAAGAGGAATTTCATTTTCCTCGAATGTTGACCTAAGTAAAGTTAGGTCAACTTTGTCGGTGATCTTCATCAGGAACTCATCCCTATTTTATTAATTATAAATTATATCGGAACTTTTAAAAAAAACTTTAATGCCCCTCCAAGCGAGCCTTTGATATCGCCCCGAACCTCCCTTTCATGCCTACCCGATCATCTCCTTTCATATCGCTCCGAACCCCCTTTTTATGTCACCGTCCCGAGGCACGCAAGTGCCGAGGTACCGATCGCTTAGCTCGGGATGACAAAAGACGAGGCTCGGTGTGCAAGAAAAAGGCTCTCGGGACAACAC
>Ga0081519_100067_pt1 | contig 20580 bp, 27 predicted proteins | sample ConSprmetagenome_FD_70987 | JGI IMG/M metagenome (GOLD analysis project Ga0081519, IMG submission 70987) | Hot spring microbial streamer communities from Conch Spring, Yellowstone National Park, USA - C T=80-84 v2 (version 2) | ecosystem: Environmental > Aquatic > Thermal springs > Hot (42-90C) ...
GACCAGCTTGCCCTCAGCTTTAGTCCCTCTCCTATGTGGAAAACCACCGTCTCTAAGCTGGAAAAGTTCTCTAAAGCACTGTCTAAGTCCTTTATATCCACTAAGACCCTCGTTTTAAACTCACTGGGAACCACCGCCTTGTAATCGGGATATTCCCACTCCAAAACCCTCAAAGCTATCTCCCAGTCCGTGCCCGCAATGAACACAAAGTTTTCAGATTTGCCCAGCTTTACCACATCTGCCTTCTCCCTTTTAAGAAGTTCTGTAAGAACCTTTAGCCCGCTTTGAGGAAACTTCAACCTCATATCAAAAGGAACCTCCACCCTTAAAAACGCCAACCTATACCCGTCCGACGCCACAAAATTGACGCCGTTTCCTTCTCCATCCACAAACACACACTTTAGCTTGTCCCTGTAATCGTCCTTAGTAGCCGCCGCAAAGCCCACCTTCTCTATAGCGTCCCTCAAAAGTTTAGTAGAAAACACCGCATTGTAGGTAGGCACTGGAAACTCTGGAAACTTCTCCACAGAACCCATTGAAAGCTTACTTCTCACACTTCCCACCTCAACCACAAGCTTGTCTCCCTCTTCCCAAAGCAATACCTCCCTTTCCTTGCCCTTCACAAGCTTGGCAAATTCCCTCATAGCCACGCATACCTCTCCCGCAGACTCCGTGCTGGAAGGCACCCGCACGGTCAAATACTTCTCTAAATCGGTTCCCTGAAGCTGGCTATAGCCATTGATACTGGCAACCTTTATCCAACCTAACTGCGGCAAAGCACTCCTCTTGTCCACTACCCTGTTCAGCACCTCTAATGCTTTGTTCAAAGACTGCTTGTTAAAGACTACCCTCATACCTACCACCTCCTTCAGGTAATTATTTTAGCTAAAATTCCCTAAAAATGCAAGAGGGTTAACCAAGTCTTCCCTGTTTGCTTTTGAGTTAGTTAACCTTCTTCTTGTCTTTTCAGGAAATATTGCCTAAAAAAAGGCATGGAGGAAGTAATCAGGCTTTGGGATTTATTTGAGTGTGATTTTCTGGGTTTGAGGGTTGAGGGAGAGGTTGTCAGAGAAAAGATGGAGGAAGTGATAATGTGAGAATGGTGCTAAACCTTGCGGTCAAACTTGCCCTCAAGCAAAGGGAGAAGTTTTCTGAGGCTTAACTTTGTGATGTCAAAGATGTCTGTGTGAAGAAGGATGCCACTGTCTACTGCCTCTTTCAGGAGTGTTAGAAATCTTTTACTCCAATAGTTAATGATGCTTGGCTGGGTGGTTTCTTTTTCCTCTAACTGAATTTCTTCTAAGAACTTAGCAACCGCTTTAAAGCAAGCTTTGTCTTTGCTTTCCTGCCTAAAGACCGCACTTTCTCCCATCAGAACGTGCACGATGGCATGGACAAGGGTAAAGGCTTTCCCACGCACATGGTCTCTGTTGTTTATAAAAACCACAGGTGCAATCTCATCAAAAAGCACAAATCCTCTAAACTCCTCAACGCTTAAAACCCTGCGAACATTTTTGATATACCCGCTTCTTATAACAAACACTCCCTTTTCTTCTGCCCTCTCCACCATCTCATCAAAGGTCTTTACCTCACCAAAAAAGCTTCTGAGTTCCTCCACTACCAAATCCTCATCAAACCCATTTCTATATTTGCCTGCAAAAGGAAGGCTTTCATGCCCAAACTCAAGGAGTATTTCCCTTGCCCAATTTTGAACCTTCTGGGCATGCCTGACCGCATCCTGAAAGTCCTTTGTTCCTCCTTCAAAAGGAAGCTTTACCTCTGGAAGCTTTTCCAAAAAGAAATCTCCAAAGGGAACATCAAAGATTTTGCTAAGCTGGGCAAGTTGGTTGTATGTGGGATAGTCCTCTCCTGTTAGCCACATGTCAAAATGCTTGAACCTTTTGCGGGCCCTTTGGGCACTCTCAGGGAACTTTTGGGCTAACTCTCTGAGTATGTTTGGGTTGATGAAGTCTACCTTCATCGCCACGCTCCTTCAGAAAATTATTTTAGCTGTGTTTTCCAGAAAGCCAAAGGAGATGTTCAGCCCCGCACAATTTCCCTATAAATTTCATCATAAAGCCTTGCCTTCCGTTCCAATTCTTCTTTAGAAATATTAGCTTTGTATAATTCAACCTTCAAAATAGCTTCCTTGTTTTTGATTTTAGGATAACCGCTTTTCCCAGTAGAAGAAAGAGTTTCCAATATACGGATGTTCTCATCTTGTATTAGTGAGTAAAATAAAGCAAAGGAGTCAAGCAAATTCACACCGCTTTTTCTTCTTAGCACAATAAAGTCGCTGGAATATAAAAACCTCGTAGCACTTTTAGTTATTACCGCAATCTTCTTTTGATAGACCCTAACGGGTGCAATAATAATGTCTCCTTCTTTCAAACAGCCAAATTTCCCTTTTGCTATTTTGCTTTGCAATCTTACCTCATTTGAGGAGGTTGTCGTAGTTCCTGAAGCTGATATTTTTTTAGGAATGATTATCCCCAATCCACCTGGGGCTATATCCCCAGTTTCACAAAGAAATACCTCTTGTTCATCAACACATCTACATTTTTCAACCGCCACAATTTCCCAATCCTGCCCTATTGTAAATGTCTCTCGTAAATGCTGGGATTTTTTTAATATATTTGGTGCTAAGACAAGCTTTCTTTTTTCCGCCAATTCTTGTAGTGTTAATACCTCTAATTTTTCATCGTCCTTTGGCAGGTTCCCCTTAAAAGCTTCTGCTATGATGCTTGCGTTATCTTCAGACAAATCATTTTTTGAAATAGACCTTGTTATTACCGTTTTTTGCTTTTTTTGTCTTATGTATCCTATGTTTTTTGCATCATAGAAAATTATCCTCTCGTTCCTGATTGGGTGTATCAACTGTTCTATGTTAAAATCTTTTGCATTAATGTGTTCAAGCATATGTTCAAACAACTTATTACTTTCATCTAAATCCCTCCTTTTAGCGAAAACCAATACAGTGCGTTGCTGTGCATGAGGTGAAAAGGCGTGTTCTGGCAATCCAACGATTGCAACAATTTGAAAATAACACAAAAATAACAGCCTTGCCTTTAGATAATCTGGACTGTCAAAAAGCGACAAAGGGAGAACTACTCCTATTCTTCCTCCGGGATTTAAAAGCTGGAACCATCTTTCAGCAAAAAAACACTCAGAAGCAGTCGTAGTATTACCTCTATACGGAACAAATTCATGCATGCGGTATATTCTTTCATAGCTTGTTCTCTGAATTTCCAAACTAAACGGTGGATTAGACACAATGAAATCAAACCCTTTTCCCTGTTTTAGTGCTTGGAAAGTGCATCCTGTATTAAATCTTTGGACAGACTCTTCAGTTATATTCGGGAATGGTAATGTTTCCAAAGAAGCCAATGCATCTTCCGTGTAGATATTAGCAGACCCATCTCCATGAATTACCATGTTCACTTTACACAACTTTGTTGCGGTATCGTTGCTGTCTATTCCAAAGAGAACCTTTCTGGCATCTTCTCTAATGCGTTCAATTGGATAGCCCTTGAAAATCAATTTAAGGGTTTCAATCAAAAAGATACCCGAACCACAGGAAGGGTCAAGGACACGCTTTATGTTCCCTCCTTCCATATCTCTTCTTACGCTTTCAATGTCTAACGCTTTACACACAAATCTGGCTATGTTGGGATGTGTGAAAAATAAACCTCGGCTTTGCCTATAAATGGAATGCATGAGATCAAGGAATATATCTCCCACTGTGTCTTCGCCCAAAAACCTTAAACTCCTCAGCCTAATCCTTTGAAGATATGAAACAAGTTTTAGTAGAATTTCACCCTTATTTGGATGATTAACCACCTCTTTTTGATCTACCGCTTCTGGGTCTTCACCTAAAAGTTCAATTGATGCATTTTTGAATAATCTATTTATTCTGTTGTAAAAGTCGCTGATGTTTAAAAAATCCTCGGGTTTCACTTGAAACTCAAGCTGATAATCAGGCTTTCCAACAGAGAGAATTTCATCATAAACCTTTGCCAGTAATACATTTATAATCACATCAAAAGCATCATTTTCAACAATGCCATAATTTCTTAGTTCCCGATACAATTTTTCTTTAAGCAGTCTTTTAAATTCATTTGAATTCGTGATTTCTATCAGGTCTTCTGATTTCAGAATTTTCACAGCCCTTGATACACCACGCACAAGTATTATTTTAGCTGGTGGTTCGCCTCTTCTCCAATGGTGTATGATTATATGAGGTGGGCATAGAACTTTTGGATGAGATAGATTGGAGTTTTCGTGGTTGCCAGACGCAGTATTTTTCCCACACCTTTCATCCTTATCCAGCGAGGTTTATTCCGCAGATACCATCAACGTTTATAAAACTTTTTACGAAAGAAAGAGAGACCGTTTTAGACCCTATGTGTGGATGCGGGACGACGCTGGTGGAAGCCCTTCTTCATAACAGAAACGCCGTAGGAAACGACCTAAACCCGCTTGCAGCATTGATTTCTAAGGTGAAAACCACGCTTATAGATGAGGAGGAGTTTAGGTATTTCAACACAAAGCTTTCGTCTGCGTCAGGAATGGAAGGTATTCTCAAGGTTTTGCGGGAGTTGAAAGAAGAGGGACAGCAAAGGCTTTATGATTTTGGGAAGGTTGCCCTTTCTGCCTCAATATGGAGTGGTAAAGATAGGGATGTTGAAAGGGTTTTTAGGAGGAGGGTTTCCTTTATGCAAAGGGAGATGCTTGCTATGGCTAAAGTGATAAAGAATGTCCCTCAGATAGGGGTGATATGTGGGGATGCAAGAAGGTTGGGGGTTCAAAGTGGCAGTGTGGACTTGATAATCACCTCTCCTCCCTATGTGAACGCTTTGGATTACCACAGGATGCATAAAAAGAGTATGCTTTGGCTTGATATGGACTTTAGCCTATTCAAGAAAAATGAGATAGGAAAGCATTCTCGTTTTTCTGGCAACAGGTTTAGGCTTTTGGCTTGCTATCTTGCAGATATGCTTCGCTGCATGATTGAAATGAACAGAGTTCTGAAAAAGGGCAAGTTCTGTGTGATAGTGATAGGGAACTCAAGGGTAGAGGGTGAATTGATTGAAAGCCACAAGTTCTTTGCCCGTATGAGTGAAAAGATAGGTTTTAGACACATAAAGACACTTTTTAGGGAGATAGACAAAAGGAAGAAATACACCAGCCCAGCAATCGGCAAAATCAACGAAGAATACATCCTTGTCCTGCAAAAGGTGGAAGAAAGCCCTTTCTCAGCAGATAGAGGCAGCTTTATCGTTGAGGTCGTAAAAGAGGAGATGCTAAAGTTCAAAGACCAAGTATCACACCCCAAAAAAACAGCTAAGTTAGAGACCGCTATAGAGAAACTTCCGATGGACATTAATCGCCCCCTTTACGGGGGCGAGGGAGGAGGGAGCCATGCGAAAAAGGATATGGTGGGTGGAGGTTATTGATTATTATAACCGCTTTTTCGCAAAATCACCACATACTCATGCTTCATAGTCCCAGCGGGCATTCTTTTGTTTGAGATTTCCCTAACCAAGGTAGAAATGTGCACAAAGCCAAATTGCCTGAAGAAGTCTGCACATATTTTGTCTGTGGGTAATTCCACACCTTTTACTGTCCTGTTGCCCACAACCACAACCGCATGCTTGCCTGGTTTTACCTTTTTTGAAATGTTCTCTATAGCTTTGTATAAGTCTGCATAGAAGCTATAAACCTCCCTTGCCCTTTTTACATCTACCCTTTTTATCTCCTCAAGACACTCGTTTAATTCCTCTGAGGGTAGGGTCTGTTCAAAGTCCTTTTCTTTTGCCCCCAGCTGGTGATTTTTGAAGCTATCGTCTAAGCCAAGCCACTTTATGGGCAGCTTTGAAAACTGTTCATAGGCTACCGTGGTTTTTGAATCTCCGTAGGGTGGAGATGTGATTACCAAATCCACGCTTTCGTCTTGTAGCGGCAAGTCCTCCAAAACATTGACCCTTTGAATATCAACACGTGCCTTAAGCGTTAGTTTAGAAAGAACCGATAACCTCACAATGTTTCTTCTGGCGATAGCTTCAAAAACCAGCTGAACATCCTTCTTCTTAGACCTTTCAGCCCTAACCAGCTTAAACTCACCAAGGTCTGCCTTTGATACCAGCCTTATGGTTTCAGAAAAAGCTACCTTGAAAAGGTTCTGCAACCTATCATCCTCAACGCTAAAAATAGCAGCCCTAAGCTTTGCCAATCCTTCTATAACATCCTCATCAAACCAATACTCAATATTTGGAAAGCTTGGAACTTCGTAGTTTTTTACCTCTTGCTTTAGTATCAATTCCAACAGCTTCAATGCCCTTTCCGTAGATATAGGAGTGGTTCTCACCTTTGCAATCAGGGTCAAGGATTAAGTCTCCCTCCCTGGACAGTTCCTTAAGGAACTTTCTCACCAACAGAAAGTGAAACATTGCGGGGTATGGATGAATACTGTGAAGTCCCTGACCTGCGGGAATGCCTCTAAAGTCAAGGGATGTGTCCCTCAGAAAGTTCATACAATAATTTTATGACCGCCCAAGAGATCCTCTTCAGAAATACCTCCACCATCCCAAGTTCCAGTTTTGGAGTGTTCTCACTTTACAAGTATCCCGCAAAGTTCATCCCACAGGTGCCCGCCTTTGTGATGGAGAACTGCGCTAAAAAGGGCATGAAAGCTTTTGACCCTTTTGCGGGCTTTGGAACGGTGGGTTTTGTTGCACGGCTTTATGGCCTTGACTACGAACTTTGGGACCTAAACCCACTGCTTTCCTTTCTCCACCCTCTCTGTGAGATAAAACCCAAACCCTTAGACAAAAGCTTGATTGACAAAATCAAAGCCCACCCGCAGGAGTTTTTGCCCAAGTGGAAGAACCTCTTTTATTGGCACCCTGAGGCGTTCCTGCCCATGCTTTCTAAGGCTTGGAGTTTTTACCACCAGTCTGCGGATGAATACACTAAAAGGCTTTTGCTGGTTCCTCTTCTAAAACTCACTAAACACTTCTCCTATGCAGATGAAAAACTTCACAAGCTTTACAGGTCAAAGCACGCTAAAGAGAAGGTAGAAAGGCTTTTGAAGGAGGACTACCAAGGGCTGTTCTCTCGCATGCTTGAGAGAGAGATAGAGAAAACCCTTCAAAAGCTTTCTGAGTATCAAAGCAAAAGCCCTCAAAAAGTCCAAAGCGTGGTAAAGGCGGGCGTGGATGTTATGGAGGAAAACATGCAAAAGCCCGTGAATATCCTCATAACCTCTCCACCCTACCTTCAAGCCCAAGAGTATATCAGAAGCACCAAGCTGGAACTCTTTTGGCTGGGACTTGAGGAAGAGTTCATTCAAAACCTCTCAAGGAAGGAAATTCCCTACAGAGAGGTGCCCGCCCTACAGGTCCTCTCGGAGACCTACCATACCTACAGGAAAGCCATTGAGGAAAAGCATTTGCTGAAGCTGTATGATAACTACTTCTTTGCCATCCTTTCCACCCTTGAGAAACTTTCCCAAAAGGTCTCAGATTACATGTTTGTTTTTGTGGGCCCTGCAAAAGTAAGGAAGCAAAGCATTCCAATACATGAGATTGTTGCCCAGCATCTATCTGCTAAGGGAGAGTGGGTGCATGAAAGGACTTACATAGACAAAATAGTCTCAAGGGTGATGTTCAAGGCAAGGAAAAATCCCGCTACAGGGCTGGAGGATGAGAGAATGGATAGAGAGTATTTGGTGGTTTTAAGAAGGAGGTAAAAGCTTTGAAAAGTTAACCAACTCAAAAGCAAACAGGGAAAACTTAGTTAACTCCCTCTTGACAATTCAGGTGATTTAAGCTAAAATATTTACCTGAAGGAGGTGGTAGCATGAAGGGAAAGAAGAAGAGGGTTGAGAGGTTTGAGGATATTGATGGCAACAGGATTGTTTGGTATTGGGGTCCTTGCCCTTGGCGGGAGTTGAAGATTTTGAAAAGAAACAAGACCTACCTTGTTGAAAGTGTTGGAGAAGGTGTTTATCTGGTGAAGGAGGTATACAAAAAAGACATTTACCTTAACGAACGAGAGGTTCTCATTTGTCTTCACAATGGCCGTATATACTTGGAGAAGCTTGGGCGTAATGAAAATGTGTTTTTCACGAGGAGTTTATCGGAATTGCTGGATGGTGCTATTGCTGTTGAGATGTGGACAAGGAGGGAGTGGGAACGAATAACATTTACGAGAAAGAAGAAAGAAGAGAAGGAAGAGGAAGTAATTTCCTAAAGGAGGGAAAAAGATGGGAATGGTAAAGGAAAGTCTTTTTGATGTGTTGGAGACTACATTGGAAAGCTTGGAGTATATTGGGCGGGCGTGGGAGGAAGGAGACAGGGAGATGCTTGAGAGGGTGTGCAAGCTTTTGGGAGAGTTTAGCAGAACAAGGGATTGGGAGAACTTGGAAGACCTTCTGTGGCTTACCCAGAGATTAAGAGAGGTTATATCAAAAATCTAAAAGGTAATTTGTCCAGATGCACTCAAGCCTCCGCTGGTCTTTTACATTGCACGCATTCTCTCCGAGTAGTCCCGTTTGCCTTGTCCTCCCTGCTGCGTGGCATGCCACATTAAAACAGATCTTCTTCCAGCCCGCCTTTTCCAGTTCAAAATAAAGGTCGTTATCGTAGCCTGATAGCATTACCTTTGTTTTAGACTTCGTTAAAAGCCACTCCACAAGTTCCTCATGGTCTTTTTGTGCCATCTCAAACCTGTATGCGGAGGGTTTTCTCCTTGTGTCGGGAAGATAGGGAGGGTCAAGGTAGAAAAAGCCAGCCCACTCCCAATCGTTGTATTTCTCCATACATTCCCTCCAGTGAAGGTTCTCAATTTGCACATACATCAACCGCATGTGAATGGACGGAAGCATCTCTATTGTAGAAAGCCAGCTGGAAACAGACGCAAAAAGCCCAGCCTTCTTTGACTTAAAGGAATGCCGCCAGCCAGCTTCTGCTTGCCCGCTAAATCCCTGCCGCAGGGCTACGAAAAACCTCCGTGCCCTTTCCACAGGGTCCTCACAGTCTTTGTAAGTTTCCCTGCACAGCATATACTCCTCCCTCGCATAGGGCGTCAAAACCACCTTCCTGTAAAACTCATCAAAGCGGTCTCTCAAAACCCTAAAAAGATTTACCAGTTCTCCATCTATGTCGTTATAAACCTCCGCACCTACCATCTCTTTGGCAAAAAGCAAAGCAGCACTCCCTCCAAAAACCTCCAAATAATACTCGTGCAAAGGCACATACTCAAGGAGTTTGCTAACTAAATTGCCCTTTCCTCCGTAGTAAGTTATGGGAGACCTTAGCTTCATGCCCTGTCCCTACCGTTCCCAATCTCATTATAGCACCACATCACAAACAGACCAACCCTCTTGCTTTTTTAGGGAAAATAACTAAAATAATTACCTGAAGGAGGTATGTTATGGAGAAATTGTGGGAGAAGTTTGAAGCGGCTGTTTTGATGTTGGAGTGTATTTGGAGGATCAGGGAATGTGAGAATAGCGATGCGGTGGAGAGGGCTTATGCTATTTTGGAGGAGTTTTGGAAGGCGGGAAATCAAGAGGGTTTGGAGGAAGTGAGGAAGCTGGCGGAGAAAATAGATGAGGTTTTGAAGGAGTGTGATTGCCATGAGGACGAGTGAGGAGAGAGAGATTGTTTTATATGAGTGGAGTTTGATTTTGCGGGTTTTGTATCTCACTCACATGGATAAGGAGTATGACCAAGTTCTTAGCCTGCTAAAGGACTATCTGGACTGCAAACTGGACTTTAAAGCCCTCATAAAAAACTAAAAGAGATAGAGGACGCCTACGAACAACAACTCCAGCAAGTCCCAAAAGAAGAAAACAAGTTGGACGAAGGGCTAACAATCAACCTCTCCTCAGATGAACCACCCTTCTAAACCATTCACACACAGCCTCACACCTCCTCTTGATAATTCAGGAAACTTAAGTTAAAATTTTTGCCTGAAGGAGGTGGTGGGCATGGAAAAAAGGGAAATTTTACTTAGGCTGTGTGAGGAGCTAACCAAGGAGGCTGAGAACCTTTACGACAAATTTGAAGTGGTGCTATGCCACATAACGGCGGCTGTTGCATGGGCAGACAGGAAGCTTCAGGAGGATGTGATGCTAACTGTTAATGATGGGTTCAGCACACTTGAACAAAGTAGGTTAAGGAGGCTAAGCGAGGAAATAAGCAAGATAGTGAAGGAGTTTGTGCAGGATAGGGAGGAAGGAAAAGAAAAAAGGGAAGGAAAAGGTGAGGGCAAGAAGGAAATTTTACTTAGGCTGTGCAAAGAACTTACCAAAGCTGTGGAATACTTCTACCACGAAGAGGATGCGGGACTGAAAGCCCATTTGGGAGAGGTGCTTGTGAGATACGGAAGCTTACTTTCAAACATAGGCTGGGCTATCACATGGGCAAGTGAAGATGTTCAGGACAAGGTGTTTAGGATTATTGAGGATGCGTTGGAGAGGAAACACCTGCTAAAGTGTAGGCTGGAGGAATGGCTAAGCTGGAAGGTGGGAGAGGCAGTGGATTCCGCTTTGGAGGATAAGGAGGAGGAAAAGGAAACAAAAACACAAACCATAACAGACGAACTACCCTTCTAACTAAACCACAGGAAGTTCCCTGCGGGCTCCCTCTAACCCTCCCTCCCACTTAAACAGAAAACCACTCCCTCCTACAACCAAACAAAACCCTTGAAAATCAAGCATTTCCTTAAACTACCCAAAGAAAAGCTTTAATTCTCAAAGGTCTAAATTCTTGGGAACAGAAGTTAGAGAATTTTTGAGGGAAATAAAAAAAAGGGAGGGAGGAGGCAGTGGCAGAGGGAAGGAGGTGGTAGCAGGTTAAAAGGCAATGTCTTCTTCCTCCTCTGGAGAGACCTCTTCTTCTTCTATCTCCGCCCTGAGGTTTAGCTTTTCTAAGATTGCCCTGTATATTGGGCTTTCTTCAGCAAGACCAAGGCGCCAGCTAATGTGCTGCTGGATGAGTTTTAGGTCTTCCATAAACTCCTTTGAGAGACTTGCGGGTTCAAGCGGAGTAATCACAGGAACAGGATACTGCCTGCCTTGAGATTCTGCGACCTTTGGTTCTATTAAGCAATATGCCCTCTTCTCAAGGTTGAATACTTTTTCTACCTCTCCTCTCTTTGTGCCAACGCCCGGGTAGATAAAAAGCACCCTTCTTTCAGGTTCCCAAAACAACACATCCCTAACCGTAATAACCGCAGACCCTTCTGGAATGTCTTGCCCATCTCCACGATACCACCTCTGCAGGACCACATTCCTGTCCTCTCTGCTTACCAGCATCTTCCTCCTATACCGCAAAAGGGCTATAGCCTTCATGGACTTGTAAGTGAGTTCCTCATCTCCCACCCGAAGCCTCAGCTGCAACGGCGCCCTGTCCGCCTTGAGATAGGGAACGGTAAATATAGGCACTGGAACCATGTCCAGTTCAGATAGCCTCAGGGACCTCAAAACAAAGTCCCTTAGTTCCGACCTAAACAACTCCTCCACTACTTCCTGCAAAAGTTCCTTCTCCATCATGCAATTTATTTTAGTGAATTTGGATTGCCTATGAAAGCTAAAATAATCCTATGGGTGAGAGGGTGATAGTTGAGAGAGTGGAGAGAGGGCAAGACTGTTATGTTCTTTATGTGCGTGTTGAAAAGGGTGAGAGGAAAGTTTTCAAGGTAGTGGCCAGTGTGCCACCCAGAGAAGGGCAAAGTTTGTTGGTGGTTAAGGAGGGTGGTCTGATAAATGTATTACAGCCGATCTGAGAAGGTGCTATTGCATTTGCTGTTTTTGTTTGTGGTGGTTTTGTATGCAGTGGTTGTGTTTTTTGCGGTAAGTGGGCGTCCGTTGGATGCGGTTTCTCAGAAGTGGCGGTCTGCGGCGGAGAGGTGTGTTCAGAACCTCCAGAGGGTTTGTGAAAGGGAGAAAAGTGTTCAGAGGCGGGCGGTAAGGTTGAAGGAGTGTCAACTTCTTTATGAGGATTTTGCCCTTTTTGGTGCTTATGAGTGCAGGGATGGAAAGCTGTATGCGGACCTTTGGGTAGGGAGGATTTACTACAGCGTTCAAGATGAGAAGGTGTTTTGGAGATGGGCAGAGTGAAGAAAGACCTTTTGGCGGAGATAGCCCTTGTTTTGGGCATTGAAAAGGAGGATTTAATTGTTAAGCTTCTGACTGTGAATGCTTTGCTGTTGGAGAAAGCCAAAAAGGAGGGAGTTCAGCCCAAGGAGTTTTTTGAAGGGTGTCTTTACGTGCCTAAAGAAGTGCGGGAGAAGTTGGGAGAGAAATGGGAGAAGGAGTTAAAGGAGTTTTTAAAAGAAGTTCAATCTGCAAGCATAGAGGACCCTATTGAGGAGGCAATTTATTGGATAAGGAAGTTAAGCATAGAAAGTCAGACCCAGCAGAGTGGACTGAGGGAAATGAGTATATTTTTAGACAGCAAGCTTTTTGATGAGTTTATAAAGGTGGGCAATTCTGCTTTAGCCCTTGGGCTTATAAAGAAGGGCTATGAGGAGGAGGTAGGGAAGAACATAGCAAACTTGGTGAGGAACTACCTTCAGAGGGAGATAAAGCTACTCAAGGATAAGATGTTAAGGCAGAGGTTGAAAGGAAGGTGAGGATGTATCTGATTGATTTGTATCTTGAGGAACTCTCAAAAGTAAGGGACCCAAAGACCGTTGAGAAAAAGAGGTATCTGCTAATGCATTTGGAGGAACTGAGGGATTTTTCCAAGAGGGAACTTTTTGAGTTTTATACCCGTCTTCGCCAGAGACTTTCCCACAGGAGTGCAATGGATGTGATAATGGAGGTAAAGCTTTTTTACGAGTGGCTTCAGGAGAGAGGCTATAGCTATGAGTTTTCAGAGAAGGCGTTAGAAGACCTCAGAAAGAAGAAGGAGTTTGTAGGACACTCCCGCAAATATTACACTGAGGAAGAGGTGGAGGTAATTTTGTCTGCCATAAGAGGGACCCTTGAGGGAACAAAGCCAAAGCCTTTTGTTTACTATCTTCTCTCTGTCTTTTTGCTTTGTTCTGGACTTAGGCTATCGGAGGCACTGTCTGTGAGGAGGGAGGACATCTTCAAAAGGGAGATGTTAAGCAGTGAAGGAGAGAAGAAGGTCTTTTACTTCGTGCGGGTAAAAGGGAAGTTTTCAAAGGAGAGGGAAGCACCGCTTGTGTTTTTCAAAGATGAGTATAGAAAGCTTATAGAGAAAAGGCTATCGGAACTTTCCTCTGGTGAGAAATTCTTCAGATACGCCCTTGCCTTTCCCAAAACTGTAAAAGTGCTTGAACTCAAAAAGGGAACCGCCCTGAACTTCTTCCACGACCTTGAAAAGGAACTCAAATCTCTTGGCCAGAATATCCCAGTTAACGCCCACAGGTTCCGATACACCTACGCAGTCTGGCTTGCACGAAAAGGTCTTCCCATCAACTTCCTAAAAGAATTCTTAGGACACAGTTCCAGCAAAACCACCCTTGAAATCTACGCCCAAGCCCAAAAAGAAAAATCCTTAGAAGTCCTTGCCAAGCTAACTTAGCGGCAGGTTAACTAAGTTTGCAAACTTCCCTTCTGACTTGGTTAACTCCCTCTTGCATTTTCAGGAAATTTAAGCTAAAATTTTTACCTGAAGGAGGTGGTGGCCATGAGGAGAGGCAGGTTAGAGATTTCCGTGTATTGGAAGGAAGACATAGGGCAGTATTTTAGGCCATATTTTTACAGGAAGTTTGTGCTTGAGGCGGAGTTGGAGGCAAAGGAGGGTTTAGTTAGGGTTTACAGGCTGGGAAACGAGTGTTATCTGGGAATAGTATTTGTGGATGGAAAGGTAAGGGATGGGCTAACTGTTGTTAGGGAAAGGAGGAGGAATGATCGGTTGCCAATTGGTTATGTGGATGAGGTAGGGAATTTTGCTGTTGCAGAGTGGGACAAGGAGAAGCTTTTAGGCAAGATCGCAAGGCTTAGGAGGTATGTGAAGGAATTCAGGGACAGGAGTATGATGCCAGTAAAAGAGGGCAACATAGACCCATTGGATGCGGGCATTTACTGGAACCTTTTAGACTTTGGAGAAACTACCTCTCAGGAGGGGGTAGAACCTTTCTTAGAAATCAGAACGAAAACGCAGTTGGGTATAGTCCATTTCTATTTGCTAAGGAGAGAGGGCAGAGACAACATTGACCTATACATAGGAGTAAATCCCAAAGACCGCAAAATCTTGGTGCAGGGCAAGGCAGGAGAGACCTATTTGGTGGATAAAGCAGAAATTCCTAAAGTAGTCAGCTTGGAGTCTGCTGTCCGCTTTTTGCAGAAAGTGAGTGAAGACTATGGGATTGAGGAGATTCTTGTTTTGGATGAGAAGACTTATGCCAAAACAGGGCTATCTTCCCATCTGTCAGGAATAGCAGAAATGGTTGCTTAATAAACAGTATGGAGGTGGTAGGCATGGATGTGAAGGAACTTGTAAAAAGATGTGCCCAAGAGATTTTAAGGACCCTCTCTTTAGGGGAGGGTCTTGATGCCCTTGATAAACAGAGGGCATACGGAAATGCCCTCATAGAGTGTGTGAGGAGGCACTTTTTGAGAAGGTGCGTTCCTGATGAGGTAGGTTATAACCCTGTTGAGAGGGTGTATTGGGCAAAAAAGAAGGTGTTGCCTACTTACGATGTGTGGGGAGAGAAGGTAGAAGAGGAAGTGGTAATTTTGAAGGTGGACTGGTGTCCTCAGGATGTGGAGGGAGAGATTGAGAGATTAAAGAAGGAGGATGTAGTTTTTTGCTTTATAGACTGGGAAACCCAAAAAGCCCTTGAGGATGAACTCAGAAAGTATGTTTTTCTTGATTGCGATGAACATAGAAGCACGCCTGCCCTAATGTGCTGGGGTGCAAGCTGTATGGAGGAGAATAGCCCTCTGGAGGAGTGGAATGAAGTTGCTAAAAGGCTAAAGAAGGAGTGGGAAGAGGAGAGGAAAGCTTGGGAGATAGAGAAAGCCAAAAGAGAGGAAGAGGAAAGAAGAAGAAAAGAGGAACAAGAGAGGCTGGAAAGGGAGAGGAAAGAAAGGGAAAGGCAGGAAAAGAGAGAAAAGCTTTTGAAGGGAGAAGCTTATGTTGTGAAGGACAAGTATTTCAAGAGGTGCTACTACTTGGAGAGGGAAAACGGAAGGCTTGTTTTGAGGGTTCCCAAGTGGATGGCAGGGCATATCATTGGTAAAGGCGGGCAAAGAATAAAGAGTTTGCAGGAGTTTTTGGGAGAGAGGGTGCAGATAGAGACTTATGAGGAACCCGCACCTCGGAAGATAGAGTTGAGTTTTGGGTGGTGAGGAGATATAAAAGGCAGAAGGAGGAAGAGGTATGATAACCTACAGAAATGCAGGGTTAACTAAGTCTTTGTAAAACCCTCCATCTTTAGTTAACCCTCTTGACTTTTCAGGGAATTTAAGATAAAATTTTTCCCTGAATGGAGGTGGTGGCCATGAGTTTGTTTAAGCGGGAGATAAGCAAGAGGGAAGCCAAAAAGCTAATCAAACAGGCCAAGTTTTGTATTTATGCGGTTTCAGGGCTGGAGGAGTTGAAGTTTTGGTTGGTGTCTAAGGATGGTTATGTGCTTGTGGTGGAGGAAAGCGGGAATTCTTACTGGCTGGATGAGTGGAGTGAGGATTTTGTGGCAAGCTTGTTTACTCGTGATTACTGGTTTTTGAGGCATGAGTTTATCATTGATGGAAGGACTGTGCGTGTGCGTGGAGTTGAACCTATTCTAAAGAACTGGAAAAAGAGGGAGTTGAAGGAGGTTGAGAGGTGGCGGGAAGAGAGTTTGCGTTATAGCCAGCGGACCTTTTACGACGAAAAGGTGTTTTGGGAAGGGATAGAAAAGGGCTACTGCTATGTATAAAGGAGGCGTTCTATGAAAAAAGTTTGTGGCTTTGAATTCTATAGCATTACGGATATCCTTAAGAACGGTGGGTTTATATGCCCAACCTCTAAAGGCGTTATGTAGTCAGGTTTAGCCGTGAGGAAGAGGAACTCGTTATTGCAGATTTGAAATGTGTTGCAGTGTTAGAGAACTCAAGTAAGCGACGTGCTTGGATTTATGAGATTGATGGCAAAGCCTTTTTGATTATTTGTGAGAAGGAACCTTTCAATAAACATAAAAACTATCACATGGTGGTGAAAAAGGAGGGTGAACCTCCTGTTTCTCTCATTAAGTATGGTGTTGTGAAAGTCTTTGAAAATCAGGTCTTAACAATTGAGGATGAAGAGGGTGTTGGGAAGTTTGTAAAGAAGCTTTTGAAAAGAGACTGGCTTATCAGATTTCCGTCAGGTTCCAAAGCAAAAGCGGGTTATTAAATCTTTAGGAGGGTTTGCCATGAAGGTGTTAGGACAGCTTTGTGGATGCAGATTTTGTGCACCGGGAGACCCGCAGGGCTATTGGTATCCGTGCGGGTGTCCGATAGGGAGGGAGTCTGAAGACCACGACAAGCATAAGGTAGAGGGAGTGCTGGTAGAGGGACAGGTTTATCCGTTAGACAAGGTGGTGGATACTGGCGGCAGGAATGCGGTTTGGATATATCTGGAAGATGGAGAATTTGTGGAGTGGCTACCTGCCCGCAGAGTTGGAGAGGAAATAACAGACTGGGACGGACAGCCCGTTGAAGTCCTTGCCCGTTTTCCAGCCTCCGTGCATGGGTGCTGGAAGGTGGTAGCGAGGCAAGAACTGGTGGTGCTTAGGAAGAAGAAATGAGGGCTTACGAGTATCTCGTGAGATGCCCAAGCTTTCCTCTCATCCAGAAGAAATTCCCTGACTTTGTGGAGTTTTCCAAATCCGTAGAGGTCATCCCGTGGCAGGAAGAGTTTGCAATTGCAGACTACAATCCTGAGGTGATAGACTATCTTGAGTTTTTAGAACAGCTTTTACAGATGCAGGCCATCACACAGGAAGAGTTTGAGAGAGAAACCGCCAACCTCCCTTCCTATGCCTCAAAAACTGGAGGAGTGGCTTTCATAGAGGGAAACGTGGTCTCTTTCAGAGAGAAAAACCCGCCCGAACACATAGTAGTCCATGAGATAGGCCACTGCTATTTCAAAGAAAGCGATCGGGTCTGGAGTGCAAGCTACGGCGGAGGAGAAAGTCTCTTTTGGCTAATCCTCAGAAAAGACCTACCTCTCAATGAACTCTCTATCTTTCAATATCACACATGGTTAAAAAGGGCTTTGGAAGGACAAGTCCAAGAAGTGGCAAAAGAAATCCTCAAAAAGCTTTCTAAACTGAACTTGCCCGTGTTCCCGCACATATACACATATCAGTTGTGGGCGGGAACGCTGGGCATAGATGCAGGGAAAATCCCAGGGCATCTACTTTTTGACTTGGAAAACCCAGAGTGGGAAAAGGTAGAAGTCTCAAGGGAAGGGCTTTTGTCCTTCTTTGCCAATCTCATCGTGGGTGCAAGCCTAAACGATAGCATACAACTTGCATACTTGCAAGCTATCTTCTTGTAGGGTATCTATTCCTCAAAGGTTTGGGATATAACCGTGCTATTTTTCACTTCTTGCCACAGCTTTTCCAGTTCTTCCTCTGTGGTTGTTGGTAGTCCCAAAGCCCATAAGAACCGCTTCATTGCTTCCGTGCGGGCTGTTTCTGGTAGGCGTTCCCAGTAGAGTTTAAGCGGGCAGTTTGGTTCCCAGTCAAGCCCTGTGAGGCGTTCTATGTAGTAATGAAACCGTGTCTTCATGCTTTCCTCCCTTTTTTATTTCTCCACCTCCACTCTCCATCTTCTATACGAGGGAAGCCCTTCACATTGCCGTTGTAAATGTATGCCCAAGCTTTCAGAGAAAACCCATCCTCAAAGACCACATCAATGAGTTCCCGCCTATACAGAATAGGAACTCCCTCTATCCAGTCAAGGTCCCTAAGAATTTCTTCAGACACCTCATAGACCTCTCCGTAAACCAGCCCAGCACCAGGGACCATGGCAGGGAAAGGTCCCAAATCATACAGCACAAAACCCTTTGCCTTTGCCCGCCCTAAGAAGGGAAAGCCCTCTAAAAGCCAGTTCCTTGTCCCGCCTCTTTTGAGTGTGCCATAGACAAAAAGGTAGGTTTTCGTGTTTAGCCCTATCATCTCCAAACCTCCCACCATAAGCTTACTCCTCCAAAACTCCACAACCTAAAAACATCCTTTGAAAGCAGAAGCCCACCATACCTCACCCATCCCTTTGGAGGTTTTGGGCTAAAGAAAGGCTGTTTGTCTTCCTCAAAAAGCGTCAAAATCCTTGCCCTTTCTCCTCTGTGCTGGAACAAACCCTCCAAAAGCCCGTTTTCCGCCAAAAGCTTCTCATACTGCCATCTTTTGAGTTTTAGCTGGTTTATATCCTCTACAAACTTCTTCACCTTTGGTGCACCCACAATGCCCTCATAACTCTCACTGAACCGTCCATTAACAAATAGCAAGGCTTTTGTGCCCTGAAGCTGGATTTCAAAGGGATGCGTAAATTCTGGGAGGATGTTTTTCTGTCCTTCTGCGTCCTCTGTGGCAAGCCTAAAGTGGAGGACTACCCTTGCATGCTTTGAATGAATAAAACTTTTGACCACCTTATAAAACCCATCTTTGTCCATAAAACCCTTCTCATACAGCCACCTGCCACCATCCCAAACCGCATACCCTCCGCCATGAGGAGAATACTCCCAGCACCTGTTAAACACCCTCCTGCTAACAACAGCGCCCTCAGGCTTGTAGATGATTACACACACTCTGAAACCCTCCTTTGGTTCTTCTCAAAAAGGCACCGCATTATGCGGTGCGTTCGGTTTCTGTCTCCAGCCTGTCCTTTATGAGGTTTATTACCTCCTCCGCCAATTCCCTTCTTTCCTTCCGTGGCATCCAATCCCAATCTGGGTTCCCTTTAAACACAATATCTAAAATTTCATAAGGTTCTAACCTGTCAATGTAATATCTCAGCCAGTTCTTCCACAAGTCCAACACCCACTTGTCCGTATCCCTTATCTCCTTCCTTGTAATCATTTCCTTCTTAAATAAGTCAAGCCACTCTTCTACACTACGCCCTGCCCAGCCCTCTTCCTTCTCTGCCAACTCTTCCAGTCTCTCATAGATCGCTGAAGCCATCTCTTCCCTTTCCTCAGCAGTTAGGTAGTCCCACTCATACAGACCGTTCAGCACTGTGCCCATGATTGAGGGCAGACTCCATCCCCAATTCTTCGCCTCATGTTCATCTAACCAAACAAGTAAGCCTTTTGCCTTGTTTTTTGGCGCTTCCAGACCACGTTCTAACACATAAGACAGATGGTAGATGAAGTGGTCTACTAATTTGTCTCTGTATTCTCCCAGTGAAGCATGGAGAATTTTCCTACGGAAGACAATCCCTTTCCACCACTCCAGCCTTGAAACATTTTTCCTTTCTTGGAAGAAATTCACAAAGAAGGAAAAAAGCGTTTCCCGTTCATCCTTCAGAAGCCCCCAATACTCCTTCCAAAACTCAACCTCATCACTTTCATAACACTGCAAAGCCTTCTCACACCACACCCTTATCCTTTGCCCTCCAATCTCCGCATCCCAATCATCATCTTCTATGTGATACACTTTCAAAGAAACAGAACGAACAGCTGGCCAAACAGCTTCATCCATCCAACGGTCAAGCATCACAGGACAGGGCATTCTAAACGAATACTCCCTCTCTCCAAAAGCGTCAAAATACCTCAACTCTCCATCCTCCTCAAGAAAATACTCAAACCCTCCGATAGAGGTAAACCGCCGCAATATCTTCACAACAGACCCATCCCTGAACTCAGCGGTTCCTACTAACTCAAGCTGGTTTAGGTCAAGCTTAACTTTGGCTTCATCCCTTTCCTCCATAGCTAAACCTCCTTCAGGATTATTTTAGCTATTCTGTTTTGTAAGACCCTGACGGGCACGGGCGAGGTGCCCGCCATCTGTAGGGCTAAATAAATCTTCTTACCTGAACCGTCAAGAGGGAGTTAACTATATATGGAAGGAACAACAGACAGTTAGTTAACCACAGGGAGGGAGTTGACAAACTAACGGGTTAACCAACTTTTAAACTCAAAGCCCAGACTTAGTTAACCGTGTTTAGGTTAAGATGGATTAGATGAGGGAGTATAAGGCTTGAAGGTTTGGGCGGTAGAATGGAAGGGCTATGAAGAGGGAGAACCAGCACCTAAAAGAACTCTATGAAAAGGACTTTTACCTCTGGGTGCAGGAAAACCTAAAGCTTCTGAAAAACAGAGAGTTTCACCTTGTGGACTGGGAGAACCTCTTAGAAGAGATAGAGGCTATAGGAAGAAGCTTGTTTAGGGAAGTGCTAAAACAGATGGCAAAAGTTATGGAGGGACTTTACAAATGGGAGAACTTCAAAGACCATCCAGAGATGTATGACTGGGCAGAAGAGGTCAGCAGGGCAAGGAGAGAACTGAGGGACATTTTTGAAGACAGCCCTTCTCTAAAAGCAATAGCCCAAGACAAGGCTACCCTCCAGCGGGCTTGGGAACTCTCAGTTCGGGCAATGGAGAGATGTCTTAAATCCCATCCCTTCCCTCA
>Ga0081519_100069_pt1 | contig 20450 bp, 17 predicted proteins | sample ConSprmetagenome_FD_70987 | JGI IMG/M metagenome (GOLD analysis project Ga0081519, IMG submission 70987) | Hot spring microbial streamer communities from Conch Spring, Yellowstone National Park, USA - C T=80-84 v2 (version 2) | ecosystem: Environmental > Aquatic > Thermal springs > Hot (42-90C) ...
AAATTTTTTGATCCCCCGCTCGAATGGTCGTTGTGCTTTAAGCCTTCCAAAACCTCAGGGAAATCAAAGATACGAAAAGCTTTCTTCAACCACTCCTCATCGGGATTAAAGTTCCAGAGGTCTTCTCTTGCTTCTTGGAAGGTTTTGTATTTCTTTATTGGCATGCTATTCTAGAAAAGGCACTATTTCTAAGTTGTAATTATTAAACGGCTTTATCCTTTTAGCAAGGGACTCTTTTTTGACAAAAAGGAGGTGATTCCTCGCTTCGCACGGAATGACAAAATAATAGGGATCTTGGAAAGACAAGATGAGTAGGGGATGTCTCACTATCGCTTGGCACGAGGGATTAAGGCGCTTTTTTTTGAAAACATCCTTGCTAAGGGTTGGTGTTTCTGATTTAAAGTGTAAAATTTGCCTATGCTATGGAAAAATTTTATCTCAAAGCTTGGGAAGATACTCCCCGGGAAAGAAAGAGCGATCGAGCTTACCATCATCACCCTTCTTGCTAAGGGGCATTTACTCATTGAGGACTTGCCAGGCATCGGAAAAACAACTTTAGCCCTCGTTGTGGCAAGGTCCTTAGGGCTAAGCTTTGGAAGAATTCAAGGGACGCCAGACCTTTTACCTTCAGATATTCTTGGAGGGTCTATCTATGTAAAAGAAAAAGGGAGCTTTGTTTTCCAACCAGGACCGGTGTTTAACAATGTAGTCCTTTTTGATGAGATAAACCGAGCAAGCGGGAAGACCCAGAGCGCCCTTCTTGAACCAATGGAGGAAGGGCAAGCAACCATCGACGGCATCACCCACAAGCTACCCCAGCCCTTCTTTGTGATAGCCACTCAAAACCCTATTGAATACCTTGGCACATTCCCTTTGCCTGAAGCTCTTCTTGACAGGTTCTTGATGAAGATTTCCCTTGGTTATCCACCAAGACATTTAGAGCTTGAAATACTTAAGCGAGGAAGCCTAAGGGAGGATATCCCAAAGATAGAAAAACTCATCGATAAAGAGCTTCTTCAAGCCGAGCAAGAAAAAGTAAAAGCCGTCTATGTGTCAGAAAAGGTTTTAAACTATCTTTTAGACATCGCAGAAGCGACAAGGAAGAGCCCTTACTTAATAGCTGGACTTTCAACAAGGGCTCTTCTTTCTTTGATGCTTGCCGCCAAAGCAAGGGCAGTTATTTATGATCGTGATTATGTTATCCCTGAAGATATAAAAGAACTTGCCCCCTATACTATTCCTCATAGGCTTATATTTAAAGAGGAGTATAGCTCCCAAGGTTTGGCTATAGTAAAAGAGATCTTAGATAACGTTCCTTTGCCGTTGTGAAGCTTCGCGTCACAAAAGCTGGCTTTCTTTATGCCTTGATCACAATTTTTATCGGGGTTGCCGCCGCAAATACTGGCAACAATCTTCTCTTTGTGATGCTTTCTTTGCTTTTAAGCTTTATGTGGCTCTCAGGCGTTTTTGCGAGATACAACCTCAAAGGGCTCACCTTTGAGGTCAAGCCTCCAAACAACGTCTTTGCAGAGAGGGAAGCTTTGGCAACCATTAGGGTTAAGAACGAAAAAAGATTACCCGCTTTTATCCTAAAAGTAAAGCTAAAATTAAAAAGCTCCGCGAATGATGAAGAAACCTTTATTATTTTTCCGCAAGTAAAAGATGTCGCGGAGAAGGTGTTTCCGATTTTCCCAAAAGAAAGAGGGTTTGCTACTCTTGAGATTGTTGAGATTTCATCCCTCTTTCCCCTTGCCCTTTTTGTGAGATATTTAGAAGTTAAAAAGGAAACCAAGTTTGTCGTCTATCCCAAGCCATTGCCCATTCTTTTACCTTTTGATAGCACCTCTGGTAGAAAGAGGGTAGGGGAAAGAGCAAAGGATGGTTTAGGGAGTGGTGAGTTTTTAGGCTTGCGAGAATACATAGCCTTTGCTCCACGGAAGCTTATTCATTGGAAAAGCTTAGCTAAAAGGGATGAGCTGATGCTAAAAAAGCTTGCTGAAGAGGCAGAAAACCCCCTGATGGTCGAGGTAGAAAAACTTCCAGGGCGAACCCTTGAGGAAAAGCTCTCTCAGGCTACCTTCTTAGTCCTGAAGTTTGAATCCTTAAGCCTTCCCTACGGGCTAAACCTATTTGGAAAGAAAATTCCTCCAAGCCTTGGTCCTCTTCATCAAAAAAGAGTTCTAACCGAGCTTGCCCTGTATGGAAAGGAAAAGGCTTGAGATAATCCTTATCTACATAGGAACAGCCATACCCTTTATACTTTGCCTTTTCGTCATAGATAGAGCCTTTGCTTTGGTTGGTAGTCTACTCTTCATTTTGAGCTTTTTTTTAAAAATAAAAGAAAAGCAATTCCCCTCCATCATCGTCAATCTTTTAGCCATCTTTTTTGTGTTGATTTTTATACTAAGCGTGAATTTGGAAAATTTTCTACACTCAAGTTTAACAACCATAATGCTTTTGCTTTGTATTAAACTTCTCGAAAAGCCTACCTTGAGAAATGTCTTTCAAGTTTATCTCCTTGCCCTTTTGCTTTATGCAGGCCTAACTTACTTTTACACTCATTTTTCATTTTTTATCCTTTTTGTTTGTAATCTTTTGTATTTTCCCATTGCTTTGTTCATACATCTTTATCTTCAAGAAGGAGGTATCACCAAGATCACTTTTTCTGAACTTAAGTCATCTATCCTAACAATGGGTGTCATACTCTTTGCTACTCTTTTTACTTCCATCTTATTTTTTGTTTTCTTTCCTCGGCTTAACCAACCATTGTTTCAAATAGGCGTAGGGGAGAAAAAAGCTAAGACTGGTTTTACAGAAGTTATAAGGCTTGGTGAGGTTTCTCAAATTCAAGAGAGCTCTGCTAAGGTGCTCCGGCTTGAGCTCTCCGAAGCCATTCCACCTTCGGAGCTATACTTCCGAGTGATAGTCTATGATTACTTTGACGGAAGGTCCTGGAAAAGAAGGTTTAATCCTCCTTTAAGAAAAGAGGTCCCCGTAGGAAAAGGACCTAAAATCTTAGCCACCGTCTATTTAGAGATTCCTCAAGGGGATTTCTTGCCAGTTGTTGAAGCACCAGCCTCAGTAAGGGGGAACATGCCAATATTAGCTTTCTCGGACTACACCTACCAAACAGGCTTAGGTGTAGTTACTCCAATAAAATATACCTTCATCTTTAGTTTAACCAAAGAAAAGCCTGCTTTAGAGCGAGATTTTAGTTCCTATCTCCAACTTCCAGAGCTAAGCTCAAAGATAAAGGACATTGCTGAAAGTTTAAAAGGTGAAAATTCTTATCAAACTGCTTTAAACATCTACAAATACTTAACTTCTCCTCCCTTTTCTTACAGTATGAAAGACCTTCCCATTTCCTCTTCGCCTCTAGAAGATTTTCTTCTTAAAACAAAGAAAGGAAACTGCGAGTACTTTGCGGGAGCCATGGCGGTTCTACTCCGTCTAAACGGGATTCCAGCAAGGGTTGTTGGTGGATACCGAGGAGCCATCTATCAGAGGGTTGGCAACTACTATGTGGTGGAAGAGCGGTTTGCCCACGCCTGGGTTGAAGCCTATATTGACGGGAAATGGCTTCTTTTTGACCCAACTCCGCAAACTGGAGCTCGCTCCTTTGAGGAATTTTCCTTCTTCAAGAGATTGAGCCTTATCCTTGACCTTATAAACTACCAGTATACCAAGCTTATCTTAGACTACGACTTAGGAAAGCAAAAGAAGCTCATCTCTTTAGCTAAGGAGATCTTTGCTAAAGAGAAACCAAAAGGCATACCGCAGGTCTTTTCAAGATCTCTTCTTGAGTCTCTCTCAGGAGTATGGCTTCTTTTAATCGTGGTAGGAGTTTTGGTCTTAGCTATTATACTTATAAAACTAATACCTATTTACTTTAAACCTAAAGAAAAGAGACTTCTTTACGAGTTCTTAACCACCCTAAAGAAGGCTGGGTATGGAAGAGGTAAAAATCAGGGGCTAGCTGAGTTTGTTGAATCCCTTCCTGAAAAAGATTTTAAAGATTTAGCAAGGGACTTTGTAAGAACTTATCAATCTCGCTATTATAAAGATAAGGACTTTACTAAGGAGGATTTAGAGAGATTAGCGTTTCTACTCAAGAGTTTGAAGGAAAAGCTGAAGAGGGAAGGACGTTTCTGACTCCAAACAGGCTTACTCTGCTAAGGATCCTTCTTTTGCCCTTGCCTTGTCTTCTACTTTTTTTAGAATCAACTTCCGCTAAAGTTGCCTCTCTTGCCCTTGGCTCCCTTCTTGGTTTGACTGATTATGCGGACGGTCTTCTTGCAAGAAGATTAAGAAAAAAAAGCCTCCTTGGAGCCCTTCTTGACCCGATTGCCGATAAGATATTCATTACCACGGTTTTCTTAATTCTTTCCTACTTAAAGTATGTGTCCTATCCTTTAGTTTTTCTTCTTATTTTTCGAGAGCTTATCGTTGCCTTAATGCGAAGCTTGTTCCCTGAAGACCTGAGAATAGTCGGAATTGCCCGCTTAAAAACTTTACTCCAGATGCTTTTTGCGGGAGTCATTATTTCGGTAAATACTTTCTTTCCCAGTTTTTCTCACCTTTCAGATTACCTTTTAGCAACGGTTGTTTTTATTTCCTATTTTTCAGCCATACCTTACTTTTACCGCTTTTCTAAAGCGTTATCCTTAAAGCCCGTTCCTTTATTTACCTTCCTTCGTTCTTTTTCTACTTTGTTGTATCCTATAAGCTTGCTAATTATTTTTCCCAACGCAGGCAAGCTTTTTTTTATACCCATCGTTGCTTTAAACTTTTACTTTTTTAGAAACGGTTTAGCCAAAGTCATTCCTTTTAGAAAAAAGGGTGAAAACTTTCTTTACTTTTTGGCAGCATTTGGCAGTATTGCAGAATACTTAATGAGGGCAGAGCTTTACTTCAGTTTAATCCTTGTTCTTGTAATTAGCCTTTATAAAGACGGGTTAAAAAGCGCAAAGCTCATTTGGGATATCTTAAGGCTTCGATAGCTAAGCGATAATCCTTTTCTTTAAAGACCGCTGTTCCGGCAACGAGAATGTCAGCACCAGCTGAAATTACATCCTTTGCTGTTTCCTTGTTTATGCCACCGTCAACCTCGATCAAGGTTTTTAAACCCTTTTCATCTATCATCTTTCGCAGACGTTCTATCTTCTTTAAAACCTGAGGGATGAACTTTTGTCCTCCAAACCCCGGGTTTACGGTCATTATCAGGACAAAGTCAAGCTCAGAGAGCAAATATTCGACCATCTCAAGGGGGGTATGCGGGTTTAAGGCTACACCTGCTTTTTTGCCAAGCTCTTTTATCCTGGTTATCGTCCTATGAAGATGGGTTTCCGCCTCAGCGTGAACACATATCCAATCGGCACCAGCCTTGGCAAACTCCTCTATGTATCTTGAGGGTTCAACTATCATCAGATGAACATCAAAAGGAAGGGAAGTGTGGGGGCGAATGGCAGAAATCACGAGAGGACCAAAGGTGATGTTTGGCACAAAGCGTCCATCCATCACATCAAGGTGCAAAAGGTCAGCTTTAGCGGATTCAACCGCTTTCACCTCTTCGGCAAGCCTGGCAAAGTCTGCCGAAAGAAGAGAGGGTGCTATGAGCGGAGGGTTCAAGGGCATACTTAGCTCCCTTGATCTTTCTTTAGAGGGAAGGGGATTATCTTATCGGAGTCTTTCCTAGCTTTGTCTTTGGGTTGGGATTTTGCTTCTCCGGGTAAACCTGGCTCCTTAAGAATGGGGATAAAAGACTGATAGTAGTTTAAAAGTTCGGCAGGAATATGCGTTGTATACCAGATGATCTGCGACCGTTGGACAGTGAAGTAGGGGATTCCAAGCAAAAAAGGAAGGAGCCCTTTTTCTTGAGTGATCACTAAAGCTGGCCATTCCATTTCAAAAAACTCTCTTTTCTCCAGCACGAACTTAAGATTTTCGAACTGCGGATTGTAGCAGACAAGCCCAAGGTATAAACCTGAAGGCAGTTGCATTAAAACAGGTTGTTTGGCGATAGGTTGGTTTTGCATAGCCTTAGTTTACAACAGGTTGCTTAATTTACAATAAAAAATGGCTATCTGAATCTGTAGCGGGGCTAATCGCTTGGTCCTTGCTTTGCTCGGCTGCACTGGCTAAGCAGATGTTCTCAAGTGGGCGAGGGGTCTTCCTGCAAATTTCTAAAAACACCTCTTTAGTAGAACCCTTTAAATTTTCTAAAAAATATGTATATTAATCAATTCAACTTAAACGCAAAGTAGGAGGTAGCGCTGAAATGGCCTCTCCGCAGTTTTCGAGTTTTTATCCAGACTTTTTAGTCCAAAGGATTTGGGAAAGGTGTATAAAGTGTAAGCGCTGTGTAAAGGAATGTACCTACGGAGTTCATGTTTGGAACGAAAAGAAAAAAACTTTGCTTGCCGATGATACAAAGTGTGTAGGTTGCCATCGTTGTGAGGCCATGTGTCCTACCAAGGCTCTGGTCATAAGACGCCATCCCTCAGACTTTAGAGAACACGCCCTCTGGACGCCATGGCATATAAAAAACATCTACAAACAGGCAGACCAAGGAGGGATTCTCCTTACCTCTACAGGTTGTGCCCAGCCCTACAGAAACTACTTTGACCATTTGGTTCTAGACGCCTGTCAAGTAACAAACCCTCCAATTGATCCTTTGCGTGAGCCAATGGAGCTTAGAACCTTCATCGGTCCTAAGCCAGAAAGTCTTGAAATAGAAAAGGTAAACGGAAAGTTTCGCCTAAAGAAGAGGCTTCCTCCTTTGATTCAGCTTGAGGTGCCTATAATGTTTGCTGCGATGTCCTACGGTGCGATAAGCTTGCATGTTCACCAAGGATTAGCTCGGGCAGCAAGGGACCTTGGCACCCTATACAACACGGGTGAAGGGGGATTGCATGCTTCTCTCTATGAATACGGCTCAAACACCATAGTTCAGTGTGCTTCCGGGCGATTTGGTTTGCATGTTGATTATTTAAACGCTGGAGTGGCGATTGAAATAAAGATCGGGCAAGGGGCAAAGCCTGGTATCGGTGGTCATCTTCCGGGTGAGAAGGTAACTGAGGAGATTTCAAAAACGAGGATGATCCCGGTTGGGTCTGATGCTATATCACCTGCACCGCACCATGACATTTATTCCATAGAGGACCTCCGCGGGCTTATCTTTGCCTTAAAAGAGGCTACAGAGTATAAGAAGCTTGTTTTTGTTAAGATTGCTGCGGTTCATAATGTTGCAGCTATTGCTTCAGGGATTGTGAGGGCTGGGGCTGATGCGGTGGTTATCGACGGTTTAAGGGGTGGAACTGGAGCTGCGCCAACCATGTTTAGAGACTACATCGGCATACCCATTGAGCTTGCTATCTCAGCGGTTGATAAAAGGCTTAGGGAAGAGGGCATAAGACACCGGACAAGCATCATCGCCTCTGGTGGAATAAGGAACAGCGCTGATGTAGTCAAGGCTATAGCTTTAGGGGCTGATGCCGTCTACATTGGAACAGCTGCCCTTATCGCCGTTGGCTGCACCATGTGCCAGCGTTGCCACACAGGAAAATGTCCCTGGGGCATTGCCACTACCGACCCCGAACTAATGAAGCGCCTTTCGCCAGATGTGGCCTATGAAAAGGTCTACAACCTTGTTAAAGGCTGGGCTCTTGAGATTAAAGAGATGCTAGGCGCCATGGGCATAAACTCCATCGAAAGTTTGAAAGGAAACAGGGACAAGCTAAGGGCTATAGGTTTGACTGAAAAGGAAATGGAAATCTTAGAAGTTAAACATGCAGGGGAGTAGGCTATGTGGCTTCTTAAAGAAAAGATAAAGGAAATGTCAGGATGCGGTATAGCTGGAATTATAAATGTAAAGGGGGAGTTAATACCAGGTGACGTCATTATAAAAGCCATCTGCTGCCAGTATGAAAGGGGGAACGGGCTTGGAGCTGGCTTTGCTGCCTATGGAATCTATCCTGAGCACAAGGATTACTACGCCCTTCATGTAATGGCTCAAAATAAGACTGCCTTAGAGAAGGTAGAGGAAGTTTTAGCCCACAAGACATTCATTAACTACATGGAGCCAATCCCCACAAAAAAGGTAAAGACTATCAAAAATGCTCCACTTTTTAAAAGGTACTTTGTGAAGCCGAAGTTTGATGAAGAATACCAGATGGTCTGCGGAGAGGATGAAGAGGATAATTACATTGTCTCTCTGGTGATGGATATCAACGAGAAGGTTGAAGGAGCTTATGTCATTTCCTCCGGCAAGAACATGGGAGTGTTTAAAGGGGTGGGGTTTCCTGATGAGATAGCCGAGTTTTTTAGGATAGATGAGTATAAGGCTTTTATCTGGACGGCGCACAATCGTTTTCCGACAAACACCCCTGGATGGTGGGGTGGAGCTCATCCCTTTACCATCCTTGATTGGTCGATTGTTCATAACGGTGAGATTTCAAGCTACGGGACAAACAGGCGGTATCTTGAGCTGTTTGGTTACAAATGCACGCTTCTTACGGATACTGAAGTTGTAGCCTATCTTTTAGATTTATTGATCCGAAGGCATGGGCTTCCCCTTCAGCTTGCCTGTAAAGCTCTTGCTCCTCCTTTCTGGATGGAGATAGACGAGATGGAGGAGGAAGAGAGAGAGCTTTATACCGCCATTCGGGTAGTCTATGGTAGCGCGGTTTTAAACGGTCCTTTTGCCATACTTTTTGCCTATAACGGTGGGCTTGTAGGTTTAAACGACAGGGTTAAGCTTCGTCCTTTGGTTTGTGCAAAAAAGGGAGATTTTTACTACATGGCAAGTGAGGAGGCTGCTATCCGTGCCATCTGCCCTGACCCAGAAAAGGTTTGGGCACCCAAGGCGGGAGAGCCAGTGATCGTTGAGCTTGAAAAGGGGGTTATACCTAATCAAAGAAGCTACCTTGAAGGAAGACCTAAGGAGGTTGAAGAGGATGCCCTTCGAATTAAATGCCAGTATGTACCATTACAGTCAAGTAAATAAACTCATTCGCGAAGCAATAGCCAAGGGTGAAAAGGAACTCATATTAACGGGTGTAAACGGACATAGATACCTTTTTGCCGGTATATCTGCGGAGGTGAGAGCTAAAATTTATGGCACGCCGGGTCTTGACCTTGGTTGCTTCATGAGAGGACCAAGGCTTGAAGTCTTTGGAAATGTTCAAGACGGCGCAGGCAACACCATGGATGAAGGGAAGATCATAGTTCATGGCATGGGAGGAGATGTTATCGGTTATGCCATGAGAGGCGGAAAGATTCACATCTACGGTGATGTTGGCTATAGAGTTGGCATTCACATGAAATCCTATAAGGATAAAGTGCCAGTGATAATCATCGGTGGTAAAGCCGGAGATTTCCTTGGGGAATACATGGCAGGTGGGGTGATTATCCTTCTTGGGATGAACACTATATACCCTGAAAGACCTATCGCCGGCATTTATCTTGGGACAGGTATGCACGGTGGAAAGATCTATGTTAGGGGCAAAGTGAAGGAGAGCTACCTTGGTTTGGGGCTAAAGCCCTATCCTCTTGATGGAGACGATGAAAAGGAGCTTGAGCGCTTGCTAAAAGAGTACTGCGAGGATTTTCAGATGGACCTAAGCGAGGTATTAAAGGAAGATTTCGTGAAGATCATTCCTTATACTCACAGACCTTATGGGAAGATTTACGCCTATTAGCTAACAGCGTTTGCTCAATAGTTTCAAATTGTTTTAGAAACGGCGGAAGGGAGGTCCGGGCAAGCAACTGCTTGGCAATTACAAACTAAAACATTTTTTGAAACAGCCCCCCTCTCTTGACTTGTTTACAGGATTAGATTAAATTATATAACAAAACTAAAGCTTTTACCCTACGGGGGGGTGGTGTTATGATAAACACTCTTAAGACCTTTGTTTTCCTTGCCCTACTTACTGTTATTTTTGTGTTTTTTGGGAACTTAGTGGGAGGAAAGATTGGAGCAACCATAGCTTTGATTCTGGCTGGTATAATGAATTTCATAGCCTACTTCTTTTCTGATAAGATCGTGCTTGCGATGAGCGGTGCTGTCCCAGTTTCCAAGGAAGAAGACCCGGAGCTTCATGCCATCGTTGAAGAGGTAGCAAGGGCAGCAGGTATTCCCAAACCTCGGGTCTACATGATACCCGTTGAGGTTCCAAACGCCTTTGCCACTGGAAGAAACCCTGAAAATGGCGTCGTTGCGGTAACTGCTGGAATCAGGAGGCTACTCAACAGAGAGGAGCTAAAGGGTGTTATCGCTCACGAGATCGCTCATATCAAAAATAGGGATGTGCTGATTTCTACCGTTGCCGCAACCATCGTCGGGGCCATAAGCTACCTTGCTCAGATGGCTCAATGGAGCTTGATTTTTGGGGCCTTTGGGGGTAGCGATGATGAAGAGCGGGGCTCCTTTAATCCTTTAGCCCTCATAGGGTTGGTCGTGGGTATAATTATCATTCCTATTGCTGCAACCCTTATTCAGCTTGCCATAAGCAGGAGTAGAGAGTTTATGGCTGATGAAACTGGGGCAAAGATCATCAGGAACCCCTTAGCCTTAGCCTCAGCTTTAGAAAAGCTTGAAGCCTGGAATAGAGCTTATCCTATGAATGTAAACCCTGCTCACGCTCAGATGTATATTGTCAATCCTCTCTCTGGGAAGAGCTTAATTAAGCTTTTCTCCACCCATCCGCCCATTGAAGAGAGGGTCGCAAGGCTTCGCAACTTGGCAGCTGAGCTTGGCGGAAGGAGGTTTTAAAAGAAAAGGACCTCTTTCTTGAATGATTCGCTCAAAGCCTTCCTCCTTTTTATTCTAAAGCATTTAAAACCCTTTAAACAAAGCTTCTTTTTAGGTCTTTTTTTTGCTCTTCTTGCCTCTTTATTAACTGGACTTGGGACTTCAGCCATAAAGCCTGCCTTCAACGTTATCTTTGTTCAGGGAAGGCATGAATACTTTTGGCTAATTCCTATTGGGCTAGTGCTCCTTTTTGGGTTTATCGGGCTTTTTTCTCTTCTTCAGGCTTACTACATGAAGATAACGACCACGGGTATGGTAAATCTTATAAGGCTAACGCTTTTCCAAAAGTGTTTGAACCTTTCCTATGAGCTCTTAGCAAAAGAGAGGACTGGGCAGACGGTGTCTCGAGTGATCAACGACACCGCTCAGATTGAGCCAGTCCTTGCGGAAAGCTTCCAGATCTTAATCAAAGATGGGTTGACGGTTCTTGTTCTGATAGGGGTTGCCCTTTACATGAGGTTTGACCTAACCCTTCTTGTTCTGATAACGCTTCCCATCATTGTCTACACGAGTAAGCACCTTGGGGCAAAGACCCGTTTTGCAAGAAGGCAAGCCCAACTGGCAACAGGCGAGCTAACCCATCGTTTGACCGAAGCCTTAAAAGGAATAAGGGAGCTAAAGCTTTTCCCCTCGCAGGAACTTGTGTTTAACCTCTTTGAGAAGGAGCTAAAGCAGGCTTTTAGGTATGCGGTAAAGATCACGAAATACCGCGAAGCCTCAAAAAGCACCGTAGATGTTATGAACGGTATCGGTGGAGCCTTGGTTATCTCCTACGGTGGCTATCTAATCATCAAAGGAAGCCTTGACCCAGGGTCCTTTCTTTCGGTGCTTACCGCAATCCTTCTTGTTTACAATCCAGTTAGGAAGCTTGCCAGAGCCTACACCGGCTTAAAGGAAGCTCAAGGTGCTTGGTCAAGAATAGATGAAGTTTTAAGCCTTCCTGAAGAAAGAGTTGAGGGGAAAAAGCCCTTGCCTCCTCAAAGGGGCTTTGAGCTAAGGAATGTTTCCTTCAGGTATGATGAAGCCCTTCCCTTGGCTCTCTGCGAGGTTTCAACAGACATACCAGCAAGAAAGATGGTTGCTCTCGTTGGTCCAAGCGGCTCAGGCAAAACCACCCTCATCCATCTCCTTTTACGGTTTTATCAGCCAACCTCTGGGAAAATTTTTTTAGACGGCGAGCCCATTAACAACTTTAATCTTAGGGAATACAGAAATCTCTTCGGAGTAGTGCTTCAAGAACCCTTTCTTTTTAACCTTAGCATTTTAGACAATCTTCTCTTAGCCAAGACTACAGCAACCTTTGAAGAGGTTGTTTCAGCCTGCGAGCTTGCAAGGGCGCATGAGTTCATCCTAAAGCTTCCTAAGGGTTATCATACCGTGCTTGGAGAGGAAGGGATAAACCTTTCTGGAGGAGAGAGGCAACGGCTGGCTTTGGCAAGGATATTCTTGCGAAAGCCCCCTATCATTATACTTGACGAGGCAACAAGTCAGCTTGATGCCTTAACTGAAGTAGCGATAGAATCTGCCCTTGAAAGGCTAAGGGGTGAGGCAACGATCATTGTCATCGCCCATAGGCTATCAACGATCATCAAAGCAGATAAGATCATCCTACTTGATAGGGGAAGGGTCATTGCCGAGGGAACGCATGATGAGCTCTTAAAGGCAGAAAAGCTTTATAAGAACCTTTATCAAAGCTTTATGAGGCAAGAGGTATGATCACCGCTATTTTAGCCTGTGCTGGGAAAGGGGAACGTTTCGGAGGGGATTTGCCTAAACAGTTTCTTCCTTTGGCTGGTCTTCCAGTCTACCTCCATTCGCTTCTACTTTTTGAAAGGCATCCAAAGATTGACAAAATTGTCATCGTTTGCCCTAAGGATTATGTAGAAAGGGTTGAAGAGGAGGTAAAGAAACACACTCTAACCAAGGTTTTTTCTGTTGTTCACGGTGGGAGAACACGGCAAGAGTCTGTTTTCAACGGGGTTAAGGCTTCTCCGGTTGAGACCAAATACTTTTTAGTTCACGATGGGGTGAGACCATGCCTTAGCCAAAGTTTACTTGACCGAGTGATAGAAAGGATGCTTGAGAAGGGAGCGGTCATACCTGTTATACCATGTTCTGATGCCTTAGTTAGGGTAGAGGAAGAGCAAGTGGTTACCCCTGTTGATAGGACTTCTGTTTATTTAGTTCAGACCCCTCAGGGCATAAGATCAGAATATCTGAGAGCTTGTCTTGAGAGGGCAGAGAAAGAAGGAAAGGTTTTCCCTGATGAGGGGAGCCTTCTACATTTTTATGGCTATAAAGTCTTCACCGTTTCTGGCGAGATAACAAACTTAAAGATCACCTATCCTCAGGATTTTGAACTTGCAGAAATCCTCATAAAGATTAAAATGAAGGGCATAATTCTTTAACCTACCATGGATCTAAGGCTTCTCACTATCCCAACAGAAAAACCAGAAGAGTTCTTGTCTTTTTGTAAAAAGGACCTTGGTTTAAGCTCAAACTCAGCGTTTAAGCTTTATTATTTAAGCTTTTTTGTCGTCTCACTTGCCGATACTCCCATATTCAAATTTCTTGAAAGACTTCCAGCAAACGCAAAGTTTGATGAGCTAAAAAAGAACAACTACCTTATCTCCATGCCTGTAAGCACCATAAGAAGCCTTTTTCTGGAACATCTTGACCTTAAGTTTACGAAAAACCTTTACCTCTATCTTCAAGAGATCTTGCCTTCTGAGTTTTTTAGGGGTTGCGAGCCAAAGCATGCTGTTATTTCTTCGCAGGATATTAAGGTTCGCTTGCTCACTGAGCTCGAAAAGAAGGAGCTCTCCCCCTCCGTTAAAGTTAAGCACCTACACTTTATCTTTGAGCTAACTGGAACCTGCGAAGAGATAATAAGGCTTCTGCCAAACTTAAGCTTATATGTCTTGAAAAAAAGGCAAGATCTTTATCATGTCTTCTTTCCCCTTTCTGTTGCGGAGTTTATAGTGCTTTCAAACACTTTGAGCGGGGTTAAAGAGCTTTCGGAAAAAGTAGAAAGAGTCCTTCAGGAGCTAAAGAGCTTAGTTCCAGATTGCTTTGGTTAAACTATGTATAAAAGAAGGTATAGAAGGGGGTAAGCATGGGGCTTAATCTTACGCAAAAGATCATCTCTCAACACCTTGTCTCTGGAAAGATGATCCCAGGGGAAGAGATAGCCATAAGGATTGACCAGACGCTTACTCAGGATGCTACGGGAACGATGGCTTACCTTGAGTTTGAAAGCATTGGGTTAGACCGAGTAAAGACCGAGCTTTCTGTCTCCTATGTAGACCATAACCTTTTGCAGACGGATTTTAAGAACGCAGACGACCATCTGTTTCTTCAGACGATTGCCATGCGTTATGGTATCTGGTTTTCAAAGCCTGGTAATGGTATCTGCCATCAGGTGCATCTTGAACGGTTTGCCGTCCCTGGAAAAACCCTTCTTGGGTCAGACAGCCACACACCAACCGCTGGCGGATGCGGAATGCTTGCCATCGGTGCCGGAGGGCTTGATGTAGCCTTAGCCATGGCTGGCCGTCCCTTTTATCTAAGGATGCCTAAAGTGGTTGGAGTTCATCTTAAAGGTAGGCTTAGACCCTGGGTCTCAGCAAGAGATGTAGCCTTGTATCTTCTTTCTAAGCTTACGGTAAAGGGAGGGCTTGGTAAAGTTTTGGAGTATTTTGGCGAAGGGGTAAAAACGCTTACCGTGCCAGAGAGGGCAACCATCTGCAACCTTGGCACCGAGATGGGTGCAACATCGAGCATCTTCCCCTCAGATGAGCAAACCTACGCTTGGCTTAAGGCTCAGGGAAGGGAAAAAGACTTTGTAGAGCTTTCCCCAGACCCAGATTGCACCTACGATGAAATCATTGAGGTTGACCTTGATAAGCTTGAGCCCCTTCTTGCTTGCCCATCTTCTCCGGATAATGTAAAGCCTGTCTATGAAGAGGCAGGAAAGCCTGTTTTTCAGGTCATCGTTGGCTCCTGCGCAAACTCCTCTTTGAAGGACCTTCTCCTTGTAGCCAAGGTCCTTGAAAAGCATCGCGTGCATCCTATGGTTTCTTTTGAGATAAATCCTGGTTCTCTTCAGGTTTTAGAAAACCTTGTTCATCTCTCTGGTATGAAATCCCTTCTTCATGGAGGAGTAAGGATCCATCACCCAGGCTGTTTAGGCTGTATCGGTATGGGGCAGGCCCCACCAACAAACAGCATCTCTCTTAGGACCTTTACTCGGAACTTTCCCGGAAGGTCTGGGACAAGCCCAGATTTTGTCTACCTTGTTTCCCCTGAGGTTGCGGTGGCAAGCGCGGTAAAGGGTGTGATAACTGACCCAAGAGACCTTGGAGATTACCCAGAGGTAAGCTTGCCAGATAGGTTTATCATAAACGATTCCCTTCTTATTACCCCATTACCAGAAGAGGAGGCAAAAAAGGTTGAAATAATCCGCGGACCAAACATTGTCCCCCTTCCAGCCTTTGACCCCTTGCCCGAAACCTTAGAAGGCGTAATTCTTCTTAAGGTAGGTGATAACATCACAACCGACCACATCATGCCCGCTGGGGCTCAGATCCTGCCTTTGAGGAGCAACCTCCCAGCCATCAGCAAGTTTGTGTATAAAAATGTTGATGCTGAGTTTGCCGAGAGTGCTTTGAGGCTAAAAGAAAAGGGTAGAGCGGTCATGGTTGTTGGGGGCGAAAACTACGGGCAGGGCTCAAGCAGGGAGCATGCTGCCCTTGCTCCAAGGTATCTGGGAGTAAGAGTTAAGCTTGCTAAGTCCTTTGCCAGGATCCACCGGACAAACCTTATAAACTTTGGCATTTTGCCCCTTGTCTTTGTAAATCCTGAGGACTATGAGAAGATTGAAAAGGGAGACGAGTTTATAATCCAAGGGATCAGAAGCGCCCTTGAGAAGGGAGAGAGTATCGTTAAGATAGAGATAAAAGGCAAGGGTGAGGTTTTGGCAAAGCTTGAGCTTTCACCCAGAGAGAGGCAAAGCATCCTTGCCGGAAGTCTGCTAAATTTAGCAAGGATTGAAGGCTGATGTTTTACCTCTTTTTGTTTATAGTCCTTTTTATCGTTTCTGTTGAGACCTCTTCTTGCTCTTTCAAGGAAGGGAACGCTACCTGTGCCCCAAGGCTAAACGATGAAGTCAGACCTTATTTTCTAAGCTTAAAAGAAAAGGTGAAGCAGGATTTAAAGGGGAAGGTGCCTGAGGATTTTGTGGAGAAGGTTCTTTGTTCTGAGGAGGTTGAGTTTAAGCCCGAGCTTATGGTAAAGAGCTTAACCTGGAAGGAAGCAAAGCTTCCTTACCACCAGTTCTTGGAGCCAGAAAGGGTTGAGCGAGCTTTCAGGTTTCTGTGCAGATACTACGATTTGCTTTCGGAAATCGAGAGGAAGTTTGATGTTGACAAGGAGGTCATCGTCAGCATCCTTCTTGTAGAGACTGACCTTGGAAGAAAGACGGGAAAACACTCCGTGGTAAACACTTACTTAAGCCTTGCCTTGACTGGAAATGAGACGCTTTTTCAACGCTATCTTCCTCAAAACGGCGAGGTTGATTTGAACAACGAAACCACAAAGCAAAGATACCGAAGAAGGGCAAACTGGGCCTACGGTGAACTTCTTTATGCTCTTGAATACTTATACCGCTACAATGTACCCCCCTTTGAATTGAAAGGCTCTATTTTTGGAGCCTTTGGTTATCCTCAGTTTGTTCCCCGGAGTTTTTTCCTCTACGGGTATGACTGGGATGGCGACGGCAAAGTAAACCTTTTTGATTATCCCGATGCTTTAGCAAGCATAGCAAACTACTTGGCTAAAGAGGGATATAAGCGCTCTTTAACACGGGAGAAGAAATTTAAAGTCATCATGAAGTATAACAAGAGCGAACCTTATGCAAATACGGTGCTTGAGCTTAGCAAAACTTTAAAGGGAAGATTAGCTGAACAAAAAGAGGGCTCATCCTGCGGAATAGAAGGTGAATAAAGAGGAATTAGCCCGAAGGATAAAAACCCTAAAGGACCTCATAAGCAAAGAACCGTCCTCATCCTTTCTCATCCTAAACCCTATCAATCTCTTCTACTTTACTGGAGCCTTCTTTCGGGGAGCTTTACTCATAACCAATGAAGGCTTAAAAGCCTTTATCAAAAGACCAGCGAATGTTTTGCTTGATCTCCCCGGTGCTCAAGTCATTCAGCTTAAAAGCTTAAAGGATTTGCTAAGTTATCTCCATAAAGGAAAGGTTTATGTTGACCTAAACAGTCTTCACTTTTCTGAGGCTCAGAGGTTGCTTAAGGTCCTTTCAGAGTATGAGGTTCTTGATGGTAGCGGATTTATCTGGGAGGTCCGATGCCTAAAGAGTGAGTATGAAGTTTCCTGCCTGAAGAGGGCATCAAGGATGCTAAGCAAGGCTATAAGGGAGTGGCTTCCACTTATTAAGCCCGGTATGCAAGAGATAGTTGCCTCAGCCCTTTTAGAAGAAAAGCTCCGAATGAAGGGGCATCCAGGCTACACCCGTTCAACGCTTGGCTTTGAGCTAACCTTTGGCTATCTCATCTCCGGAAGTGAAGGTCTTTATGCCACACCTTTTTATACTGGAGAAGGGGGAAGAGGAGTAGAGGGCTTCCCAGGGGGTGCAAGCTTTAAAGAAATAAAGGAGGGCGAGCCCATACTTTTTGATTTTTCTGGGTTTTCCCAGGGTTATTATGTTGACCAATCCCGGATGGCAAGCTTTGGAAAAGTAAAAAGAGCAATGGACTTTTACCGGGCAAGCCTTCAAGTGCTAAAAACCCTTGAAGAAAAAGTAAGACCGGGTATGCTTGCCGAGGAGGTTTGGGCAATTTCCGTTTCCGTGGTTGAGAAATTTGGTTTGAGAGAGTATTTTATGCATCATGGGGAGCCGATGAAGTTTGTCGGCCATGGTGTGGGTCTTCAGATTGATGAGCCGCCAGCTTTAGCGGAGGGGCAAAAAACTCCTCTTAAAGCTGGGATGGTCTTAGCCATTGAGCCTAAGTTTCATGTCCCAGAGCTTGGGGTCGTAGGGCTTGAAGACACCTTTTATCTAACCCCTGAGGGCTTAAAAAGGATAACCACCTTCTCCCGAGAATGGATATTTTTAAAATCTTCTTAACAATACGGTAAGGAGAAGACCATGTCCAAGAAAAAAAGGCTTCATACTAAGTTTATTTTTATAACCGGAGGGGTTTTGTCCTCCCTTGGGAAGGGGCTTGCTGCAAGCGCAATAGGAGCTTTGCTTGAGGCTCGAGGCTTAAAGGTTACCTTCCAGAAGCTTGACCCCTACATCAACGTAGACCCAGGGACGATGAACCCTTTCCAGCACGGAGAAGTCTATGTGACCGAGGATGGCGCTGAAACAGACCTTGACCTTGGACACTATGAGAGGTTTACCTCAGCCCAGATGTCAGCAAAAAACAACTACACCTCGGGTAAGATTTACTACTCTGTCATAACCAAAGAAAGGAAAGGGGTCTATCTTGGGGGCACTGTCCAAATAATTCCCCATGTTACCGACGAGATAAAATCGGTCATCCTTGAGCTTGCAGAATCAAACATCGATGTGGCCATTGTTGAGATTGGAGGGACAGTTGGAGACATAGAGAGCCTTCCTTTTCTTGAGGCAATAAGACAGCTTGGGCAGGAGCTTGGTAAACAAAACGCCCTTTTCATCCATGTAACCTATGTTCCCTACCTCAAGACCGCAGGCGAGCTTAAAACCAAGCCCACCCAGCATAGCGTCAAAGAGCTTCGAGCCATCGGAATCCAACCTGACATAATCCTCTGCCGAACCGATAGGTTTTTACCCTTAGACATAAAGAAGAAGATTGCCCTCTTTTGCAATGTCGATGTTGAAGATGTCATCACCGCCAAGGATGTGGACTGTATATACGAAATACCCCTTATCTTTCATCAAGAGGGGCTTGATGAGAGGATCGTGGAAAAGCTAAACATTTGGACAAGGGAGCCAGACCTTAGCCCCTGGCAGGAAGTGGTGCGAAAATTCTACAATCCAAAAGATGTAGTAAAAATAGCCATCGTTGGCAAGTATGTAGACCTTAAGGATTCTTACAAGTCCCTACATGAGGCTTTGGTTCACGGTGGTCTTGCTAACGACCTGCGGGTTGAGCTAAAGTATGTCAGCTCCGATGAATTAAGCGAGGTCAATGTTGAAGAGATGCTTGGCGATGCTGACGGAATCCTCGTTCCTGGTGGTTTTGGTTCAAGGGGGATTGAGGGGAAGATCCTTGCCATAACCTACGCAAGGACAAAGAGGGTGCCCTTCTTTGGCATCTGCCTTGGGATGCAGTTATCCGTTGTAGAGTTTGCAAGGAACGTTCTCGGTTGGAAGGAGGCAAACTCAACGGAGTTTGACCCAGAAACTCCTTATCCTGTTATCTATCTGATGAGGGAGTGGTATGACTATCGAAAGGGAAGGATAGAAAGAAGGGATGAAGGCTGCGACCTTGGGGGCACGATGCGCCTTGGTGCCTATCCTTGCGTGCTAAAGCCTGGGTCCATCTGCCACAAAGCTTATGGAGTTGATAAGATTTTTGAGCGGCACCGCCACAGGTATGAATTCAACAACGCCTATAGGTCGGCTATAGAGGAAGCAGGCTTAAAGGTGGTTGGGACCTCACCCGATGGTGAGCTTGTTGAGGTCGTTGAGCTTGATGACCATCCTTGGTTCGTTGGCGTGCAATTCCATCCGGAGTTTAAGTCAAAGCCCTTAGCTCCCCATCCTCTTTTTGTTGATTTTATAAGGGCAAGTTATGAAAACAAGCTTAGGAGATTGAGCTAATGGTAGACCTTCATACCCATTCAACCGCCTCTGACGGAACTTTAAGCCCAAGAGAGCTGGTCTATCTTGCTAAAAAAGTAGGGCTCAAGGCTCTTGCCTTGACAGACCATGACACGATTGACGGCTTGCCCGAAGCCTATCAAACCGCAAAGGAGGAGGGGCTTCCTTTTCTCTGCGGTGTTGAGATAAGCGTAAAGTTTGATGGACCGGGGCATTTTCATCTCCTTGGCTACTTTCTTGAACCGCCAGAGGAGCTGAAAGAAGTCCTGGATAAGCTTAAATCCGCTCGGGCAGAAAGAAATAAAAAGATGGTGGAAAAACTAAGGGAGCTCGGGATAGACATCACCCTTGAGGAGCTTAAGAGCCTTGCCTCAGGCGAGATTGGAAGACCACACTTTGCCTATCTTTTGGTCAAGAAGGGTTATGTAAAGTCGATAGAAGAAGCTTTTGAAAGGTATTTAAAGAAGGGGGCTCCAGCCTACTTTCCAAAGGCTCTTTTGACCGAGGAAGAGGCTATATCCGCCATCAAAAAAGCCAAGGGTATTCCTGTGCTTGCTCATCCAATAACGCTAAAGCTTTCCGACGAGGCTTTAAGGTCCTACTTGATAAGGTTAAAAGAGCTTGGTTTGATGGGAGTTGAGGTTTACTATTCTGAGCATACCAAGGAGTACACTAAGTTCCTTGAAAGGCTTGCCGATGAACTCGCTCTTATAAAGACTGGTGGTAGCGATTTCCACGGTCAAAATAAGCCCGATATCAAACTTGGTCTTGGCTTTGGCAACCTTAGGGTCCCCGATGAATGCTTCT